>Ga0187774_10000314_pt1 | contig 16339 bp, 14 predicted proteins | sample 0216_BV02_MP05_2_FD_133152 | JGI IMG/M metagenome (GOLD analysis project Ga0187774, IMG submission 133152) | Tropical peat soil microbial communities from peatlands in Department of Meta, Colombia - 0216_BV02_MP05_20_MG | ecosystem: Environmental > Terrestrial > Soil > Wetlands > Peat | place... | reverse complement strand
TACTGGCTGGCCTCAGAAACGTTTGCTGTCGCAACGGACCTAGCTGAATTTCTTGGAGTTACCTCAGCTGTTCACCTACTCTTTGGCATACCACTTTTGATTTCAGTTTGGATCTCTGCCGCTGATGTGATTGTGATATGGGCTCTGGCGGGGCGACGTTTTCGACGCATTGAGCTATTCATAACAACGATGGTAACTACTATGAGCCTTGGTTATGTGTATGAAATGTTAACCACGCAACCAAGTCTTCCCCAACTTGCATATCACGCCGTCGTGCCAACCATGGCTAACCCCAGTCAAGTGTTCATCGTAGTCGGCGTGGTTGGAGCCACGGTTATGCCTCACGCATTGGTGGCGCATTCATGGCTGACGAAGAATAAACTGACTACCGGTGATAAGGAGGAAAGGAAACGTTTGTTGAAGTATCATACATGGGATACACTGATCAATTTCACGAATGCTAGCTTCGTGAATATTGCTATTATGGCAATGGCGGCGGCAGCCTTCTATTTTCACGGTTTCACCAATGTGGCCACGATCGATGACGCGTACCGTACCCTCATCCCGCTGTTTGGGATATTGTCGAGTTATGTTTTCGCGATTACGCTTTTCGCCTCAGGCTGGTCATCGTCGACTATGAGCGTAATGGCAGGCCAGATTATATTTGAGGACCTGATTCACACTCCCGTCAATCCATGGGTTAGAAGGATAATCATCCGCATCATCAATATCATACCAACGAGCATTATGATATCGCTGGGTTTCGACCCGCTAATCCTCTTGGTGTACAGCCAAGTGATCTTGAGCATGCTAATTCCTCTTCCCTTAATTCCACTGATAATCTTCACAAGCCATAAGAAAACGATGAGAGAATTCGTAAACAGAAGAATTACAACGCTCTTAGCGGTACTTTCAGCGTTGATAATAATTGGCCTTAATGCGTACCTCTTGGTACTATCAATACCGACCTGAGAAGATTGACCGATGGTTGAGAGGATGGAGGATTCTTCTGGCTTGAAGGTAGCTCATGGGAGTACGCGACCTAACCCGCTCTCTGATTTGACGAGGGTTGAGGACTACATTGAAGTGGTTTACGAGTTGATTAGCAGGAAAGGATATGCTAGGCCCTCGGATATCGCTGAGCAATTGGGCGTCCGAACTGCGAGTGTAACAGGGATGTTGCAGAGGCTTCACGGTTTAGGGCTTATCGTGTATGAGCGTTACCGAGGTCTCACCCTGACTCCGAAAGGAGAACGATTAGCAAGGAATGTACATCAGCGACATCTGACGATTCTCAGATTTCTGCGCGTTCTTGGTATCGAAGAAAAAGTCGCTAAGAAAGATGCTGAAGGTATCGAGCACCATGTCCATGGCACGACAATGGAACGTATAGGCCGTCTGGTGAAATTTGCCGATGAGCACCCAGTTTGGCTCCGAGCTTTCATTGAGACCTTGAAGTAGCACCCGTGGCTTTACCGGAACCTGAAGGTCCAACTAGGTATATCCCGAATAGCACAAAAGCTCCACCAACCACAAGCGTTGGCGTTATCTTCTCGCCAAGGAGAACAATCCCCATGGCCGGCGCAAGAATTGGGACGACAAGTTGAACAAGCCCTCCCAGCGAGGCACTGATCTTCTTCACCGTGGCGTTCCACACGACGTAGCTGATTGCCGTGCTGACCATACCCATGTACAAAGCCAATCCAAGATCTTGAAAAGAAATACTGGTGAAAATCGTTTGACCATAAACTCCTACAACAATCATTGAAGCTACGATCGCGAGCGCTCCTAAGATTAGAAAGCTGTTGAACGTATAGTTGAAGGCAACCTCAAACTTCTTCCCATACGCAGAGTACAATCCCCAAGAGACGCCTGTAGCAGCCATTAGTAGAACTCCGAGCAACGTGACCGAGGTTATCCTGCCGAAGGTGATAACGAGCACGCCCAGTAAGCCAAGAAACTGTCCCAGCACTAGGCGAGTAGTCAACTTTTCCTTGTATGCGAGTACGGAATATGCGATCATTGTCACTACTACGAACGTGTAGAATACGAAAGTTCCAGCCGCGACTGGAATGAACAGGTATCCATACGAGATTGAAAAAGCGTAGGCACCCAAGAAGAGGGCCCCGAGGAAGTTAGAGGCGTCCGGTTTCCTGTAAGGAAAGGTCTTCGATCCAATCGCACTAAGTATCAACAGGGTTCCAAGACCGCTGACGAATCTAACAACTGTAAGGACGAAAGGCGAAACTTGGCTCACAAGAACTAGGTAGCGAGTTATCACACTGTTAGCGGCAAAGCATACCATAATCATGAACAATGTCAGCCAGACTAGAAGATCAGACTTCAATGTGAACTCGCAAGTCTAGTCGCATATCCTTTTGGACTTTTCGAGCGCGCGTTGGCAGACGCTCGTTTTTGAGAGTCTGATTGATTCTTAGAGAATCCCGCCTGGACCAGGCAGAACCTCCGATGTCCTGCAATGATTCCATGTAGAGAGGTTATCAGTCCGAATTCGGTGACGAAACTCTGCCCGTCATGACGCTAAGGCATGATGTTTTGGTTGATTCTGAAACGATTGCTTGGGTCGTATTTCGCCTTCATTTTTCGAAGCTGCTCGAAGTTCCTGCCGAAATTGGCTCCGACGCGATTCATATCATCATCGGCTGCAAAGTTGATGTAGCCCCCGCGCTCGGAATGAGGTGCGAGAGCAGCGTAGTAGTCTTTGACCCAACGTATGTTGGCTTCGTTCTGTTTCGGGTCAGGCCACATGCCTGCAATGACCGTGGCGTACTTCACGTCTCTATGGCCGAATGCTGTGGCTTCAGATGCAACGTCATGCACGGCACCATTGATAGGGTAAATGTGCATTGTCGAATTGACTGCTGGCACCTTGGGGCCAAATTTCATGTGTGCTTCGATTGCTCCATCAGTCAGATCTCGCACGAAAACAGCTTTCCAATAGTGTTGGAGGCCTGGGGGTACAAGGCCGTCAAACATGCTATTCAGAGTAGGGTAGGGCATTGGTCCAATGAACTCGGCAACTACATGGGCCGCTTCACGAAACGGTAGAAATGCTTTCTGTGCCTGATCCGGTGGACCACTCCAACACATGACCATTGCACAGAACGTGTCCCCATGACGCTCCTTTGGAATAAACGGAAGGGGAGGTGCGATTTGCCACGCGAAGAATGCTCCGAGTTGCCTGGGCGCGTCTGCAATATACTTGTTGTATGCCCTCAAGACCTTAGGTGCATCAGCAACCTCGAAGAACATTACGCCTCCAACGATGTCCTTGACTTCATGCAAACGGTATTCGAAGCTCGTTACTACGCCGAAGTTGCCTCCGCCACCTCGCACTGCCCAGAAGAGGTCGGAGTTGTGCACCGTGCTCGCGGTCACGAATGAGCCGTCCGCAAGGACAATGTCGGCGGAAACCAGATTATCCAAAGATAAACCGAATCCGCGGGTGAGGTATCCGATTCCTCCACCGAGAGTAAGTCCTGCGATTCCTGTAGATGAAATGATTCCACCAGTGGTCGCGAGCCCGAAAGCGTACGTTGCATGGTTGAAATCTCCCCATGTACATCCGCCCTCCGCCCTCACGGTCTTCGAGACAGGGTCCACTCGCACTCCCTTCATCCGGGAAAGATCAATTACGAGAGCATCGTCCGCTGTGCCGAAACCTGGTACGCTATGTCCTCCGCCTCGGACCGCGACGGCAAGGTCTTCAACGTTGGCGGTCTTGACGGCGGCTATAACGTCTGCGACATCAGAGGCGCGTACGATGACCGCTGGTCGCTTGTCAATCATTGCATTGTAGACTTTACGGGCTCCGTCATACTTTTCGTCAGCAGGCGCGATCACGTCGCCCCTGATCTCACTCTTCAACTGCGAAACTGCCTTATCGTGCACTTTGACTACCCGGCGCCGGAACTTTCAGTCGTCTTTATTTAATATTTTGCTAGTCGTAAACTTCCGAATGTGACGTGAGAATGCGAATTCGGCAGTCTCTCTTGAAATCTATCCGAACTGCACAAACAGACACGGCCTTCGCATACGACGAGCGAAGAAGACGGTATCAGAGCGCCAATCCAGTTGCGCTTAGCGCCTTCCGATTATCAGAGCCTTCCTTAACTCACTCATAGCGTAGTCCCTGTGGTGTTCAGCTATCACCTTTGAGATCTGGTGAGCTCGTGCGTTCGACACCCGAACAGGACCGCTGCCAGAAACATAGAAGCTCTGATGATCATCTTTCTCGATAAATGCTTGGAGTTTCGTTACGAGACCTTTTATCATCTGCATACTTTCACCTCTCTAAATCAATCTTTGCATGGAGTGAAAACCTGGCGAGCGAGAATATAGGAAATCGGTTCACAACGCAACCGCAAGTATTACAGTGTTAAACATATAATCAGAGAGCTTAACAGCGGTATTCATGGTTCGCTACTCCAAAACTCACAGTTACCATGTGACTAAGACGATCGTTGCACCACTCAAATTCGTTTATGATTGGTGTACTGATTATAGAGAAGACGACAGCCAGATAACAGGATCTGATGCACAAATCAAGATCCTGCACAAAACAAATCGTCGAGTCATATATCTTCGAACATATGAACAGCATGAGAAAAACCTCATCTGCGTAAAAATGGTTACACTGCGTCCATCCAAAGCTTGGTACCTAGATCAAGTCGGAGAAGATGAGGACGTTATTGGTATCTACAAATTGACCCGGATAGGATCAGAGAGAACAAGACTCGACATGAGGTTTACAGAAAAGTACAAGATCAAAAAGTCGCCCACAAAAGAAGAAGATGAGAAAACCACCGACAGAATGTGGGATAAGTACATAGCCGCCCTAGAGATGGATTACAATTCCATCAAGAACAATGCTTGAGTGAGAGAAACGGCGTTGACTGCACTGGCGACGGTATCAAACTTTGACTTCAGCTAGCCAGCTATCGGGTTTGAACAGCGTTCAGATTTTGCGAGAAGTTCCTGCATCCAAGCGCAGGTCAAACATAAGATACAGGTTTAGCGACTATTTCAAAGGATTCTCTAAGGTTCGCGCTGTTCGTGAAATCTTTGGAGATGAAACTGATGAAGTTCTAGGCAACCTTCGAGTAGAGTTTCTCAACGCCAGATCCGACTACATCTGGGTTAGCGACAAAGACGGACATTTGATTGCCAATGCGAACTACTTGAGGGATGGAGAAACTCGGGCAATCTATCTGGATCTGATTCACGAACTTGTTCATGTGAAACAGTTCATGGAAGGGAAACAGCTTTCATTGAATTTCGGTAAGAGGTTTGAATATGTTGATAGGCCCACAGAACTTGAAGCCTATAAACATGCAATAAAGGAAGCGCGTAGGCTCGGGATGACTGACGAGCAGATAATAGATTACCTACACGTAACGTGGCTGGACGAAGAGGAACTTAGGCGCCTTGCCAGACATCTGCGAGTGAAAGTTCCACGCAAACGCGGTTCCGGGCTCGAATACAAATTGCGTGGGTAAGATGGGTGGTTCGCTTCCACAGAATCCGTAAGCATGAACGAAATGCGAATTTTCGATAAGTATCCGAAACCGCAATGGTCGAGATCATAACCAGCAGAACCAGAATCGCAGCGGTCCCTATTGAGAACTCCCCCAATCACATACATCTAAAGGCTTTATCCAACCGCCCTACATTCATTCAACGTTCCTGTCTTGTCTGAAGAGCAGAGGAGACTAGCGGCCATTGTCTTCACTGATCTCGTAGGCTACACTGCTCTCAGCCAACGAGATGAAACACGAGCCCTCCAGCTTCTCAAGGAGCACGATGAAATCGTTCGCTCAAACTTAGCTAAGCATCGTGGCAGAGAGGTTAAGACGATTGGAGACTCGTTTCTACTGGAATTCGAGAGCGCCCTTGACGCTACATTATGCGCAATCCAGATTCAGCAAGAACTTCACGCATACAATCTGACGGTAGAAGAGGTTGACAGAATCAATGTGCGAATCGGCATTCATGAAGGAGACATCGTTCACCGCGGGACAGACGTTTTCGGCGACGCAGTCAATATCGCATCCAGGGTAGAATCCTTCGCTGACTCTGGCGGCATCTGTATAACAGAACCTGTGTTTCTACAGGTGAGAAACAAGATCCCTCACTCTACAGTCAAGCTGTCCGGGCAGAACCTGAAGAACGTTGAGCTACCAATGAACCTCTATAGAATCGTTCTGTCTAGACAAGACAGACAGAAGAATCAGGGTCAGGTTCAAGGCTTAAAGACTCGGATAGCTGTCCTTCCATTTGAAAACATAAGTCCAGACCCTAACGACAATTACTTTGCAGACGGACTAACTGAAGAACTCATCACGGTTCTTTCTCAAATCAAAGGTTTACGAGTAATCGCTAAGACCTCGACTAACCGTTTCAAAGGAACAGATACGGGAGTTTTTCAGATTGGCAGTGAACTTCGAGTAGGTTCGGTAATTGAGGGTAGCGTCCGGAAATCAGCGAATAAAATTCGCGTAACGATTCAGTTGATAGATGTTGTAAGTGAAGAGCATGTGTGGGTCAATCAATATGATCGCGCCCTCGGCGATATCTTTCTCATCCAAAGCGACATAGCGAAGAATGTCGCAGATGGATTACGAGTGACACTTGCACCCTCAGAAGAGAGACGCGTCGAAAGAATGGAGACGCAGAATGCTAAAGCGCATGTCGCGTACTTGAAGGGAAGAACCCTCCTCCGCGATAGGACGGAGAAGGCCATCCGAGGCGCCCAGGAGCAGTTTGAGCTTGCAATTGAACAAGATCCAGACTATGCACGGGCCTACGCTGGCATTGCGGATGTCTGGGCTCTCCTCGGCGAATATCGCTTCGCTCCATTGTCTGAATGTCGGGAGAAGACCAAAGTCTTCCTGAGAAGAGCACTTGACCTTGATCCAGACCTTCCGGAAGCAAGCGCGTCCCTCGCTGCGTCATACATGGATGATTATCGATTCGCGGAAGCAGCGGAGGAGTACAAGCATGCAATCACGCTTAATCCTAGCAATGCGACGGCCCACTTGTGGTACTCTGACTGTCTGCGTGATCAAGGGAAGTTCGAGGAGGCGCGTTTCGAGATATTACTTGCAGAAGAACTTGACCCGCTATCTCCAGTCATCAGCTACGTGGCCTCTGACATGTACCTCTCCCAGGGAAACGACCAAGAGGTCCTCAAAAGGGTGCAGAGAATCAGAGAAATCGACCCTGAAAGTCCTTTCGCCATTCGTGCCTTAGCAGACTACTACCTAGTCAAATCTGATTACGCGCAGGCTTTGAATTGCTATAGAAAACTGAAACAGCTCTCCCCTAGCGATCGGGGCGAGAATATTGATTCGTACTTGGGCTACATTTATGCCGTCACACACAAGCGCGAGGAAGCAATGGAAATTCTCAACAAGCTGCAGAGCAGCCTCTCAAACGATTTCTCAATTTCGCCCATGGACATCGCCTGGGTCTATGTAGGCCTAGGCGACCTCGACGGATGTTTCAAGTGGCTGGAGAAGGCTCTTGACGAGCGAGCGCAGAATATCTTCGGCTTCATAAGGTATTTTCCGCTTGCGTCCCTAGAGAAGATTCGTACTGATCCGAGATTCGATGATCTCTTGAGAAAGGCGAATCTTCCGCTCGAACCAAAAACGCATGGGCTGAGCGGTTAGCTAAGTTGCTGAGGCTTTTGCTGATCCAAGACAACAACAAAAAGCGATCATCACGGTTCTGAAATCGATGGATTTTGACCGCATATGAGTAACTAGACATTCTAATCTTCGGTAACATACCACCTAACTCAGAATTCCGTAGATCCATGACTCATGTCTTCCATGAAGCAACTGGGTAGCTCGAAAGTTACAGGGAAATCAGTCATCACAGTTCCGAAATCCGTGAGAGAATTACTGAAGCTAAGTAACGGCGACCTCGTTGTATTCGTGAAGTCTAACGCCAAGATCGTCGTGAAACGCGGCCGAGTGAAGATTGAGGATTGAATCAAACTAGAAGCAGGAGAGATTCAACTTTGAGAAGCGCTAACCAAATCGTCAGAAACACTACCGAACGGAAACGGTCTGAAAGCGCGCTCCGCGAGAACAAATCGCCTGAGGAATCGCTACGCGATGATGAGCGACTTAACGCTGTCTTCGATAGCTCACCCGTTCCTCAATTTGTTATCGGCAGGAACCATAGAGTCATCCACTGGAACAAGGCATTGGAAGTGTATAGTGGAATCAAAGCGGAAGATGTGGTAGGCACAAATCATCACTGGAAAGCATTCTACAACGAAGAAAGGCCATGCATGGCAGACCTACTGGTCGATGAAGACATGCAGGGGCTTGCCAAATGGTATACTGGAAAGTACGACGAGTCCAGCCTTGTAGAGGACGCTTACGAAGGAGTTGACTTTTTCCCATCGATGGTCGGTAAGGGAGCGTGGCTATCATTCACTGCAGCAATCATCAGAGACAACGATGGCAACATAATTGCCGCCGTAGAAACACTCCAAGACATCACCCAACGCAAGCGAATGGAGGAGGAGATCAAAAGGTACTCCGAGCATTTGGAGGAGCTGGTTAAGGAGAGAACTAACATGCTAACTGAGAGCGAGGAGAGGTTCAGAGGCATTGCGGAGAGGAGTGTTGACGAAATCTTCGAGGTGGACCTTGAAGGTCGCATGATTTACGCTTCTCCAGCTGTCGAAAGCATTTTGGGCTATCGTCCTGATGAAGTGGTGGGAACGCCGTTCCATCAGCATCTAGTCCCTTCCGAGGTATCGAAGGCCGTTTCAGCCTTAACCAATTTGACTGACGGAAAGAATGTTGAGGCTGTACGATTCACTGCTCTAAGGAAGGATCGCTCTCAGGTTTTGGTTGAGGTGAGTTGCTCTCCGATTGTTAGGTATGGAAGAGTGGTTGGTGCTCAGGGAATCATCAGGGACATAACTGAACGAGTGAAGATGGAGGAGGAACTGAGGGATTCAAGAGACCAGCTGGAGCATGTCCTCGCAACGAATCCCGCGGTGCTCTATTTCGAAGAAGCACTCTCTGATTTTTCCGACACGTATTCAACGTACGTGAGTGAAAGCGCGAGGACCGTCTTAGGATTCGAGCCGAAGAAGTTTCTCGGCGAAGCTGGACTCAGATTCTGGAGAAGCCGTCTTCAACCGGATGATTTGGTTCGATATTGGGCCGAGTTGCCAATTCTTTGGAGGGATGGACATCACACCTTCCAGTACAGATTCTTGCACAGAGACGGAACCTACCGCTGGATAACCGAACAATATAGAGTAATCCGCGACGTTGAAGGGCGTATTTCAAACATAGTCGGCGTTGCTATTGATGTGACTGAACGAAAGGAGCTAGAAGAAAAACTTGCGAAAGCAGAAAGACTTGCCATCATCGGCGAGATTGCCGCTATGGTTGGGCATGACCTGCGGAATCCGTTGCAGGGAATCACATCAGCCGCAAACCTGCTAAGAAAGGAATCACTATCGACAAACCAACGAAACGAAATCCTTCAGTTGATTGAGAGATGCGTGGCGCACTCAGACAAAATTACAAGGGATCTCTTAGATTACGCGCAAACATTCCAGTTAAGCCTAGTCGAGAGTACACCAAAGCACCTTATAGCAAGCGCATTAGCAACGATTCAGGTTCCGGACAAGATCAAAGTTCATCATCAGTCGCAAGAGCAGCCCGTCATCAGCGTGGACTCAGACAAGATGAAGAGGGTTCTTGTCAACCTTATCCAGAACGCAATCGACGCCATGCCGCAAGGAGGCACACTCACAACAAGCAGCGAGCAAATCAGCGGCAACGTCGAAATCTTCATCTCAGATACTGGATCAGGCATCCCGGAGAAGGTGATGAAGAACCTCTGGAAGCCCCTCCAGACCACGAAAGCGAAGGGGCTAGGTTTAGGGTTAGCGATCTGCAAACGCGTTATTGATGCTCATGGTGGAAGCATAGCAGTGAAAAGTGGAATTGGTGAAGGTACAACTGTAACTATCTGCCTCCCAATGAAGACCGAAGTCGCGGAGGTGAGAGAAAAATGACTGAATCAGTCAGAATCCTAGTAATCGATGATGATGAAACCATTAGAAAAACGCTCTCAATGAACCTAGCGGACGCGGGCTATGTGGCGGATACCGCGGAGGACGGCAAAGAGGCCATCGAGAAGAGCGAGGTGAACTTTTACAATCTTGCGTTGATAGACATTCGCCTCCCAGACATGGAAGGCACTGAACTCCTAACTCGCCTGAAGGAAACAACACCGAAAATGGTCAAGATCATGCTCACCGGCTACCCATCGTTACAAAACGCGGTTAAGGCAGTCAACAAAGGAGCTGATGCCTACTTAATCAAACCTGTAGAAACGGGGGAACTGCTGAGAGTCATCAAAGAACATCTGGACAAGCAGAAACAGGAAAAGGAGTACGGCCAGGAAAGATTCGTTCAATTCGTGGAAACCCGTCTCAGAGAGCTAAATATGGAAAACGCAAAGGGTGCGAAGTGACCGCGTGAGAGTGAACTTCACATCTTTTCGCTGTCTTCAATTTGGCCGTCTCGACCTAGTGGAATCAGTTGTTGGGTTGTTGCCGTTCTACGAGTGTCAACGCAGGCACCTGCTTCAACACTGAACGAACCAGGTCTCCCGTATTCACAACTCCTGATCAACAGCAGGTCAGGAATAGCATAGGTGAGCTTTCGAACCTCAACCTCTTTGCTGCGGAGAGCTTCTTCGACGAAAGACGATAATTAGACGGTTTTCTCTATCGGCTAGGAGGAATGCCAAGTTGGCGGGGAGACGCAGGCCAAGCTTCATAGCAGTCGTAGGAAGCAAGAAAACGGGTAAAACGACTCTTGCCACGTTTCTGGTGCATCGCCTCGTTCGAAAAGGATACAGTGTTGCCTCCATCAAGCACGTACATCACAGAGGTTTCTCCATGGACACTCCGGGCACAGACAGCTGGCGGCTTGCAAAAGCCGGGTCCCGCACTGTTGTAGTCATTTCACCCGATGAGATGGCGCAGACAACCCGGCTGGGACAGAGGTTGCAACTTTTCCCGATGGCGGTCAAGGCGGCTTTGGGCATTCGGCCGGACGTCATAGTCATCGAAGGCTTCGCATCAATGTTGCATTCCTTTTCGAATCCCTTGGCGATTATTGTTATGGCTAGAGATGAGGATGACCTGTTAAGGTCGCTGAACAGGGTGCCTCGTTCTGTGGTCGCAATTTCAGGCTCAATAGCTGAGACCACAAGTAAGACAGGTCACAATGGGATCCCCATCTTGAAATATCCTACAGATCGTGAGCGCTTGTTAAGAGCGATTTCCAAGAGTCTACGATTGACATAAGTGACGCACAATCTAAGCCTTTAGCTCAGTATTGTTGAAAGAATTCTCTTCAGGAGAATGGTCCGCCAATCTCGGCAGCATGCTCAGGCGAACCTTGCGTGTTCAAGTCTGCTGAAGAGTGTTACGTCAATCATCTGCCCCTTCCTGATCGCGGTATTTGGCGGGATTAATGCAAAGCCGTTTGCTTTCGACAGAGAACTCATTATGTTCGTTCCGCCGTGAATCGGTTCGGCAAGGAGCCGACCTATTCTTTTCCTGAGGCGTAATCGAAGAAACGTGTGAGTTGAGCTCTTTCCGATGTTGGTATTCGACTCAGCGATGACGGTCGGAAGCATGAGGTTAGGCTTTGTGCCTGCAAGTCTGGCCATTGTTGGTACGACGAATACGTAGAAAGCCATCGTGGTTGCGGATATGTGCCCCGGCAGCATGAAGACTGGTTTTCCGTTGATGATTCCGGCGCCAGCCACGTGACCTGGTCTTATTCTTACCCCATGAAACATGATCTCACCAAGTCTGCGTATTGCGTCTGGAACGAGGTCTTTTGGCCCTATTGAGCAACCCCCGATAGTAACTACAGCATTACAGAGCCGAATTCCCTCGCTTAGTTTAGATGCAATTTCATGAACATCATCCTTAGCTATTCCCAGCGAGATTGGTTGAACGCCGAGTTCGACGGAGGCAGCAGAGATAACTTGTGCATAGTTGTTTATGATGCGATTTGCAGCAAAGTGGTCGAGATCCACTATTTCGTTGCCCACTGAGAGAATTCCAAGCTTCGGTTTCTGGAATACCAAAACCTCGCTTCTGCCTGCAGCAACTATAAGGCCAATCTCTTGTGGGCCTATGATTCCGTGTTTTCTCATCAATACGCTTCCGCTATCGAAATCCTCTCCAACGCGGCTCAGGCCCTCACCCCTCCTTGTCTGCCTGAGGATTCGCACTTGGCTCTTCGTCACTCTCGCGTCTTCAGCCCTGACGACGCAGTCAGCTCCGTTCGGCAGGGGAGCACCGCACGCCACGAAAAACGCTTCTCGATTCCCCAGTTCATAATCTGTAGGATAATCTTCAGGAAAGAGATTCCCTGCGAGACTGAGAATTACAGGCCGCCGAGTTGAAGCGCCTTCAGTCCATTGCGCCTTGGTCGCATATCCATCGACCCATGGTCTCGTAAACCTGGGGGAATCAAAGGTTGATCGGACATTCTCGGCAAGGACGCGTCCGGTTGCATTTCCAATAGGTACTCTCTCATTGCAGAGTGGAAAGGCATCCTGCATCTTCAGACTGACAGATCGAAGAGCGGCGTTCGGTGATCTGAACTTCAATCTTTCTACACTCATTCTGCTGGCACCCTGAGTCGGTTAGACGTATCACTTTGATATGACCTCACACAAGAAGCTACGCCAAGATAAGTCATGCATCTCGCGCCAGGCATGCTCATCTTCTCACCCTATCGTTGGAAACAATGCTGCCAAACCGAAGCATTCGGTCAGGTGCGTATGCGCACCAGTATGCCTACACACAACAAAAACCGGAAACGATCACAATTCAATATTGACGTTTCTGTTGCACTGAATGTTTCTCGCCTTACGACTAGCGCCGGTGTTTGATGTGTTCATTCTCCTACCTGTGCCGGACTCATAATTCGCATTTAGACGACTCACCATGATTCATCCGCGCGATTTCACGTTGCGGCCTGTCTTCAACTGTGTGCGAGGCTACGGGTACTTTTCCAGCCACCATCTTGCTATGTCCACACGCCGAGCGAACCAGATGTCATCAAATTGCTTGGCGTACTTGAAGAATCTGTCAAGAGCAACCGTTCGGCCTGGTCTTCCGGAGATTCTGACGTGTGTTCCGATCGACATTAGTTTGCCGTTACTTTTCGCTTCCTCGCGCATGTAATCAAGACTGTCTCTTAGGTACTGATAGAATTCTTCGGAAGTAGCAAATCGATTTGAGAAGTAATGAAAATCGTTCACGTCTGGAGTGTAGGGGATCAGTAGGAACTTGCGATTGTGCACGTTCACGTAGTACGGCAGATCGTCATTGTACACGTCTGAATCATAGAGGAAACCACCTTCCTCTGCTAGAAGCTCAATCGTGTTTGGACTCGGCTCGCGGCAATACCATCCCAACGGGCGATGGCCGGTGATTTTTTCTATCATCGAGGTCGCTTTCCTAATTGATTCTCGCTCGTCTTCACGTGACATTGTGAAGTGCTCAATCCAGCGATAACCGTGGCTACAGATCTCATGTCCCCGCGCCACAATCGCCTTAGCAGCCTCAGGGTTCGCTTCCAATGTCTTCGCGGTCGCAAAGAAAGTCGTCTTGATTCCATGACGATCGAAGAGGTCGAGCATCCTCCAGATTGCAACGCGGGTTTCATACTCGAAGATCGATTCAATTGCCATGTCTCGTTTAGGGGGAGGGCCGTAAGACGGGAATTCGCCAAAAGTCTCAGCCCCTTCATCTCCGTTCACTATTGTCCGTTCGCTTCCCGCCTCATAATTCGCCACGACCTGAACAGCTAATCTTTTGCCATCTGGCCATTCGACTCTTGGTGGCTTCTGGCCGTAACCAATCAAGTCTCTCGGCAATGAATTCATTGAACAATCACAACGTCAGATGCAACGTCCACCTTGAAAAAGAGTCAAGAAAAAGAGGAGGGAGGTAGGGCTAGACAGGCGGCAGTTCCTTCAAGGCCATGCTAATGTCGAGTCCCGATCGCTTGTGCACCGCCAGAGACACGAAGTAGAGCACGAAACAGGCAGCGATTATTCCAATAGCTATCTCTACACCTGAGACTGTCTGCACAGTTATCAACGGATTGCTCCAAGCGATGTATCCCATGTAGGCGAAGCTCACTGAGCACAGAACACCCAAGATACTCACTAGCGGTATGCCTGCAATCTTCTTCCGCATGAAGTCTGGCGCTTGTTCTAGGAGGTCCTTCTTGACGAACGGAAAGACTACTGTTGCCAATGCGGGCATCACGTAGGCGACGTCCCAGAGGACCGTTCCCAGAGTGAAGGCTGTCGACCAACTTGTGAAGCTGTATAGCACCAGAACGATTCCGGAAAGCACGGTCATGGCCGCGATGGCTATGTGTGGTGAATGGAAGCGGTGACTGACGTCTGCAAACTTAGTAGGTATAATTCTATCGAAAGACCAAGCGAAGAAGTATCGGCTAGGCACCCAGAAGTAAACGAACAGTATCTGAATTGAGCCAAAGAAGTATGTTAGGAAGATCAATGCGAGCAGGATAGCGTTCGGGTAGGCGATTATTGAAAGAAGGAGTGGCTGTGATGGTGGAAATGGGAGAGCGTATGATGCTGGCGCAACCTCCCAGCTATACGAGAGCGCGTAGAACCAGTTCTCGCCCACAGCGTTCAGTGTAAGGAAACCCGAGATGCTCCAGTAGATTATACCAAGCGCGAGTGATAACAGCAGCGCTATTGGCACTGTCTTCCTCACGTCTTTCACTTCGCCCGCTATGACGTTTCCGCCATAGTTTCCTCCAAGAAGGAAGAGTGAGGCAAGCGGAAGTGCTCCCATAACAGCAGCCATACCGCCAACCGGCGCCGTCCACCCAGCGGTCGTTGCAGCATCCTGCAGAGCCTGGTACGTCGGGTACGTTGTCATGACCGAATTCCATTTCGCCGCGAACGCGGCCGGACTTATGCTGGCCAGCAGCCACCACATGAGCAGAATTCCGACGATTGCAGCTCCCCATGAGAAGTAGAGCAGCCCCTTGATTAGACGGGCGCCGAACACTGAGAGAAACGCGAAGAGCAAGGTGAATCCGAGGGCCAAGTAGAAGGTTCCCATGGAGCTACCCAGAAAGGCGCTTAGAGCAACCAGTCCAGGTGAGCTGAATATTAGTCCCCACATGTTGACGGCGATCGATAGGGCATAGGCGAAAGCGGTGAGGCCACCTACGTACGCTGTCGTGAAGACCGCGAACATGTAAATGAATGACCAGGCGAAGCCGATTGACGGATGGAAAATCCTACTGACCCAAACGTAGTCTGAACCGGCTCTTGGCATTACTACACCGATGACCCAGTAGACAAGCATCAGAAACAAGAATGGAATGCCTGCGATCATCAGTGATAATGCCAGGTTAGCGCCTGGGTTGAAACCGTAAAACCACGGGAATTGGAGTGTTGTGAAGACAAGTCCGAAGACCATTGCTGAACTGATCAATAGCAGATCCATTGCGCCAAATTCTCTGACAAGGCCACTTGCTTTTCTAACGAAATACTCCCCTTGTTGCTGTTTCAAAGTCATTCTCCGCGTCAACGACCCCTTGCACGTATAAGAAACTATTTCAAAGTGAACGAAACCATGCGGTATTTACGAGTATGTAGAGTAGGCCAGGTCACGCCGGACACTCCGAGCGTCAACGTTGAGGCGCACGGACCATCGAAGGTAAACGTCAATTACGAGTAACATTACTTGCCGAGCACCCAAGATGAGGGGAGTATGGGCAGCAGGACTCGATTGTTCTTCGCCACGGACGTTCACGGATCCGAGAAGTGTTTTCTCAAGTTTGTTAACGCACCGCAGGCTTACAAGGTGAACATTTTGATCCTAGGCGGAGATATCACCGGAAAGATGATAGTGCCAATAGTCAAGCAATCAGACGGAAGTTGTACGGCAGAGTTCTTGGGCGCGAAGCAGACTCTCAAGTCCGACCAGGAGATCGAAGAACTTGAGAAGCGAATCCGCTTCACAGGCTACTATCCGTATAGAACTGATACTGAAGAAATGACGGCTATGAAAAGCGACCCGATCAAGGTGGACGCGGCATTCAAACAAGTTATGTCAGATACGTTGCGCCGTTGGATGCAGATTGCTGAAGAGCGACTGAAGAGCAAAGGCGTGAGCATCTACGTGACGGGCGGGAATGACGACCGAATGGAGATAGAGGACGTGTTGAAAAATTCAAGCTACGTT
>Ga0187774_10000313_pt1 | contig 16376 bp, 14 predicted proteins | sample 0216_BV02_MP05_2_FD_133152 | JGI IMG/M metagenome (GOLD analysis project Ga0187774, IMG submission 133152) | Tropical peat soil microbial communities from peatlands in Department of Meta, Colombia - 0216_BV02_MP05_20_MG | ecosystem: Environmental > Terrestrial > Soil > Wetlands > Peat | place... | reverse complement strand
GGCGTTCCCGAGCGTACCGGCTATGCGGCTTCCAAGCATGCGATGGTCGGCTTCTTCGAGTCGCTCCGCATCGAGCTCCGGGGCAGCGGCGTCGACGTGACGATCGTCGCGCCGGACTTCGTCGTGAGCGAGCTGCACAAGGGTGCGCTCGGCGCCGACGGCCGTCCGCTAGGGAAAACCCCTATGGACGAGCCGCATATCATGACCAGCGAGCAGTGCGCACGGCTGATGGTGCGCGCCATGCGGCGGCGGACCAGACTCCTCGTTACCTCGCGGCGCGGACGCTTCGGGCGTTGGGCCCGCCTGCTGGCGCCGGCGCTGGTCGACCGCATCGCCGAGCGTGCCATCCGCCGGCGGCGCTGACGGCCGCCGGCCAGCCTCACTCGTAGGCGATGGCGGGCAGGTCGAGCGCGATGAGAAAGTATTCGAACAGGTGCTGGATCACGCGGATCTGATTGTGCAGCCGGTGATCGCTGTCGAGCAGATGCAGCGCCGCGCGGTAGCCGTGCGCGAAGCGCACGCTGTGCTCATAGGGGACCACCTCATCGCGCCAGCCGTGCACCACGGCGGCCGGGCAGTCGAGCGAGCCGGCGCGCAGCTCCGGCAATCCCTCCAGGTAGAGGGCCGGCGCCATCAGAAACACGCCGCGCGCGTGCAGCAGCGAGGCGGAGGCAACCGCCACGTAGCCGCCCATGCTCGAGCCGACCAGCACCAGATCTCCGGCCAGCTCCTTGCAGAAGTCGACCAGCTTCGCCACCCGCGCGCGCGGCGCGTCGATGCCGCGGTAGTCGACCGAATGCGTCTCGTAGCCCTCGCTGCGGGCGACCTCGGCGAGCGCGCTGATCTTGCGGCCCCAGGGACCGCTTTCCTGCCCGTGGGAGAACACGACGTGACGGGTCACGGACGCCTCCACGGAGCTGCGGCGGGGATTGGGTGCCGGCTCAGCATGGGCGAATAATGCAGGCAATGGAAACGTTAAGCCAATCGGGCGAACCGCGCGGCGCCGGCGCGTGCTGGCAGTTCTGGATCGACCGCGGCGGCACCTTCACCGACGTCGTCGGGCTCGCGCCCGATGGCGCGCTGCACATCCGCAAGGTGCTGTCGGTGGCCGCCGGCCGCGCCGCGGACGCCGATCCGGGTCTCGCCGCGGCGCGCGAGATTCGCGCCGCGGTGGCGCCCGCGGCGCCCGTGAGTGAGGTGAAAGTCGGCACCACGGTGGCAACCAATGCATTGCTCACGCGCACCGGCGAGCCGGTCGTGCTGGTGACGACCAGCGGATTCGCCGACGCGCTGCGGGTCGGCTACCAGAACCGCCCCGACATCTTTGCGCGCAACATCGTGCTGCCGCAACGACTGCACGCGAGTGTCATCGAGGCCGAGGAACGCATTGACGCGGGCGGCAGGGTGCTCATACCCCTCGACGAGGCACGGCTGCGCGCGGATCTCGTCCGCGCGCGCCGCGCCGGACGCCGCGCGCTCGCCATCGTATTTCTGCACGGCTGGCGGCATCCACAGCATGAGCGCGCCGCCGCGGCCACGGCCCGCGAGCTCGGCTTCGAGGAGGTCTCGGTGTCGCACGAGCTGTCGCCGCTGGTGCGCTACGTGACGCGCGGCGACACCACGGTGCTCAACGCCTACCTGGCGCTGCCGCTGCGCGCCTATCTCGGCGGACTCGAGAGACAGCTGCGCGCGCTCGATCCCGGCGCCCGACTCACGCTCATGCAGAGCAACGGGGGACTGGCCGACGGCGCCGCCTTCCATGCCATGTCGAGCGTGTTGTCGGGGCCGGCGGGCGGGCTGATCGGCATGCGCTGGGTGGGCGAGCGGGTGGGCACGCCGAGGCTCATCGGCTTCGACATGGGCGGAACCTCGACCGACGTCTCGCTGGTCGACGGCGAGCTGCCGCAGCGCTTCGAGCACACGATTGCCGGAGTGCGCCTCACGCAACCGATGCTCGACGTGCACACGATCGCGGCCGGCGGCGGCTCGATCCTGAGTTTCAGGGACGGTCGCTTCGCCGTGGGACCCGCTTCCGCGGGCGCCGATCCCGGACCGGCCTGCTACCGGCGCGGCGGGCCGCTCACGCTCACCGACGTGCAGGTGCTGCTCGGCCGCCTGCGACCCGACACGCTCCCGGCGCTGTTCGGGCCGGACGGCTCATCGCGCATCGACGCACAAGTGGTGGCGGCGGAATTCGCAGCTCTGGCGGCCGAGGTGAGCCCGCAGGCCGCGCACGGCTGCTCCGCGGAGCTCGTCGCGGAGTCGTTCCTGGAGGTCGGCGTCGAGTCGATGGCGAACGCCATCCGACAGGTGTCCGCGCGGCAGGGACTGGATGCCGGGGATTTCACGCTGTTCTGCTTCGGCGGCGCGGCCGGCCAGCATGCCTGCCGCGTGGCGCGTGCCGCGGGAATGCGCCGCGTGCTGGTGCATCCGCTGGCGAGCGTACTGTCGGCATTCGGCATCGGCGTGGCGGACCGCCTGGCGGTGCGGCGCGCGAGCCTGCGCCGGCCGCTCGACGCGGCTGGCCTCGAGGAGGCGCGCTCGGCGCTCACGCGGCTCGAGGCGCAGGCGCGCGAGGAGCTCAGCGCCTTCGCGTCCGAGCCGGGACGCGTGGCGGTCGCGCAGCTGCTCGAGGTGCGTGCCGGCGACAGCGACGTGACGCTGTCGGTGCCGCTCGCCGCGCTCCCCGAGGTGCGCGAGCGCTTTCACGCCGAGCACCTCCGGCGCTTCGGCTTCGCCGCGCGCAGTCTCGATGCGGTCATCGAGGCGCTGCGCGCCGAAGCGCGCCTGGCATCGCTCGATGCGGGGAGGCTCATCATCCCGCCGCCACGGGCCGCGGCGGCGCTGCCGCCTTCGGCACGCGTCTGGTTCGGGCGCTGGCGCGAAGTGCCGCTCGTGTCGATGAGCGAGCTTCAGGGCACGCTCGCAGGTCCCGCTCTCATCGTCGAGCCGCACAGCACTGTGGTGCTGGAAAGCGGCTGGCGGGCGCGGCGCCTCGCCGACGGCGAGCTGCTCCTCGAGGCGGACGCGGCGGCGGCCGCAGCCTTCGCCGATGCGTCCGCGGCGCCGGCCGATCCCGCCCGCATCGAGATCTCCAACAACCTCTTCATGCACATCGCCGAGCAGATGGGCGAAGTGCTCAGGGCCACGGCCCAATCGGTCAACATCCGCGAGCGCCTCGACTACTCCTGCGCCCTGTTCGACGCGCGCGCCGGCCTGGTCGCCAACGCCCCCCACATGCCGGTGCATCTCGGCTCGATGGGCGCGAGCGTGCGGGCGGTCGTCGACGCGCAGGGCGAGAGGCTTCGCCCGGGCGATGCCTGGCTTCTCAACAGTCCCTACCACGGCGGCACGCATCTTCCCGACATGACGGTCGTCACGCCGGTGTTCATCGGCGCCGACGCCAGGCCTGACTTCTTCGTCGCTTCGCGCGCCCATCACGCCGACATCGGCGGGATGACGCCGGGCTCCATGCCGCCGTTCAGCCGCACGATAGAAGAGGAAGGAGCGCTGTTCGAGTGCTTCCACCTGGTGAGCGGCTCGACCCTGAGGGAGCGGGAGCTGCGCGCCGCGCTCGCCGCCGGCCGCTGGCCGGCGCGCCAACCTGCGCAGAACCTGGCGGACCTGCGCGCACAGCTCGCCGCCAACGCGCGCGGCATCGCCGAGATCGGCCGCGCCGTCGAGCGCTACGGACTCGCCGGCCTGCACCAACGCATGCGCGAGGTGCAGGACAACGCGGCGCTCTCGGTGCGCAACGCCATCTCCGAGCAGCTGAGCGGGGAGTTCCGCTACGAGATGGACGGCGGGCAGGTGATCGCGGTGCGCATCGACATCGACCGCAGCGCGCGCCGCGCGCGCGTCGACTTCACCGGCACCTCCGCGCAGGGTCCGCACAACTTCAACGCGCCGCGGGCGGTGTGTCTGGCGGCGGTGCTGTATGTATTCCGCACGCTCGTCGGGCGGCCGATCCCGCTCAACGAAGGTTGCCTCGAGCCGCTCGAGATCGTCATTCCCGCCGGCTCGATGCTCGATCCGCGCGCCCCCGCCGCGGTGGCGGCCGGTAACGTCGAGACCTCGCAATGCATCGTCGATGCGCTCTACGGAGCGCTCGGCATCCTCGCGGCGTCCCAGGGCACGATGAACAATCTGACCTTCGGCGACGCGCGCTTGCAGTACTACGAGACCATCGCCGGCGGCGCCGGCGCGGGCCCCGACTTCGACGGCTGCGACGCGGTCCATACCCACATGACCAACTCGAGGCTCACCGATCCGGAGATCCTCGAGGCGAAGTTTCCGGTGCTGGTGCGCGAGTTCGGCATCCGCCGCGGCTCAGGCGGGCGGGGTAAGCATCACGGCGGCGACGGTGTCGTGCGGCGGCTCGAGTTTCGCGCGCCCCTCTCCGGCGCGCTGCTCGCCAATCACCGCCGCATCGCGCCCTTCGGTCTTGCGGGCGGGCAGCCGGGGGCGCGCGGGGAGGCGCGAATATGCCGGGTCGGGGGCGCGGTCGAGACGCTCGGCGCCACGGCCCGCTTCGATGTCGTCGCGGGAGATGAGCTCACCATTCTCACGCCGGGCGGCGGGGGCTTCGGCCCACCAACTTGACCCGGATCGCTCGCGGGGGAATGCGCGGATCTGACGGAGGGTGGCTCGGGAACTCTGTTCCCGGGGCGTGAAAAACAGGGACGTTTTTCCCGCAGCCTCCAGGGAAGGATTCACGGCGGCCCGGGAACAGAGTTCCCGAGCTGGCCTCCCGCTGCGGTCAACCGCGGACTCCCCCGCGCAGTATCGAGGTCTGGATCTCCCACTCGACCCGTTGCTGCGCGGTAGCCGAGCGGTTCACCGATACGGGCCGCACGCGGCTCGAGCCCGCGCGGTGAGTGATCAGCCAGGTGTCGAACTCGCCGGCGCGGGTGGTCGCGAAGCCGAACAGCAGGTTGAACTTGCCCTCGGCGAGGCTCTGCGCACCGTTGACCCGCTCGTCGCAGATGACGAAGTGGCTGTCGCGTGCCGTGGCGCCGGCAAAGGCGCCCTGCGCGGCGAGGGAGTCGAGGAATTCCACGGTGCGGGCCCGGGCGCTCGCCCAGGTCGTGGGCCCATTGTGCTCGAGCAGCACCCAGCGCGTTCCCTGCTCGATGCTCGCGGCGACGTACAGCGCCAGGCGCCGCGCCGACAGGTAGCGCCAGTCCGAAGCGCCGCTGCCGCCGGCGGCGAGCGTGCGCGGAGCGAGTCCCGCGCGCGCCGCGCCACGCACCGCCAGCAGAGTGTTGACGCCCGCCTGCGTCAGCCGCGCGCGCTCGGCGTCCGAGACCGTCACGGCCGGACGCAGTCCCGGGCGCAGACTCGCCTCCTCCGGCTCCACCGCGCTCCACACCGGCCGGCTCTCGTCCAGGCGCGCGATCATCCCGGCCGCCGCCGCGCTCGAGCCGAATACCTCGACCCGCCCGCGCAGCCGGTCGAAGGCCTGGATGCGCGGGTAGTACATCACCGCGCAATCGCTGCGGAACGGCCAGTGGCGCAGTGCCTCGAGCGCCGCCGCGGCGCTGGTCCACGACGACGGCGGATCCACGAGCAGCAGCGCGCAGCGCTCGCGGCAGAGGCGCGCGGCGACCAGCAGCGTCGAGAGTCCCACATCCTGCTCACGGCCGAGTGGCGGAACGCACAGCAGGTCGAAACGCGCGGCGCCCTCGAGCGCGAACAGGCCGGTGCCGCGGGTGCGCGAACCGATCACGTCGTAGTCGGTGAGCGGGGCGCCGTCATCGCCGTCGGGATTGGACAGGCTGTAGCCGACCGCGACGCCGCCGGGCGCACCGGCCGAGCGATCCGGGCGCCCCTGCGGAACTGCGCCGTGCACGCGCACCAGGGATGACTTCAGCAGGACGTCAGTGACGAAGCGGGCGGAGCCAGGAGCCACCGAGACGCGCCGGTAGATCTCCTGGTCCTCCACCAGCTCGGAGCCTGCGGTGCGCACGCGCTGCACGACCAGGTTGAAGCGGTCCGCGTCGGCCGCGCTAAGAGCGTCGTAGTCGACCGAAGCGCGCAGGTACTCACGCGAGCCGGGGTTGACTGCCACCAGAGTCAGCGTGCCGCCCGCCGCCGGCAGCTTGAGCGTCGGCGGGCGCGCGCCGTTGACGACGCGCACGATGCGCGCCTCCCGACCGCCGTTCTCGAAGAACTGCTCTACCGCGTACGACAGGGTCGACGGTTGCCACAGACCGCCGAAGTGCTGCTGGAACTCGGAGAAGCTCCTGACCGTCAGCGCTTGAGAGACCGGGCCCTTGAGTGTGCGGCCGACGAAAGCGGCGATTCCGGTCGCGACGCCCTCGATGGCATGTAAGTCACGGCTTTGTTGGGCGAGTTGCGCGCTGCCGCTAGGGCTGTTAGCCACTCAACGCCTCTTGGTATTGTGCCCCGCCGACTCTAGCACAGCGTCTGCGGGGCCGCCGGCAGATTCGGACCGTGCGCGACTTAACTTAGGTGTGCGCCGCCGCGCGAATCGTGCGGCGCTGCACCGCTGCGTTCGCTGCGGCGCCGCGCTTCCTCGGCACGGGCACGCTCGAGCGCCTCGCGCTTGGCCGTGATCTCCGCCAGCATGAGCTGCAACCAAGGCGATAGCGCCGGAGCTTGCGACTCTGACCCCGATAGCGGGCGCGGCGATTCGCTCCCCATCAGCCGCCGTCCTTGGACGCGGGCGGCGGCGTCCTGCCACCGGCAGCCGTGGGGCTCGGGGCCGCGGCGGCCGGGGCTGGCGCCGCGCTGCCGGGCTCGACCTCCGAGAACATCTGCTTGAAGGACGCCTCGTCCATCGGCAGGTCGGACGTGCCATCCCAGGTCGAGCCCGGGGGAATCACGTCCTGCACCCGCGCTGCAGCAGCGAGTACCTGCTCGAGACTTGCGTCCGGCGTCGAGATCGGCACCGGGATACCGCGCGGGTTGCGCGTGAGCGAGGCGACCAGATCCCAGTCGATCTGCTGATGGTGAGTCTTGAGCTGCTGCTGCAGCGTGACGGAGAGCGTCTTGCCGAGCAGCAGGCGATTCGCCTTGCTCCAGTCGCGCGCATCGTCCTCGAGCACATCGAGCGGCTGCAGATAGAGCTGCCCGTTAGCCCAGCCGAAGAGGAACGGCTGATTCACCACCCGCACCTGCGTTCCGACCGGGACCATGTTGAAGAACTGCTCGATGTCCTCGGGATACAGGCGGATGCAGCCATGACTCGAGCGCAAGCCCACGCCCGCCGGCTTGTTGGTGCCGTGGATCAGGTAGCTCGGCCACTGCAGGTAGAACGCGTACTTGCCCAGCGGGTTATCCGGTCCCGGACCGATCACCGGGTCGAGGTCATCACCGTTGTCGTGATGCTCCTTGCGCACCGACACCGGCACTCGCCAGGTGGGATCCTTCTGCCGGCGCACGATCTTGGTGACGCCCTCGGGTGTTCGCCAGCCGACCTTGCCGATGCCGATCGGGTGGGTCAGCACCACCACGCGCTCACCGCTCTTCACCGGCGGAAAGTAGTAGATGCGCATCGCGGCGATGTTGATCACGACGCCGCTGTACGCTGCGTTCGGCAGGACGAACTGCGTCGGCACGACGATCTCGCGTCCCTCGCCGGGCAGCCACGGATCCACCTTGGGATTGGCGCGCAGGATCTCTTCGTAGCCGACGTTGAAGCGGCGGGCGATATCGGTGAGCGTGTCCTCCTTGCCGGCGGTAACCACCTGCACCTCGCCCACGGCGCTCTGACCCGGCTCGAGCTCGAAGCGCTCCGTTGCCACGGGGAGCGGCAGCGTCGGCTGGGCCGGTGGGGGTGGCGCAGGCGGCGATGCCTGGCGATGCAGCACCGGACCCAGCAGGGAGCACGCGGCGAGCAGCGAGCAGCACGCAAGCGAGGTGAGCGGCCTGCCTATCCGGGCAATATTCATAAGGTGTCGATTATGAACGATGTCGACATGCCGCGATCGTCGCCAATTCACTACAGCAGCACCGGCTGATCGGGCAGCTCATCCCCGCCCCTGGCCTGTCCGGGAAAGTGGCGCCCGAGCAATGCACCAACCCCTGCGATCCCGGCGACCGAGCCCTCGCGAAAGCGGCCTTCGCGGTAATGGTGCTCCATCTGACGGCACACCGCCGCCCATTCGGGCTGCGGCACACGCGCGGCGATCCCGCGGTCGGCGATGATCTCGACGACGCGATCGGCCATATTCACGTAGATCAGCACACCGTTGTTTTCGGCCGTGTCCCACACGCCGAGCTGCCCGAACAGCTGCCGCGCACGCTGACGCGGCGCGAGCCCATGCCACAGCTCGGGCAGGTCGAGCGCCGTCTCCACCACGAAGCGGATCTCGCCGGCGTGGCGCGTCTCGCACTCACGGATCGCCTGCTCGATCGCGGCCCGCACGGGCGGCGGGAAGCGTCGCCGCGTACTGAAGCGCGTGGCGGCGAGATGGCGAATGAGGCGCACGAGCTTCAAGGCCTACCAGCTCCCGGAAGCGCCGCCGCCGGCGAAGCCCCCGCCCCCGCCGCTGAATCCACCGCCGCCGAATCCGCCTCCCAGGCCGCCGCCGAATCCTCCCCAGCCTCCGCCGAAGCCGCCGCTCGACCAGCCGCTGCGGCGGCCGAGGCCTCCGAGCAGCGTGAAGAGGAAGGCGCCGAATGCGGCCAGCCCCACGAGGATGAGCGCATAGCCCGCGATCCAAACGAGGAGTCCCGCCCCTGCGCCCGTCAGCACCGAGCCCAGCGGCCGCCCGAAGATCCCGCGCAGCACGACCGAGCCCGCGAGCACTGCGAACAGCAGCGGCAGCAGCAGGCCTGAGTTATGGTTGCGGCGGCCTGGCTGCCAGCGCTGCTCGGGAGGCGGCAGGGGCTCGCCGGAAATGAGCTTCATCATCTGCTCGAGGCCGGCATCGATGCCGCCGTAGAAGCTTCCCTGCCGGAAGTCGGGCTTGATCGTCTCATCGAGGATGCGGTTGCAGAGGGCATCGGTGAGCACGCCCTCGAGACCGCGGCCGACTTCGATGCGGACTCTGTGGTCGTCCTTGGCGACGATGAGCAGCGCGCCGTCATCGATGCCCTTGCGGCCGAGCTTCCATTGATCGACCACACGGATGGAGTACTCCTCGATCGACTCCGGCTGCGTCGTCGGCACGATGAGCACCGCGAGCTGCGCGCCCTTGGCGGACTCGAACGCGGACAGTTTCTGCTCGAGCGCCGTCTGCTGCCCGGCGGTGAGCGTGCCGGTGAGGTCGGTGACCCGCGCGCTCAGCTTCGGTATCGGCTGCAGATCCTGCGCGGCTGCGGCGAGGGCGAAGCCGAGGAGCAGCGGCAGCGCGACTCCCGCCCGGCGGCAGGCCCGCAGCGCGGTTCGGGTCATCGCGTCATTGTTTTGCGGGCGCGGCTCCCGCCGCGGTGTCGAAGCTGACCTTCGGCGCCGTCGCGATCTGCTGCTCGTTGGCGACCGTGAAGTTGGGCTTCACCTGGAAATCGAACACCTTGGCGGTGAGGTTCACGGGGAATGAGCGCACCGTGACGTTGTACTGCTGTACGGCCTGGATGTAGCGGTTGCGTGCCACCGTGATCCTGTTCTCGGTGCCCTCCAGCTGCGACTGCAGGTCGGCAAATCTCTGATCGGACTTCAGCTGCGGATAGTTCTCGGTGACCGCCATCAGGTGGCTGAGCGCCTGGGTGAGCTCGCCCTGCGCGGCCTGATACTTCTGAAAGAGCTCCGGGTTGTTGAGCACCTCGGGCGTCACCTGGATCGAGTTGGCGCGCGCGCGCGCCTCGGTCACCCCGATCAGGACCTTCTGCTCCTGGGCGGCGTAACCCTTCACGACCTCGACGAGATTCGGGATCAGATCGGCCCGGCGCTGGTATTGGTTGACGACCTCGGACCAGGCGGCCTTCACGCTCTCGTCCTGCTGCTGCAGGGTGTTGTACCCGCAGCCCGACAGCGCCAGCAGCGCGGCGCTGAGCAACGCGACCATCCACGCACGCATCGGATTCTCCTCGACAAACCGGTCCCCCGGGGGATCCGGGGCTGCGGATTGTCACATGGGGGCCGAAGCCGCGTCGATCAAGGGCAAAAAAAACCCCAGGTTTTGAGGCCTGGGGTCTGGAAGGGCGGACCTTCGATGAAGGGAAGGAAGTCCGCCAGGGGATTCAGTGCAATCGAGCCCAATGCAGGATACGGATCTCGTCCGTGTCCAGGTCGAAACTCTGTGCGAGGAGCGAGCGCAGCTCGCGGTTGGCACGCCCCTGCGTCAGCGGCTCCCGAAGCTCCACCACGCCGCTCCACTCGTTGCCGGGGGCGCTGCGCGCCTTGCCGGTGCCGGTTACGAAGTGCGTGTAGTACTTAGTAGCCACGGTCCAAAGGTTAGTAGCGCCGCGCCGCTCCCGTCCGTGAGATGTTCCACAGAACCCCGGATTTCTGTAAAACAGGCTGCGACATAATTCACAGGATCTTCGCGCAATGGGACGCATGCCCCCGCCGCAGGCCGCGGGCTCCAAGTACATCACCCCGCAGGGCGCGCAGCGGCTGCGGGCGGAGCTCGATGAGTTGTGGCGCGGCGAACGGCCCCGGGTCACCCAGGCGGTCGCCGCAGCCGCAGCCCAGGGCGATCGTTCGGAGAACGCCGAATACACCTACGGCAAGCGGCGGCTGCGCGAGATCGACCGCCGCGTGCGCTTTCTGCGCCGGCGCCTCGACCGCATGGTGGTGGTCGATGCGCCCCCCGCGGACCCCTCGCGGGTATTCTTCGGCGCCTGGGTGCTGCTCGAGGCCGAAGATGGCACGCAGTCGCGCTATCGCATCGTGGGACCCGATGAGTTCGACATGGCCCCGGGCTACATCAGCATGGACTCGCCCTTAGGCCGGGCGCTGCTGCGCAAGCGCCTCGACGAGGAGCTGGTGGTCGAGACCCCGGTTGGCCCACGCGCCTACGTGATCGTCTCGATCGAGTACCAGGGGGCGGCTACCACACAACCCGCACGTTCTTGAACTGCCAGGGGTCGCTCTTGTCGAGGTCCTCGGGGAAGAGGCGCTCGCGCTCGTGGAGCGGCGTCCAGTCGGTGTATTCGCCGGACACGGGGCCGAGGTAGGGCATGCAGATCTCGAGGTTGCGCCGGAAATCCATCTCATCGGGCTCGATGAGTCCCTGGTTCGGATTCTCCATCGCCCAGATGACGCCGGCGAGCACCGCCACCGTGACCTGGAGACTCGTCGCATTGTTATACGGTACGAGCTGGCGCGCCTCGGCGATCGACAGCTGCGAGCCGTACCAGTAGGCGTTGCGGCGGTGGCCGGCGAGCAGCACGCCGAGCTCGTCGATCCCCGCCGTGATGTCGTCCATGAGGATGCGCTGGCGCTCCTGCTGCGCGTAGTTGCGGCCCGCCAGCTCGTGCACCGACATCACCGCCGAGTCGCACGGGTGGTAGGCGTAGTGCACCGTGGGGCGGTACACGACCTGGGCCCCGTCGCGCACGGTGTAATAGTCGGCGATTGAGATGGACTCGCCGTGCGTGATGCAGAAGCCGTGGAAGTGGCCGGCACGCGGCGTCCAGGTGCGCACGCGCGTGGCCGCGCCCGGCTGCATGAGATAGATCGCCGCGAGGCAGCCGAAGTCATGGCGCTTACCGTCGCGCGGAAAGTTGCGCTCGTGCGTCCCCCAACCCATCTCGCTGGGCTGCGAGCCCTCGCTCACGAAGCCATCGATCGACCAGGTGTTGACGAACTCGCCGGGCACTTTCGGTCTGGCGGACACCTGGGTGTCGCGCTCGGCGATGTGGATCACCTTGACTCCGAGGCGGCGCGCGAGCTCACCCCACTCGGCGCGCGTCGCGGGCTTGCCGGCCTCGAGCTGCGTGTCCTGGGCGATGTTGAGCAGCGCCTGCTTCACGAAATGCGACACCAGCCCGGGATTGGCGCCGTGGGTGAGCACCGCGGTCGGCGCGCGCTCGTTGCCCTGGCGCAGTGCCAGGGCTTCCTCGCGCAGCGCATAGTTGGTGCGGCGCGAGACCGGGACCGTCGGATCGGTATAGCCGCCCGGCCAGGGCTCGAGGCAGGTATCGATGTACATCGCGCCCTTTTCCCAGCACAGCTTGATGAGCGCGACGCTCGAGACCTCCACCGACACGTTGATGAGGAAATCGCCGCGCCCGAGCAGGGGGTTGAGCACCCGGCGGAAGTTCTCGCGCGTCAGCCGCTCCTTGATGAACTTGATGCCGTACCTGGCGGCCTCCTCGCTCCCCTTGTCCTCCGCCGTGACGATGGTGATGCGCTCGGGCGCAATACCGATGTGCCGCAGCACGAGCGGCAGCATGCCCTGCCCGATGCTGCCGAAGCCGATGAACAGGATCCGTCCCGGGAACTCGACGTGAATTTTGTGCTCGTTGCTCATGATGTCCGGCGTTCAGCGACAATGGACGGCCACGCGGCGGCCGCCAGTGTGGAGCGTATCAATCGGAGGTACGCGGCTCAATTCGCTTGAGCCGCGCGGCTCATTTCCAGTGCGGCGGGTAGGTGCGCTCGTAGCCGGGCAACGCCGCCATGCGCGTCATCCAGCGGCCGAGCGCCGGATAGTTCACTTCCACCGGCATGAAGCGCGAGGACAGCTCGCGCGCCTCGGGCCGCTCGAGCGCGCGCTTCAGCAGCTGAATGCCCGGAAAGATCACCATGTCGACCGCGGAGCAGCTCTCGCCCACGACCCAGGCGCCCTTCGACAGGCGCCCTTCGATGGTGCGCGCCTCGCTCGCGACCGCGTGCATGGCGCTGGTGATCTCGTCGCCGGCCAGATCGCCTTCGCGTTGGAAGATCGCGCCGGTGATCGCCCGCAGGTGCGGCTCGATGTAGGCCTGGTACTCGCAGATGACCCGCATGATGACGCCGGCCTCCTCGGGCGTGCGGCCGAAGATCGGCGGCTGCGGATACTTCAGGTCGAGGTAATAGAGAATCGCGAGCGACTCGAAGCACACGTAGTCGCCGTCCCGGAGCACCGGCAGCCGGCCGCGCGGATTCATGGCGAGCATCTGCGGCGACTTGTGCTCCTGCTTGGAGAACTGCAGCAGGTGACTCGTGTAGGGGAGGCGCTTGTACTCGAGCGCCAGCAGCACCCGCCACGAGTAAGGACTACCGCTGCCCCAATAGACGTCGATTGCCATCGGTGCTCCCGGAGGTGCCCGGCCGATTGTAACGAGAAGCCCGCGAGGCCGAAAATGCGCGACGGCGCCTGCGCCGGAGGATTCTCATGTACACCACGCTGATCGGGGCCGCCGAGCTCGCCCCGCATCTCGATGACGAGGACTGGGTGAGCATCGACTGCCGCTTCGAGCTCGCCCGCCCCGCATGGGGCGAGCAGGCATGGGCCGCCGGGCACATCCCCGGCGCGCTTTACGCCCACCTCGATCGCGACTTGTCCGGGCCGCGCACCGGCGCGAGCGGTCGCCATCCGCTGCCCGGGGTCGGCGCGCTCGCCGCCACCCTCGGGCGCCTCGGGATCGATGCGCAGGTGCAGGTGGTCGCCTACGACCAGGGACCGGGCGCCTACGCCGCACGCCTGTGGTGGCTGCTGCGCTGGCTCGGACACACCCGAGTGGCGGTGCTCGACGGCGGTTTCGCCGCCTGGCAGCGCGCCGGACTGCCGGTCGAGAGCGCGCGGCCCGTGCGCTCGCCTCGCCGCTTCGAGGCGCGGGCGGTTTCCGGCTCCGTGGCGACGACCGAGGCGGTCGCCGCGGCGCTCGCCTCCGGGGCACTGGCGCTTGGCACGCCGCTGCTGATCGACGCCCGCGGCGCCGATCGCTTCGCGGGCGAGAACGAGACGATCGACCCGGTGGCCGGCCACGTTCCCAGCGCGCACAGTCACCCGTTCGCACGCAACCTGGACGCGAGCGGGCGCTTCCTCTCCCGGGAGGAGCTGCGCCGCGCGTGGAGCGAGAGCCTGCGCGGACGGCCGCCCGCTGCCGTGATCTCGATGTGCGGCTCGGGCGTCACCGCCTGCCACAACCTGCTGGCGCTCGAGGTCGCGGGCTTCCCCGGCGCGCAGCTCTACGCGGGATCGTGGAGCGAATGGATCCGCGACCCGACGCGCGCGGTGGCGCGCGGGCCCGACACTGTGTGACGCAGCACTCTCACTGGCCACACAATTTTGATATAACGCGCCCCGTGGCCGCCGATCCCAAGATCGCCCTCAACGGCAACCGCAAGTTCAACCCCGCGCAGCCCTGGCGGATCGAGGACTCCCTCGATCTCTACAACGTCGCCGCCTGGGGCAAGGGCTACTTCTCGATCAACGATGCCGGCCATGTCGTGGTCCGGCCCGATACCACCGTAGAGCGCGAGATCGACCTCTACGAGGTAGTCGAGGGGCTGCAGGCGCGCGACCTGAGCACGCCGGTGGTGGTGCGCTTCTCCGACATCCTGGCGCACCGACTGAAGCGCATGCACGACGCCTTCGCGACGGCGATCACCGAGAACGACTACCGCAACCGCTACGCCGCGGTGTATCCCATCAAGGTGAACCAGCAGCGTCTGGTCGTCGAGGAGGTGTACCGCTACGGGCGCGAATATGGCTTCGGTCTCGAGGTGGGCTCGAAGCCGGAGCTGCTGGCCGTGATGGCGATGACCGAGAACGCCCCCGAGCGGCTCATCGTCTGCAACGGCTTCAAGGACGACAGCTACATCGAGGCCGTGACGCTCGCCACCAAGCTCGGCCGCACCATCATCCCGGTGGTCGAGAACTTCGACGAGCTCGGCCTGATCCTCAAGCACGCCGCCGCCTACCAGGTGCGCCCGCGCATCGGCGTGCGCGTCAAGCTCTTCAGCGAGGGCTCGGGGCGCTGGAGCGCCTCGGCCGGAGAGAAGTCGAAGTTCGGCTTATTCATCACCGAGATCCTCGAGCTCTTCAACGTACTGAAGTCGCACGACATGCTCGACTGCCTGCAGCTGGTGCACTGCCACCCGGGCAGCCAGCTGCAGGACATCCGCCGCGTCAAGGACGCCATCAACGAGCTGGCTCACGTCTATGCGGAGCTGAAGCTCATGGGCGCGGGGCTGCAGTACATCGACGTCGGCGGCGGCCTCGGCGTCGACTACGACGGCAGCGGCACCAACTTCGCCTCCTCCATGAACTACACGCTCAACGAGTACGCGAGCGACGTCGTCTACCGCATCGCGAGCGTGTGCAACGCGCGCGACATCCCGCATCCCATGATCGTGAGCGAATCGGGCCGCGCGATCGCCGCCTATCACAGCGTGCTGATCTTCGACGCGCTCGGCTCCTCCGCCCTCGATAAGTTCCGCGTCACCGGCTACGAGGCCGAGGACTACTCAGGCGACGAGGAGCTGCCGCAGCCGGTACAGGACCTGTTCGAGGCCTACCGCGCGGTGAGCGAGCGGCGCCTGGTCGAGTGCTACCACGACGCCCTCACCGCCCGCGAGCAGGTGCTGCAGATGTTCAATCTGGGTCTGCTGTCGCTCGAGTTCCGCGGGCTCGCGGAGCGGCTCTACTGGGCCACCTGCGCCAAGATCCGCGACTCCTGCCGCAAGCTCGAGCGGCTGCCGGAGGAGCTCGACGATCTGGAGTCGATCCTGTCGGACACCTATTTCTGCAACTTCTCGGTGTTCCAGTCGCTGCCCGACAGCTGGGCGATCGACCAGCTGTTCCCGATTCTGCCGATCCACCGCCTGGATGAGCGTCCGACGCGCACCGCGGTGCTCGCCGACATCACCTGCGACTCCGACGGCAAGATCGACCACTTCGTGTCCTTGCGCGATGTCAAGCGCACGCTCGAGCTGCACGAACTGAAGAGCGGCGAGAAGTACTACCTGGCGGCGTTCCTCGTGGGCGCCTACCAGGAGACCCTCGGCGACCTGCACAACCTCTTCGGCGACACCCACGTGGTGCACGTGCGGCTGCACGACGAGGGCGGCTGGTGGATCGAGGAGATCGTCAAGGGCGACACCGCCAACAAGGTGCTCGAGTACATGGAGTACGACGTCGCCGAGCTCTACCCGGCGCTGGCGCGCGACTGCGAGCGCGCCATCCGCGACGGCCGCATGACGCTCGCCGAGAGCCAGGCGCTCAAGCGCTTCTATGAGAGCGAGCTCGACGGCTACGCCTATCTCGAGCCCGCCGGAGCCTAAGGCCGCGGCACTGAGCAGCCGGGAAACGTCTGCGCCTAGGTGTGGAGTCTCAACAGGTTGTTCCTGTTGAGGCTCAGGCGTGAGGTAGGTGGCTGGCCGGCCAGGCTCATGTGAGGTCGATGCCAGCTGTAGCCGTGCAGCCAGGTGGGAAGGGCTGCGCTGCGCTGAACTGAGTGCGCATAGGCTCGAGCATAAGCCCATTCGCGCAAAGCACTCTGGATAAAGCGCTCGGCTTTACCGTTGGTGCGAG
>Ga0187774_10000312_pt1 | contig 16380 bp, 14 predicted proteins | sample 0216_BV02_MP05_2_FD_133152 | JGI IMG/M metagenome (GOLD analysis project Ga0187774, IMG submission 133152) | Tropical peat soil microbial communities from peatlands in Department of Meta, Colombia - 0216_BV02_MP05_20_MG | ecosystem: Environmental > Terrestrial > Soil > Wetlands > Peat | place... | reverse complement strand
TAGATCCCTTTATCCTTTCATGGCACACGAAAAACTGGCATTTTGCTACAGGTGTTGATATCTACATGCCGACAGGAAGCTATGATAAAGATGATATGGCAAATACGAGCAGGAATTACTGGACATTCGAACCAATTGTTGCCTTTACCTATATAAGTGATTTTGGCTTAGAAGTGTCGAGCAAATTCATGTATGACTTTAATACCAACAATCCGGATACTGATTACAGATCAGGACAAGAATTCCACTTCGACTATACTGTAGGTTATAAAATCGACAACTGGAGAGTAGGGGTAGGGGGCTATTATTATAAACAGGTTACTAATGATGAAATAAACGGCGAAAAAGTAACGTTCCCGGAACCTCTTGGTTTCTCTGATGGATTTAAAGGTCAGACTATTGCAGTTGGACCACAACTCAAATACGACTATAAGAATATGAGTTTTATTCTCAAATACCTATTCGAAACAGCGGTTGAAAACAGACCACAGGGCAACGATCTCTGGTTTAAGTTTGTTTATGCTTTTTAAGAATCTATGTTTTACAACTGAAAATCTGGTAAAGATAAATTTATTCGATCTATCATGCTGAACCTTGGCCAGTAGCCACGACAGGCCAAGGTTCAGCTTTTAGTTTAGCATCTAATAGAAAAGATTATGAGACCCTGAAATGATCCTGATATTTATCAGGACAAGAATTCAGGGTAGACAATAAGTACATTTGTAACAGCCTAGTAATTTTTGTTCTCCAGAATTGTCTTAGATAAGATTTTCTTCTTTGTACCCTAATATTTTCTGATACAATATACGGGACTAATACGCATTAAGTGAAGTGTCATGCTGAACTTGTTTCAGCATCTAAAAACAATGCATCATGAGACCCTGAAACGAGTTCAGGGTGACAACATGTAAAAACAATAAATGCGTTTGTATTAATATTAAATCATGAAAGTTTTTATGTAGATTCAATGAAAAGGATTACATGGGAACATTGCTAAAAATAATGGGTTCATGGACAATTTCACAATTGCGAACAATAGGACATATGTTTGTCTTTTTGCTGAATTCTTTCTATTTTATATTTATCCCTCCATTCAAATTTAGGCTACTTTTAAGACAAATTAGGTTTTTTGGAAATAAATCCATGTTAGTCATCCTACTTACCGGTTCATTTACAGGTATGGTACTCGCCCTTCAGTTATTCTATATCCTCAGAAAGTTTGGTTCAGAAGCATTGCTCGGTCCTGGAATTGCCCTCAGTCTCATTAGAGAATTAGGACCGGTACTTTCTGCCCTGATGGTCACAGGCAGGGCAGGCTCTGCCCTTACCGCTGAGTTAGGAATGATGAGAATTTCGGAGCAAATAGATGCCCTTACCGCTATGGCACTAAATCCGATACGGTATCTCATTGTACCCAACATCGTTGCTGCTATAATAGTTTTCCCTTTGATTGTAGCAATATTTGATGTAATTGGCATATTTGGTGGGTATTTGGTGGGTGTAAAAATCCTTGGAATTAGTTCAGGAACATACTTCTCTCTTATGCAAGATTATGTGGTTATGGAGGATATAATGGTGGGACTTTATAAGTCCCTCAGTTTCGGATTGATAGTCTCGTGGATATGTTGTTACAAGGGCTTTTATACAGGATATGGTGCGGAAGGTGTCAGCAAATCAACAACAGAGGCCGTTGTTTTATGCTCCATATTAATTTTAATATGGGATTATTTCCTTGGTGCTATTCTTCTGTAGGATAATTAAATGATCGAAATCATTGACCTCCATAAATCTTTTAATGGTCAGAAAGTCCTTAACGGTGTTAATCTGAAAATTGCTGAAAAAGAAATAGTCACCATAATGGGGATAAGCGGATGTGGTAAGAGTGTGTTAATAAAACACTTAATTGGCCTTCTTATGCCTGATAAGGGAAGTGTATTGATTGAGGGAGTAGATATTACAAGGCTTGAAATAAAGGAACTCGATAAAATAAGGGAGAGATTGGGTGTGCTTTTTCAGGGGGGTGCTTTATTTGATTCTCTCACTGTATATGGGAATATTGCCTTCCCTTTGCGTGAAAAGACAAAACTGAGCAAGGGGGAGATCCGCGATCGAGTTCTGAATGCTCTGGAGGATGTAGGACTTAAAGGGATGGGGAAGAAGTACCCCGGAGAATTAAGCGGTGGCATGAAAAAAAGGGTCGCAGTTGCAAGGGCACTCATTACGGAGCCGGCCATAGTACTTTTCGATGAGCCAACCACAGGCCTTGATCCCATTATTGCAAGTTCCATACATGTGCTCATAAAGGCTACCCATAAAAAATATGGGTATACTGGTGTGGTAATAAGCCATGAGGTTCCAAAGATTTTCGAGATTACCGACAAAGTTGTCATGTTGCATAATGGTATTATTATAGAAGTAGGCACACCAGAGGAGATTCAAAATTCTACTAATCTTATAGTCAGACAGTTTATAACAGGAAGTCATGAAGGCCCTATTGAATATTAAGGTTTGGCATTTAGGAGGGTAGTGTGAAAAAAATTGATCTTGAATTAGCCGTAGGGTTCTTTGTCTTAATTGGAATCCTTTGCTTTGGATATTTATCTATAAACCTTGGTAGGCTTGAATTCTTTGCTGAAGGAAGATACACTGTGTATGCGGAGTTTGAAGATGCTGGAGGGATAAAACCAGGATCTACTGTAGAGATAGCAGGTATTGAGGTTGGTAAAGTAAAGAGCATGGTGCTTAAAAAAGACTATCGGGCACTTCTCTCCCTTAGTATTGAAAAGAACGTAAAGATTCAGGAGGATGCCATAGCATCTATAAAGACCAAGGGACTTATTGGAGAAAAATATGTGGAGATAACACCCGGTGGATCGGATAAGCTTTTATCTAATGGCGGAAAGATAACAGAAACAGAATCTGCAATCGATATAGAGGGACTTATATCAAAATATATTTTTGGAAAAGTAGAAGACAAGAGTAAATAAGATCAAAGAGACTCAAACAGATCCACATCAATTCTCATAAGTACTTTGAAATATTTCATCTTGGATCATGAATCATCTCTCGCGCATCTAATAATTAGCCTATATTATTCATACAATAGGCTATATTTTCATGAGGAGACTGTATTTCCGCTCATTCTTGGCCCTGACCCCGAATCCCGAATGCTTTCGGGATAAAACCGCTCAAATGTAGTCTCCTCCTGGAAGCACTCAGAGATAATTTATGAATGATTAGGGTAGGGTTATTTGGCATGCCCGTTGCTGTTTGAGAGCATAACCCTCCAATGCATAATTGTCAGATGATTGCTACAATTTTGCTACAGTCGAGGGATGTGGCACTTGTCATGATAGTTATAAATCAAGTAAAATTAATTTTGGGAGTGTATAGGGTTCTGGTGTCCCTCCTGGACTTCAAATCCAGTGTTCCCTACCACAAGTGGGGATGGTGGGTTCGATTCCCACACGCTCCCGCCAGACATTTCTTAATATTGCTCAAAGATAATTTTTAAATTTGTTTAACATCTTGACAAATTCTGTGCTTCAAGATTCTTTAATACCTTTTATAACTATAGGAATAGCAGAACTGGGTGATAAAACCCAACTGGCGGTTTTATGCCTGGCTTCAAAAACAAAAAAATATCTTCAGTTACTCTTAGGCGTCATCCTTGCCTTTGTCATAGCAGATGGATTAGCTATCATGTTAGGTAATTACATAACGACTTATATCCCTATGAAATATCTGAAAATTGTTTCCGGAAGCACATTTATCTTTTTTGGAATATTAACCTTGATGAGCAGTAAGAATAAGGAAGCTCAATGTGAACTGAAACAGCCTTTTTCATCTGCTTTTCTCTTAATCTTTTTATCTGAGATGGGAGATAAGACGCAAATAGCAGCTGGCTTGTTTGCAACTAAATTCAATCCTATTATGGTATTCATAGGCGTGATCTCTGCTCTGGCAATTTTATCTATTACGGCTATTTATTTAGGAAAGTTCATATCTTTAAAATTAAATAAAAAGGTGATTTCAACTATTGCCGGTACGGTTTTTATTCTCATCGGAATATTTTGTTTGTTTTAATAGGTCATCCCTTTCCAATTAAATACAAAATATTTAGTGTTTAGAATTTCGAATTTAGGATTTGTTCTTTATTTCTGATTACTGGGATTTGGCCATTGGTATTTTAAAGTCGTGGATGTTCTTTTCTGTATTCTCGTGGAGCTTCATTAAGTCCGCCCCTGCCCCAAATTCCGAGGTCATTATCTCTTGCCTCAGACTGTGCCCTTCTTAATTCATCAACATATCTTATGTTCGGTGAAATAGTAAAGAGCACAGCATAACCATCTTTAAGCATCTGTAAATTTATCATCTTTTTATCTGGCGTCCATAAATAGGCCAAGAGCCTTCCATGAATATCCCTTTTTTCTATATCGAACTCGAGGGAGACTTCCCACTTAGATGAACTTAAGAGTTCTTTTAGATGTCTCTTTGCCTTCTGCCCCCATGGTCTCTGCCCGAGTTCAGGTGCATCTATACCGATCAACCTCACCTTTTCTCTCTTATCATCTAAGATAACACTCACTGTATCTCCATCATGTACCTCAATAACCCTTATATAATTAGTTTTGGGCTTTGTCTCTGCCTGGTATTTCCCATAGAGACTAACAAGTAATAACATTATTGAAACTGTGAGCCCTATGAGTATTCTTAAGATTCTTTTATTCATAAGGTTACTCTTACTTTCAGTAATTTCATCAATAAGTCGTAGGCTCCCACGAGTCGTAGCCTTCTATGAAGCATAGACCTTACCCTCTTTTAAAAGAAAAGAATCTAAACGACACATTAAGAGTAGACATTCTATGGGAAAGAGAAGATCACAAATAATAAAAAGATTCAGAAATTTAAACGTTCTTTATTAAATTCCTCTCGATAGGGCTATATTTATTCCCTTCACAAGCTCATCAATATCTGCATCCCTTACAGTTCTTGCATCAAGTATTAATGAGTCCTCTTTTATCCTCGATATAATCGGAGGAGTACCCTGTCTCAATCTTTCCTCAACCTCATTAATAGGGATATTATCGGATTTTATTGAGACCACATACGTTGGGAAATCTACCTCTGGAAGTGATCCTCCACCTGCCCTTGATAAATCCGCCATTACCGTAATATTGGCATCTTTTATTTCTTTCTTTAACTTCTTCGCTATCTTGTTTGCACGACCTCTTATCTCTTCAGGTTTCTGAAGTAGCAACCTGAGCGTTGGGATATTTTCAATAGCCTTTTCTTCTTCAATGTATTCCATCAGGGTCGCTTCAAATCCGGAAAGGGTAAGCTTGTCTATCCTTACAGCCCTTGTTATAGGATTTTTCTGAATCCTCTCTATGTACTCTCTTTTCCCAACAATAACACCTCCTTGAGGTCCACCAAGGAGCTTGTCACCGCTAAAGGTCGTTATATCAACTCCCAAATTCACAATATCCCTAACCACTGGTTCGTTGTAAATACCGAAGGGCTTTAAATCTATGAGGCATCCGCTTCCGAGGTCGAACATCACAGGTATCTGATACTTTTTGCCGAGACTTACAAGGTCTTCCATTGATACTTCCTCAGCGAATCCCGTAACTCGGAAATTGGATTTATGGACCTTTAATATGAGGGCTGTATCCTCATTTATTGCCCTCTCATAGTCGAAGAGATGGGTTTTGTTTGTAGTTCCAACCTCTTTAAGTATTGCGCCACTTGCTGCCATCACCTCAGGCATCCTGAAGGAACCCCCTATCTCAACGAGTTCACCTCTCGAAACGATTGTTTCTTTTCCTTTTGACAGAGTATTAAGACAGAGAAGAACTGCTGCAGCATTGTTGTTGACAATAAGCGCATCTTCTGCACCTGTGACATCTCTTAAAATTCTTTTGACATGGGTGTATCTTTTACCCCTTTTCCCTTCTTTAAGTTCATACTCAAGAGTGGAATAACTCCCTGAAACTTTCTTTATATTTTCGAGAGCTTTCTCAGAAAGAAGAGACCTACCGAGGTTTGTGTGGATTACTATGCCTGTAGCATTAATAAGTGGCTTGAGGCTATATGAGGACAGACTTTCAATGATATTCTCTATCTCGGCCATCATATATTCCTCAGAGATGTCCAAAATGAGACCCTTCAAGATTTCCTTTCTTCTAAAATCGATTACTTCTCTAATCGCCTGAATAACATATCTTCGTGGGTAGGTCTTAAGCCATTCTGCTCCTTGATTGCTCCTCAGAATTTCATCTACTGAGGGTAGGCTTGAAAGTAGTTTCTGTTTCTCCTCCATGTCCTTTTCTACCATAAAAAGATTAAAATGAAAAGAGAAAAATTAGGTAAGTATATCCTTCCTTTTTTATTTAACCGTCAGAAATAATTAACTTTATCACGGAAATAGAGATGCTTACTTTGGTAAAAAGCATATTCTCATTGAGAAGCCCTATTATGGTAGAATAATTTTGTGATCCACGATATTCACGAAGAGTGTGGCATCTTTGGGATATATGGACATCCCGAGGCGGCAAACCTTACATACCTTGGGTTATATGCACTTCAGCACAGGGGACAAGAGGGCTCTGGCATATGTTCATCCGATGGGAGGCATCTGTTTCTCGAAAAATCCAGAGGACTTGTTGCTGACGTCTTCAATGAAAAAAGACTAAGAAGGCTTCCTGGCCATATAGCCATAGGACACAATAGATACTCCACAGCAGGAAGCAGTATCCTTAGGAATGTCCAGCCAATAGCTGCAAACTTTGCCCTTGGTACCCTCGCAATTGCGCATAATGGAAACCTCATCAATGCAGTTGAGCTAAGGGCATTTCTTGAGGATGAAGGGGCAATATTCCAATCAACCTCAGATAGTGAGGTTATTGTACATCTCATAGCCCATTCGAAGGGAGACGATTTCGATGAGAGAGTCCTCCATGCCCTAAAACAGATAAGTGGTGCCTTCAGCCTTTTAATATTGAGAGAAAAAGAACTTATTGCAGTAAGGGATCCTTATGGTGTAAGGCCCCTCTCTCTTGGTTTAAAAGACGGTGCATATATTATCGCGTCAGAGACCTGTGCCTTTGACCTTATAGGGGCAACTTACGTAAGAGATATAGAGCCGGGAGAAGTCTTCATCATAGGGGAGAAAGGTCTGAGATCTCTGAGACTGGTTAATAGTGTGAAGAGTGCCTTCTGTGTATTCGAGTTCATCTATTTTTCAAGACCTGATAGCAACATCTTTGGCGGTGTAAATGTGAATGAAATGAGGAAGGAGTTCGGAAGACAGCTTGCACGGGAATCCCCAACTGAGGCAGATCTTGTTATTCCTGTGCCGGACTCGGGTGTGCCTGCAGCAATAGGGTTTTCTGAAGAAAGTAAGATACCCTTTGATTTTGGCCTCATAAGAAATCACTATGTAGGCAGGACCTTCATAGAGCCAAAAAACAACATAAGACATTTTGGTGTGAAGATAAAGCTCAATCCTGTAAGGAGGCTCCTTGAAGGAAAAAGGGTGATTGTAATAGATGATTCAATAGTAAGGGGGACAACAAGCAAGAAGATAGTGAAGATGTTGAGGGAAGGAGGAGGTGCAAAGGAGGTACATCTGAAAATAAGCTCCCCTCCTACGATCGGACCATGCTTTTATGGTATAGATACACCTACAAGACAGGAGCTCATCGCATCCTCTCACCTCATTGATGAGATCAAAAAATATGTAACTGCTGATTCCCTTGCCTATTTAAGTCTTGATGGACTCAAGAATATAATCCCCGATTCTCAAAACTACTGCACTGCCTGCTTTGATAATCAGTACCCCATTAGCTTTCCTGGTGAGCATCTTGAACAGATGGGGTTTCTGTTTAGGTAGGAAAATTTGATAACCTCGGTACTGAGGGATATATTCAGAGTTAATCTTGATGTAAAAAAATATGAAAAGGTTCTTCTCTTTACTGACAGACCTTCAGAAAGAGAAGAGATCGATGAAGTGGATAGAGAGAGGAGACTGAAGCTAAGAAGCTTCTCTCTATTTGCCGCCGAGACAGGCAAAAGTTTTTGCAAGACTGTTCTATTCCATGAATATTCTGCCACAGGTAGTCATGGTGCAGAGCCACCAGAAGAACTATGGAGGTTTGCTTTCGGAGGGAAGGCAGTTGATGCCCTGAAAAGAGAGCGGCTTCTTTTCCCTATTATTATCAAGGAAGCAAGGGATGCTGATATAAAGAAGGCAGAAAAGATCATCAGAAGATATAAAAAGAATGCTGTGAACTGCGTGATTGCACTCTCAAATTATTCCACAAGCCATACGAGGTTCAGAGATTTCTTGACAAGGATTTGTGGCTGCCGATATGCAAGTATGCCACTCTTTGATATCTCGATGATCGAAGGTGCAATGAATGTTGACTGGAAGACACTCGCAAAAAGGACAGCAAAAATTGCAAAGGAAGTTAACAAGGCTGAGTTTATAGAGGCGAAGACTTTAAATGGCTCTTATATCTCTTTCTCAAAAAGGGGAAGAAAAGCAGGGTCTGATACTGGAATTCTTAATAGACCTGGCTCTTTTGGCAATCTTCCTGCAGGCGAAGTCTATCTGGCTCCTTTAGAAGGAACAGCCAAAGGTAGACTTATCCTCGAGTGGGCTCCGACGAGGCGTCTTAAGTATCCCATAACACTTACTGTTAAAGAAGGTTATGTGGTGGATGTTGAAGGGGAAGATGAATATGCTGAATATCTTAGAGTGAAACTTCATGAAAGGGATGGAAATGGAAATATTGCTGAGTTCGGTATGGGTACGAATGACCATGCTACAAGGCCTGACAATATCCTTGAATCAGAAAAAATCCTTGGCACGATCCATATAGCCCTTGGAGACAACAGCTCCTTCGGCGGGAAGATTAAAACGCCATTTCACCAGGACTTCGTTTTTTTAAAGCCAACGGTAACCTTAATTCACAAGGATGGCAGTAAAAATACCATTCTTAAGTCGGGGAGATTTCTCTTAAAGGAAGGCCTATGAGAAACCTTTCCATCGGCTATTCTCCATGTCCTAATGATACATTTGTATTCTATGCCCTCGTCCACGGGAAAATCGATACAGGAGATTTGGGTTTTAAAGAGATCTTGCTGGATGTTGAGACCCTCAACAAGATGGCTTTGCACTCCCGACTTGATATGACAAAGGTTTCATATCATGCCTTCGGCTATCTACGTGAAGATTACTGTCTCCTCCGCTCTGGTAGCGCCATAGGCAGAGGCTGCGGACCACTGGTGGTTGCAAAAGAGAATTATGAAATGAAAGATTTAAAAGGGAAAAGGATTGCAATCCCCGGAAGACTCACAACAGCAAACCTCCTTTTCCAGCTCTACAACTCGGAACTCGGAATTCACCCTATGTATGTAATAGTATTGCCTTTCGATAGGATTATGGATTCTGTAAAGAGAGGATATGCTGACGCCGGATTAATCATACACGAAGGCAGATTCACTTATCCCCTTTATGAATTAAGGAAAGTTGTAGATCTCGGAGAGTGGTGGGAGAGCAATACCGGGCTACCCCTGCCCCTGGGCGGTATCATAGCGAAGAAGAATCTGGGAGAAGACTTAATAGAAAAGATTGATTCATTAATAAAGAAGAGTATTGAATATTCATTAAACCAAAGGGAAGAACCAAAGACTTATATAAAACAGCATTCCCAGGAACTCGAAGATGAAGTGATAGAGCAGCATATAAATCTATATGTGAATGATTATTCTTTAGATATTGGTGAAGAAGGTTTATCAGCCCTTAGAGAGCTCTTCAGAAGAGCAGAAATAAGAGGAATAATTAAAGAATCGAGGAACGATTTTTTATGCGTTACGTAATCCTCGGAACTGCAGGACATATAGATCACGGTAAGAGTGCCCTCGTAAAGGCTTTGACAGGCATAGACCCTGATAGGCTTAAGGAGGAGAAGGAAAGGGGCATTACAATTGATCTTGGTTTTGCAGACCTCAGTTATCCTGATGGCCTTACTATTGGTATTGTCGATGTGCCAGGACATGAAAGACTCGTCAGGAACATGCTTGCAGGTGCGGGCGGGATAGACCTTGTGCTTCTCGTGGTTGCCGCTGATGAGGGTATCATGCCACAAAGCCGCGAGCATTTATATATATGTGATCTTTTGAAAATTAAGTCTGGTCTTATTGCAATCACAAAGGCAGATCTGGTTGAAAATGAATGGCTTGAGCTAATGAAAGATGAGATAAGGGATTTTGTGAAAGGCACGTTCCTTGAAGGGGCACCAATAGTGCCTATATCATCAAAGACAATGTTTAACCTGGACATCCTTAAGGAAGAGATTAGGGCTGTGGCCTTAAAAGTTGAACCGAAGCCGACAAAAGGTCTCTTCAGGCTTCCCATAGACAGGGTTTTTACGCTAAAGGGATTCGGAACAGTTATAACCGGAACCGCTTTATCCGGAAGCATTTCTATCGACGATGCTGTAGAAATTATTCCAAGCAACATAAAGAGCAAGGTTCGAGGGTTACATAGCCACGGCAGACCCATACAGACAGCATATGCAGGGCAGAGAGTTGCCATTAATCTTCAGGGAGTCGAGAAAGAGGAATTAAAAAGGGGAGACTCTGTTGTTTTACCAGGAAGATTTATTCCCACAAAGGCAATTGATGCAAAAATAGAACTCCTTCGGGATGTACCAGCCCTTAAGAGTAAAAGCCTCGTTCATTTTCATCTTTCTACTTCAGAGAATATTGCGAGGGTAATACTCTACAGCAAGGATGAACTTAAAGCAGGGGAGAGTTGCTACGGCCAGTTCAGACTTCAGGAGCCTGTTGTATCTATGTCTGGAGACAGATATATCATAAGAAGGTTCTCCCCTGTTGAGACAATTGGTGGCGGAGAAATACTTGATCCATCTCCTCCGAGAAGAAGACATAAGGAAGGTGCCGAAGCCCTGATGGCATTTGAGAAAGGCAGTCTAAGTGATAAGATTTCTTTAAAGGTTCTTCAGACAGGACTTAACGGTATTTCGACAATGGCTATTGATGGCTGGATAAAGGCTGAAATACCTACAATAAAGGAATCCATAGATATACTCAGAAAAAAGGGTATCCTCATGGATGTAGAAGATATAATTATCCATAAAACCTTTTTTGATTCTTTCAGGGAAAAGGTTCTTCAGACCTTGAAGAATTTTCATACAAAAAGCCCTTTGAAACCCGGAATGCCCAAAGAGGAACTCAGAGCCCTATTCAATATGGAACTTAAATTATTCGACGGGTTGATTACACTCGTTAACGATGTTGTTATGGAAAAGGAAATAGTGCGACTCAAGACCTTCAGCGCAGTTCTATCCCAGGAAGAAGAGACTTTAAAGGTGAAGGTGCTGGAACTCTTGCAAAAAGGTGGATTCCAACCTTCCTTTAAGGAAGAAATATCCCAATCTCTCAAGTTAGACCAGAAACATCTTTCAGATATATTAAAACTCATGGTAAAAGAGGGGAACCTTGTGAGGATCAATGAATCTATGTACCTGACTACCTCTGTTTATAATGATATGATCAATGCCCTCAAGAATTTTTTCAGCAAAAAGCCTGAAATGACTGTAGCAGAATTCAGAGACATCCTTAAAACAACACGAAAGTATGCCCTCCCCATTTTGGAATACCTCGATTCAAATAAGATTACCCTCAGAGTAGGAGATGCGAGGAAACTTCTGCTCAAGCCCTCATGAGCCTTTGGCTCACACCATCCGGCAGATCTTGTATTTCTATCACTGGGCAATGCCGTCTTCGATTTCACTTCTTGTCGGCTGTTGTATGCAGCCAACGAAGTGAGCGTAGTCGGCAAATAGGCTCTAACAAAAATCCAGAATTGTTCGGATATTTTTATTTCCGTGTCAGAAAAGCATAATTGGCAAGGTGAGGCACAAATTTACCGCTTATTTCTATCGTTCTTAATTCTTCTATGTTGAAGTACGGATCGAAGAGGTCTCTCAGTTCCTCTTCAGAGGAAAAATATAAAAAGGTACCCAATCGGGTCTCTCTGTATTTCCCTACCCTACCAAACTGGGGGTCCTTCTCACTGAAACAAACAGAAAGATACTTCCCTCCTGGATTGAGTATCCCATGCACATTTTCGACATATTTCTTCCTTTTCTCTGGGAATATGTGATGCAACAACTCCCAGTCATAGGCGAAGTCAAAAGTTTCCTTAATTTTACCCAAATCACGCAGAACATCGGCAACAAGAAAATCGCACTCAACTCTTTTCTTTTTCGCATTTTCCTTGGCAATTTCTATAGCTGCCGGGGAAATGTCAACGCCTGTGACGTCAAATCCTATACTGGCAAGATAAATAGCATAATTGCCAGCACCACAGCCTAAATCAATAGTTTTGCATGGTTTTACTTTTTCACCCTCGACTAACTTAATTAAAGCTTTTGGCGGAGTCTCAATGTTCCAAGGAATTTCCTCCGGACGCATATTTCTATAAATTTTATCTATTTCAGTTCGCTTCATACTATCCTCAATTTACCTCGATCTTCCATTTTCTGCTCCTCATCCAGCATTATCTGTTTCTGAAGTTCTGCACAGGAGAAAAGAATCAGCACAAAGACAGAGACTACTGCAAGTGAATATAAAACTCTTCTATTCATTAAAATTTCCTCTTCTAATAATCTGCGATTGCAATATTCTCAATTATAGCAAGTTTTGATTTTGTTTTATTACAGAAGAAAGTAATAATGAACAATTCTGATTATGAGTGAAGACTTCTATATGAACTGTGCATCTTAATCAATGCTCAAAGTTGTGCGGAGTACAAGGAAGAAGCTGTGAATGAAGTCGCTTTAAACCACTTATGGGATTATAGCCTTTCCAGTCTATGATAAATTATATCAAGGACGGCTTTAGGAATTAACCGAACCGTGATAAAGTCTAAGAGATGAAGATCAGGGAGATAAAGGCAAAGAGCATCCTGTCTAAGTCCCAAGTCTATGATTATGCTTTAAACCCTTATGTTGGCTGCCAACATGGTTGCATCTACTGCTATGCCAAATTCATGAAGAGGTTTACAGGTCACAGGGAGAGATGGGGGGAATTTGTCGATGTAAAAATAAATGCCCCTGAGCTTTTAGCCCAAGAGGTGAAGAGAAAAAAGGTCGGGAGGGTTTGGATAAGCGGTGTATGCGATCCTTATCAACCTTTAGAAAAGAAATATATGATTACGAAGAGATGTCTTGACATCCTCGTAGAAAACGGCTGGCCTTTCACAGTTCAGACCAAATCCTCTCTTGTCCTAAGGGACATCGAGACACTGAAGAAAGCAAACAATACCGAGGTTGGATTCACCATAACCACGGCAGATGAGAGGATAAGGAGGATATTTGAACCAGGGGCGTCACCATTAAGAAAGAGGATTGAGGCCTTGGCGAATCTTCGCTCGGAAGGGATTAGAACCTTTGTCATGTTAGCACCGATCCTTCCATGTGCCGAGGGGCTGGTTAGTACGCTTAAGGGTAAGGTGGAGTATGTGATCCTTGACAGGCTAAACTATCATTATGCAGACTGGGTATACAAAAGATACGGGCTACAGTGGGCTATGGAAGATGGTTTTTTCTCGCAAAAGGGAGAGGAGTTGAGGATGGCATTCGAAAGGGAGGGGATACCCTGTCAGATAGTATTTTAAATTGCTTCTCACAATTCCGAAACCGTTCTTTTCTGACTTGCCTTTTGAGGCGAAACGTCCTTCCCGAAGTCTGCACCTATGATATGATAAGTATGTTGCAATTAGAAACTGCGACACGATGTCGCATAAATTAACGTACAAAGCTCAACTCTCAATGCAACATTACGACTGTAAATCAACAATCCGTATAATGATATGCCTTTATTAACGTGCCCTATTATGACAAACAGATAAAGTTAGGGTTAAAATGCTATATTAAAGGGGCTAGCGGTTACGAAAATATGAAGAGAAAAGACTAATAACTTGAATGACGAAATAGCACAGAAGGCATATGACCTTTATGAGAAAAGCCCGATTTGTAAATGAAGTCGTAACGGCAGAATCCGTACCCCGATATTCAGTCCACGGCACTAAATTGATCATCCCATTAACGATAACTTTTCTCGTCATGCTCATCGGCATGTTAGCGTATCAGATGGCAAAATATCTCCTTTTACCAGGCATCTCACTTATCGGATCAAACATTATTACCGTTCTTTGCAGCTCCACAGTTGCGACAATAGCTGCCTATTTTGTATTGCGCAATCGTCAGCTACTTCTTCAACAGAGTCTGAAAGAAATTGTACGGCGCAAAGAGGTGGAGAAAGCCTTACAGGAGAGTGATGAACGTTTCAGGCAAGTAGCTGAATGTTCAGGTGAATTTATCTGGGAAGTTGATGTAAACGGTTTATATACTTATGCTAATCCTGTTGTTGAAAAGATTTTGGGTTACAAACCTAATGAAATTATTGGTAAGAAACATTTTTACGATTTTTTCCATCCAGATATCAGAGACACACTAAAAAAAGCAGCTTTTGAAATTGTTGCAAAGAAAGCAGTTTTTAGACATTTTGTAAATCCCAACGTGCACAAGAATGGTGATACAGTGATACTCGCAACAAGTGGATCGCCAGTTATAGATAATCAGGGAACTCTACTTTCGTATAGAGGCTCAGACAGAGACATAACTGAGCGTAAAAAAGCTGAGGAAGCCCTCCGGGTGAGTGAAGAAAAATACCGCACCGTCGCAGACTTTACCTATGACTGGGAGGACTGGATAGATCCAAATGGCAAATACATCTATGTTTCTCCATCATGCGAGTGGATTACTGGCTATCGCCCAGACGAATTCATAGCAGATTCTAAGCTACTGATAAAGATTACCCATCCTGATGACCGTGATTTAGTTGAAGAACACTTTCGAGAGATATTGGCTGGTAGTGTTGCTATCCACCACATAGACTTCCGTATTATCACCCCCAACAATGAGGAGCGCTGGATCAGCCACTACTGCCAACCGGTATATAGCAAAGACGGGAAATTTCTTGGACGTCGCGGTAGCAGCCGTGACATTACTAAACGAAAAGAAGCAGAAAAAGAATTAAACCAATTGACAAATGATTTGGAACGTTTCAATGTCGAACTATCAACCATAAATGATCAACTAAAAGCAGAAATAGAAGCTCGCATAGAGACTGAAAAAGCGCTTAAAGAAAGTGAAGAACGCTACAAAAGAATGGTCAGCACAGTAACCGCGTATACGTATTTAGTTGATCTCAGTCAAGCAGGTGCAATATCTACCCAGCATAGCATGGGATGTATACCGGTCACAGGGTATAATCCTGAGGATTATGAAGCTGATCCACATTTATGGCACTCGATGATCTACCCCGATGATAAAATGATGGTCGAAAACTCGATAAAAGAGATTTTGGCCGGTCATGATGTTCCTCCTATCGAGCATCGTATAATCCGCCGTGACGGCAAAGTGGTTTGGGTTCGCAATACCATGGTGCCTCACTATGATGTAAATGGACGCCTTGTCCGCTATGATGGCCTGATCGAAGATATAACTGAGCGCAAACGAGCAGAGGAAGAAATCCAAGAGCTCAATAGAGAGCTTGAACAGAAAGTTTTGGAACTCACAGAAGCTAATAAAGAATTAGATGCATTCAATCGCACTGTCTCTCATGATCTTCAAAACCCGCTTATTGTAATTGGAGGATTCACCCATAGGTACCTGAAAGTCTATGGTGATAAACTCGATACAGATGAAATAGATATGCTTACTACAATACAGATGAGTGCACAAAAAATGGAGAGACTCATCAAAGATCTCCTTGAATTTTCACGTTCAGGCCGCCAACAAATAAAACCAGTAAAGATTGATATGAGGAATCTTGTAACAATTGTCTTAGATGAACTCAAACCTCTATCAGAAGGAAGAATGATCAAATTTGACATTAAAACACTTCCTCCTGGGTATGGTGACATGACATTGATTAAACAGGTCTTTATCAATCTCGTGACTAATGCTATCAAGTTTACAAGACCAAAAGAAATGGCGGTGATCGAAGTAGGCTGTAGAGTCGAAGAGAATGAAAATATCTATTATGTAAAAGACAACGGTATTGGATTTGATTCTCGCTATGCAGATAAATTGTTTTTCCCCTTTCGTCGGCTACGCGGCACAAAGGAATTTGAAGGAACAGGTGTTGGACTTTCAATTGTCCAACGTATTATCAACCGTCACAGTGGGCGAGTATGGGCAGAAGGGAAGGTTAATGAGGGGGCATCATTTTATTTTTCGCTCCCTAACAAGATATTAGGAGACTCTTAGACTTTTCTAT
>Ga0187774_10000311_pt1 | contig 16395 bp, 18 predicted proteins | sample 0216_BV02_MP05_2_FD_133152 | JGI IMG/M metagenome (GOLD analysis project Ga0187774, IMG submission 133152) | Tropical peat soil microbial communities from peatlands in Department of Meta, Colombia - 0216_BV02_MP05_20_MG | ecosystem: Environmental > Terrestrial > Soil > Wetlands > Peat | place... | reverse complement strand
AGATTAGAACCTTAGCATATGATTTATCAATTCGGACTGTTTAGCTTATTTGAGATAAAGTGAAACCTATGAGTTTAAAGCCACCTGAACAAAAAAGCGGTCATTTAGTTGTGCCTGGAGAGCGCTTAGGTGTTATTGAGGAGTTTGTTCCAGACGCTGGAACATACACTATGGATGGTGTTATTTACGCTAAGATCGTTGGTCGGTCACTCGTAGATTTGCAGAACAGGCGCGTTTCCGTTTATCCAGTTGTTGACGGTGCGGCTGTTCCCAAGGTTGGGACAACTGTTATTGGACAAATCGGTAATGCACAATCCGATAATGTTTTAGTGCGAATATTCAAGGTTGGCGCTAAAGAGATTTCAGGAGATTTCGGCGGTATTTTACATATTTCTGACGTTTCCGACAGGTACGTAAACTCCATGAATGAAGTATGCAAGCCAGGCGACATTACGAGGGCCAAAGTAATCAGTGAAAAAAACCGAATTTACCACCTATCAACAAACGACAAAAACTTAGGCGTGCTGTATGCTTTCTGCTCACGGTGCGGCAATTTGATGGAGCAACAACGATTTGAACTGCACTGCCCAAAATGCGGCAATATTGAAAAACGCAAAACCGCTTCAGATTACGGAAAAGAATCAATATAGCCTAATAGGAAAAGAAATGTCATGAAAATCAAAGTTATAAAAAAATCAGAAAACGAACTCAAAATAGAAATTGAAGGCGCAACTCATGGCCTTTGCAACCTCTTGCAAAAGAGACTCTTAGAAGATAAATGGGTCGATTTTGCAGGATATGATGTACCGCACCCTTTAGCCTCAAACCCAACAATCTACGTAAGAATGAAAGGAAGCGCTAAGCCAGAGGATGCCCTAATTAAGGCAGTTGAGAAAGTCCGAGAAGCAAATGAAGCATTTGGAACAGAGTTGGACCGCGTTCTAAAAGCTTGATTCATTTGTTAACGTTTTAGCTTCAAAGTCTAACTCCGTCAAGCAGGATTGGGATTCAAATTTAAAAGCGTAATTACGCCTAATAGGTTTTCAAGGGAAAAAATTGGGAAGTTAAAGGCTTTCGAGCGATAAAATCTGAAATCAGAATCCTTGGAGTCGATGACGGCATATTTGTTCCACACACAGAGGGTACTGTGATTGTTGTTGGCGTTGTCTTCCGAGGCGGCAGCTACCTTGATGGAATAATGCACACCTACGTTGCAATAGATGGCTTTGATGCCACGGAAAAAATTGCCTCAATGATTAACGTCTCGCCTCATTCCAAGCAGTTGCGTTTGGTAATGCTAAATGGAATAACGTTCGCAGGTTTCAACTTGGTAAATATAAAAAATCTAAATCAAACAACCAAGCTTCCCGTCATTGCAGTGACAGATGCCAAGCCTGATTTAAACGCCGTTCATAAGGCGCTTTATAATTTGCCTGAAATAGAAGAACGTTGGAAGATAGTGCTTGAGGCCGGAGAAATACATGAAGTACTTTCCAAAGCCCGGAAGCTTTACGTGGAAATCGCCGGAATTTCCTTAGGCGATGCCATTGAAATTATCAAGTTAACGTCGACAAGGAGCAGTCTTCCGGAACCCCTGAGAGTTGCTCATCTTATTGCTTCGGGAATCACGTCTTCGATTAAACCGAAAATGGAAAAAGTTTAAAAGGTACAATGCTAAGGGATTCAAAAACGGATAGCGTGGTTAGGTATATGGAATTTTGCCCTAGGTGCGGTTCCCGTCTCGAGCCAAAGAAATCCAAGAGTGGAAAGGACTCTTCTTTAGTTCTCGCATGTCCAAAGTGCGGATACAAGAAGCCTGAGGTCAGCGAAAAAATCGAAGTAGCGCCGAAAGTCATCCAGCATACGCCTCAGCAGTTTGTTGCAGTCATTGGCAAAGAGGAGCAGAAGTTAAGTACATTGCCTACCGTCCGAATCGAATGTCCAAGATGCGGAAACAACACCGCCTATGTATGGCAGGTTCAAACCCGCGGTGCAGATGAATCCTCAACACAATTTCTGCGATGCACAAAGTGTAACTATACATTCAGAGAGTATAGCTAAGACATCTTTCCTCTAATTAATTCATTTAACCCGGCAATTGCTATAAGTTTTAAAGAGAAGACACAACTATGGTAATTTATTTATATGCTATTAGTTTTATCACAAGCTTAATAACTTGATAATAATAAGCATAAGCGAGGAAGAAGAATGTTCAAGCTCAAAGTGTCTGACGCTAAACTTCTAAGAGACATGGCTACCGCCATCTCAATACTTGTCGATGAAGCAACTTTCAAAATTGAGCCTGAAGGCTTAAGATTACGCGCCATGGACCCCTCAAGAGTTGCCATGATCGATTTTGAATGGCCAAAATCCATATTCCAAGAATACGTTTCCACTGAACCAGCCAAAATCTGCATTAACATTGGTGAACTGCTAAAACTGCTTAAGCGTGCAGGTAGAGACGAATCGGTCGAACTATCCCTTGACGACAAAACAGGTCGATTGCAAGTGTCAATAACAGGGAAATACAGCAGAAACTTCACAATGCCTACCCTTGAAGCCTCAGAAGAAGAAGTACCCACTCCAAAAATAGCCTTCAATGTTAAAGCTAAAACGACCACCCAAGGTTTAAGCCAAGCTATCGAAGATGCACAACTCGTAAGCGATCACGTACGAATGGAAGCCGAACCCGAAAAACTCACGCTAAACGCTTCAGGCGACTTAATGGGCGCAACAATAACTTTACAGAAAGGTAGCGACGCACTTCTTGATTTGGAAATAAAAGAAAACGCAAAAGCAACTTTTAGCCTAAGCTACTTATCTGAAATAATAAAAGCGGCATCAGCCACATCAGACATTGCAACGCTTGAATTTTCCACAGACATGCCAGTTAAAATAGACTTCCAACAAACAAAAGAAGGAAAACTGACTTTCTTCCTAGCACCAAGAATCGAGACAGAATAGTCTGGCACTCCTAAATGACGCCAGTAACGTTCGTCCAACTCGATTTTGCAAAATACCCTTTCTTAAAACAAACATCAAAACGTATAGAAGAACTAGAATTAACAATTCAAAACTTGGTAAGTCCAGAAAACAAACCAATTCTTGAACGCGCCCAAAAAAGGCTGGAAAACGCCATTCTGATGACTAATTCTGGTGATATGGTCAGAGATAATAGAACTGAAATCTCATCGTTTGCTACTGCAGTTATTTTGGTAATAGCAACAAAGAATTCTTTCATCAAGAAACGTTATGCTTTAGCGGAAGCAAAGAGTGCTTATGCTCACTTGCTTAACGAGTCAAAAGAGAACATTTTGGCTATTGCTAAAGATTTTGACTGGGACCTTACCGCGTCAAAAGAGCTTCCATATGATTTTTGTTTAGGGTTTAACTTTTACTTAAAAAACGCTTCACATTTTCATGATACTAAATGGAAGCTTGTTAATCAAGTTCTAACTAACGGAAAGGTCTACTTAAACAAAGATAAAGTAGCTCGACTTCTTCAAGAAGAAATTAGAAAACGAATCGAAGAGCGACTTAATGTTTCAGAGCTTAAAAGTCTACCTGAAGGAATAATTTCTATCGCTAACAACTTGACGAAAATTGCGCAAGAAATAATGGGTCAAGAAGTGGATGAACTTCCTAAAGTGGTGGTTCAAACCGCTTTTCCGCCCTGTATTAGCGCATTGTACGAAGAGGCATCAAAAAGTCACCATCTGTCGCACATTGGGCGATTCGCATTAACTACTTTTCTAGTTAACATTGGGATGTCATCTGAAGCGGTTAACGAGTTATTCAAAACTTTTTCCGATTATAATGAACGATTAACACGTTATCAAATCGAGCATATCGCCGGCGAAAGGGGATCAGGAACACGTTACAAGCCGCCACAGTGCTCTGTATTGCAAACGCATGGTATATGCAAGAACCGAGATGACTTGTGCCGCCGAGTATATCATCCGTTAAAATATTACGAAGCAAAGGCTCGATCGAAATCAGGCTGAATTTTTGCTTAAGATTTATTAGTAAACTGTCACTGTAAAATAACTCAGAACGTTATGAATTGTCCAGTGATTAGCAATAATGTTCTGAGCTCCGAGATTGGCATAATTTTACCTACTTATCGAGAAGCAGGCAACATATCCAAACTCATCGAGGATATTGAAAACCTTAAGTTGAATGCTACGATCCTTGTCATTGACGATTCGAGCCCCGACAAAACTGCAAGAATTGTCCAACAAAAACAGAACAAATACAGCAATATTATGCTTTTAGTTAGACCCCAAAAAAGTGGGTTAGGAACTGCAATAACTGATGGTTTTAAATTCTTTTTGTCTTTTAAGAGATCACCCAAGTACATTTTAACGATGGATGCCGATTACTCGCATAACCCACAAGCTATCCCTCAGCTTTTGTCAGCTATCTCTGAGGCTGACTATGCAATAGTAATCGGCAGCAGATATTGCAAAGGAGGCAAAATAGAAGGGTGGCCTTTCACCAGAAAGATAATCAGTCGAACCGCCAATCTCATCGCCAAGTTTTCCCTAGGCTTGAGGCTTCGCGATTGCACAAGCGGTTTTCGGTGCTACTCGACTAGGTTTTTGAAAACAACAATTAACAATTTTCATAGCCATACTTATGAAATCCAGATAGAAACCATAAGACAAGCCACATTAAGAAATTTCAAACTAAAGGAAATTCCAATTGTATTTGTTAACCGAAAACGAGGAAAATCTAAACTCACGTGGACAGAAATCCAAAGTTACCTAACCTATACGCTAAGAGCAGTATCGCGCTCGTGATTCCTTGCTTCAAAGCACCTATTTTAACTTCTGTAATCATTAACCTTATTGCTCTCTTTTCCAAAATTGAGGTCGGCACTTGACCAAACGTTACGGCGCCATTAAGATTCTTCTAGCCATCGCTATCGCGTTCTTAGTACTTAGCGTTGCTCTTGCCGTAGTGAGCTTATTTCCAATAGAGACAAACAACGACCAGACAAATATTCTAATTAACAGTTTTTTCACGTTAAGTCCAAACGAAGTATACAGACAAGGATTAGGATCTTTTCATGGCGGAGAAAACATCTCGATCTTAATATATTCACCAACAGAATGTATCAAGAATTTTTCCATAATAACTTACAACGGCACACATTATTCAAATCCCAATTCAAATATATCTTATTCGTTTACTGCAACCGCTGACTATTACGATGCAGTTTTTTCCTCTAATTCACTTGATTCCAGCATAGTACATTTTCAAGCAACAGTTCAAAAAACCCAAGCTCTCTTTCCCAACTCATGGCTCACTGAACCTTCAAAAATCATGTTCCTAATTAGCGTAAGCCTGACTATGGGATTAATGTTAAAAATATTTTTCACCAAGTCAACAAAATTTGAGCAAACCATGTCTGGCATTCTAAAACTCAACGAAAAAAGCCGCCGAGTTCTCATTGTCTTAATTGTGCTATCATTTGTATTTTGGACTCTTCTTATTGCTTTAAACACTACTCCACTTGCCACATTCGAGAATTGGTATACTGATCACGCGAGGCACTCCTATGTTTCCAGTCTATTTCTTAAAGACGGTTTTTCAGTTTTTGAAACACCGTTAGGCAAACTTGCAAATGTTGACAACTCTTATTATAAGTTTGTAACTTGGCCCCAGATGCCACACCTGTATCCTTTGGGCAGCATTTTCCTGTTTTTACCTTTTGGCCTTCTTCTTCAGCATGGTTTGGATCCATCTCTAATTTATAAAATTGAAATATTAGTCTTTCTAATTTTTGCTACTGTTTCACTATATCTTTTCTTGGAACGTTATTTTAAAAAAGATATGTTTCTCCTTCTCAAACTCATTGGTGTTTACATTATTTATGTTAGCTTGGTAACTTACGCAGTCGACGGCATGTTTGACTCAGTCGCTTTTCTATTTTCTCTTGTTGCGATATTTATGTTTATGAGCGAGCGTTACGATTATTTCTTTTTGCTAGTTACAGTCTCAATATTTTTCAAATATCAAGCTGGAATTTTTCTCTTCCCGCTAATCATTGTTGGTTTGATAAGACTGTTCCAAACAAACAAGTTCAGCGCCTTACTTAGGAACAAAGCCGTTGTTGCAGGCTTCGTTTTTGGATTTGCTAGCATCTTCACTGCTTATTTGAGTATCCCTTATCTGATGGCAACTGGGCCACAATTAATCATGAATGGAGTCAACGCTTTTTCCTCCAACTCACAAATCGTCTGGTCGCTTCAATCATCCTCTGTCTTATTGATGCTTGCAGTTACTATTGCTTATTCAGTTTACATGTTAAACAAAAATAGTTTGCTTTCGATATCTGCGCTATTTCTGCTCTTGCCTAGCTTTATTTTACCTTACTTTCAAAATTGGTATCTGCCCTTCATTTTCATCTATATTTTGATTCCTCAGAAGAAAAGAGAATTAGAAATGACTATGCTATGGTTAATCTTTATGATTTTTATGCTCTCTTTCGGCGGAGTAGCTTTTAGCCCATCGCAAATATTTAGCGGTTTTAGCGCACTACTAAATAAAATTTAATTTTGATACTTTAGTTGAAGTCTCTATAGAGATAAATTTAGGAAAAGCAATCAATATAATTCAAGACTGAGGGGGAATAAGGAGAATTGGAGGTTTCTAGAGAACTTGTATATCGAAAATTCTGCGAATATTACCGAGACCCCTCAACAATTATTCCTTCACCAATTTCGCTTGGTCAGAGAGAATTCGCCTATTTGCTCTTTAAGGAACGATTCATGATTAGGCACAAACGATTTAACGGAATTGATAACCTAAGGTCAGTTCTGGCAGAAGTGGTTCCGTCTGACGTTTATCATTCTTGCGCCTACTACGAGAACCCTGACTTAGACATGGACAAGAAAGGTTGGCTAGGAGCTGACTTAGTTTTTGATATAGACGCTGACCACATTCCCACTTCTTGCAACAAAATACACGACGAATTCAAGTGTGCCAAGTGCGGGTTTACAGGCCGTGGAATAACACCTGAGACTTGCCCTGTTTGTGAGGGAACAAAATTTGAAACCAAAACTTGGCCTTGCGAGCTATGCATAAAATCAGCCCGAGAAGAAACCGCCAAGCTTCTTGACATATTGACAAATGATTTCGGTTTTTCCTTAGAAGAGTTGCATGTGTTTTTTTCTGGTCACAGAGGATATCACGTTCACATTGAAGATGAAGACGTTCAAACGTTAGACTCGATGGCAAGAAAAGAAATAGTCGATTACGTTACAGGTTTAGGCTTAACAATTTTGGACAAAGATCTGAAGAGAAAAAGTGGAAAACATCAATCTAAAAAATTCTATTTACACAACTTCGGCTGGAACAAACGGCTGAAATTGGGAATGCAAAACTTTCTTCTTACAGCAACGAAGGAAGATTTAAAGAACGTCGGTTTAAAAAGTAATGCACTCTTAAAAAACAAAGAAACTATCATTAAACGCTGCATAATTGATGGCAGATGGGAGAGCGTTAGCGGAGTTAGTGTTCAAACATGGCTAAAACTTGCCGAGTACGTGAAAGACTTACAGTCGTCAAAGATCGACACAGTGGTAACTACGGATGTTCACCGTTTGATACGGATGAACGGTACCCTGCATGGCAAAACAGGGTTAAAGAAAGTAGAGTTTTCCGCTAAGAGTCTGCAAGAATTTGATCCGTTTGCTGAAGCAGTAGCTTTTAAAAAGGGAGAGATCAAAGTGTTGGTCTCTGATGTGCCTGAGTTTAAGTTGGGCGGACAAACATTGGGCCCGTACAAGAATGAGGCCAAAGAATTGCCTATTGCTGCGGCAGTGATGCTCATTTGTAAGGGGAGAGCTAAGGTGACAGACTAATTGTATGACGAACTTTACAAAGCGTGGCGAAAAGAAATTGAAGAGGCTTCGCTCGGAGGATTGCCGTCTGATTTCTATTCAAGAATAGGCGATTACCTGCGGTGTATAAAAGAAGAAAACCGAATACCTGATAAGAAATCCGTGAGACTAAATTTGCTTGAACATGAAGCGCAGAACGCTAATCGAATGCTTGAAGAACTGTTAAGGGCAAGATACAAAAAAATTATCAAAACAATTACCCAAACTCAAAGGTTGCCAATAGATTTGTTAACAATTGAGGAAGCTAAGATGGGTCAGAACTTCATCACTTTCAGTGATGCTTACCACAAATTCTCACAAGACCTAATTCAAGGGCAAACTGTTCAAGCGCCAGATGAGACGACTCATAAACGCTTGGTTCTAAGGTTCACGAAAAGCATCCCCGCCATCGTTGGTGTCGACATGAAAACTTACGGTCCATTTTCGGTTGAGGATGTCGCCTCTGTACCTATTGAGAACGCAAAGATTTTAATTAAACAGGGTCTAGCTGTTTTGGTTTAGGTTTCGTAGATTTAGTTTGGCTTTCTATAGTGTTTTTTCCTCTAAATTTTTGCCATAGTCCCTGGCTTAAAATAATAATTAATGGGTAAGAGGCTATCCAGGCAATCGAGTACAGTGGACCATAGTAGTAATGGAACATTTGCACTTGATTGGAGTCTACGCCATACTGCATGCCGATAGTAAAAAGTGTGTCTATTCTTAGAATATTTATGAAGTAAACGACGGCTACACCAACAGCAAAATACCCGATTTTTGCTTTCAAAGAGATTGACATGCGTTGCAAGAACAGCAAGGCAACGGCTGTAAAAATTAGTAGACTTTCGATGCCTGCACAAGGCCAAGCTATTTCAAATTTAGCAGTTCCTAAAGGTCCTGTAACTTGTAAGGTTGGCATGCCATTTTGCGCTGCTATTGCAGTTGAATATCCCATTAAGCCAAGGGTTTTAGCTGCCAGCATAGCCGTTGTTGGAACCAGCAGTTGGAATGGTGTAAATTGTCCATATGGAAAGACATTGTCGATTATGTATATTACACCGACTAACGCGACAAACAAAGCGGGTAAAGCAAAAGCCGTTAAACCTTTTTTTCCATAATATAAGAGAGCAATTAACGAGAAAAGAATTGAGAAAACAATGTACTCAATTGCAAGAGGCATTGAATTAAAAAAAGTAACTCCGCTATTCATCGCAAAGTTGGCAATTGAGGCGTTAAGTCCAAAATAATATTCCATTAACACGTAAATTGTCGGGAGCAATAATGCCATGCTCACTGCCGCCAATCTTGCCGTATTTTGTCTGTCTATCTTAGACTTGAACACTTCCCAACTCAAAATAAATTCTAGCGCTATGAGCCAAACGAAGAATAACTGGAACGTTCTGCCCTTCCACATCAATTCAAACGAAGTCTGCGAACTGACTTGTAGATAAGGATCAGGCAGGTTCAGAAAATAGAGCAGAGCAAGTGGCACCAGAAAGGCAAATAATGGCATTAGTTTTATGATAGCGTCTGAATTGTGCTTAACGGCTGAAACAATATTATGCATTTGTGTAATCAAACCTGTGGGCTACTTTTAAGAATGACTACAATTTAAAAAAGCATGCGTCTTTATTCCTTCTAAGAGAAGGAAGCTTGAATTAGCAGAGTTCGATGGCTCAAGGCTTAGGGTTTCGAGTATGTATGTGAAAAGGTATAAGAATGCGTTTGTTTCTCTTATGCAAAGCCGGTAGTGAAAAACGTGAACGTTCCTAAGGAAGTTAAGACCTACTGTCCGAATTGTAAGGCTCATCAAATTCACAGTGTAACTCTTTACAAGGCTGGAAAACGTAGAGCCTTGGCAAAAGGTGAACGTCACCATGAAAGAGAAAAGAAGGGATACGGCGGACAAAAGTATCCACTTCAAAGAGAATTCGCAAAAACAACCAAAAAACAAACCCTTCGCCTCAAGTGTAAAGTTTGCAATTACATGAGGCACAAAGACGGTATCCGATTAAGAAAACTAGTTATACAATAATTGAAGGAGAAATAAGATATGTCCGAATGGAGTAAGCTCATCCCTAAACCAAGAAGTGTCTTTCTGAGAGTTAAATGCCCGAAATGTGGAAATGAGCAGCTGATCTTTAGCAATACTGTTAACAAGATAAGTTGCAATGTATGCGGAGAAATCCTCGCTGAACCATCTGGCGGAAGAGCAAAAATCAACGGTGACGTCCAAGCAGTTCTTGAATAAGGAATGAACCTTGAATGGCTGAGCGTAAGCCTGAGTGGCCTGAAGTCGGCGACCTGGTAATTGCCACTATAGAAACCGTCACGGATTACGGTGCTTATGCAAAGCTTGACGAATTTGACAAACGCGGTTTACTTCACGTATCAGAAATTTCTTCGTCTTGGATAAGAAATATCCGCGATTTTGTTCGTGAAGGACAGAAACTAGTTCTAAAAGTTTTAAGAGTGGACTTAGACAAAGGCCACATTGACTTATCCCTTAGGCGGGTAACAAAACGCGAAAGAATCGAAAAGGTCCTTTCATGGAAAAAGGAAAGAAAAGCAGATGCCCTGCTTCGAGGAGTTGCAGAAAAAGCGGGTTTGACGAGCGACCAAGTCTTTGAAAAAGCCGGCAAATTGATCGAAGATAAATATGGTCTGTACGAAGGTTTCGAGAAGGCAGCGATTGAAGGCATCGAAGCCCTAACCGAAATCGGTGTAGAGGAAAACCTTGCAAAAATCTTCGCTGAAGTTGCTCAAGAACGCATCCATGTTAAAATGGTAAAAGTGAAAGGTGTTCTTGAAATCCGTTGCATGAAACCTAATGGAGTCAAAATAATCAAAGATGCGTTTGTCAAAGCGAAATCCGAGAAAATAAAAGATGCAAGCATCAAATTCTATACTATTGCAGCGCCAAAATACAGCATTGAAGCAGCGGCTGAGAACTATAAGCGTGCTGAAGATGTTCTACAGAAAGCAGCTCAAAGTGTCGTGTCAAACATAACGAAAGCGGGTGGGCAAGGCACTTTTAGAAGGGAAAAATAATTGGTTTGGCAACTACGCAAATGTGTAAACTGCAACAAGTACACGTTAAGAAAAGACTCTTGTCCGTACTGCGGTGGGCCAGTTAGAATTCCTCATCCGGCGAAATTTTCCCCAGATGATAAATACCTGAAGTACAGAATGGCAATGAAAAGGAGTAGCACAACATGAAAGAAACCTACATAAAAGAATTCACTGAGTTTCAACCGAGTAACCCTATTCTGATTGAAGGCCTTCCAGGTTTAGGACTTGTAGGCAAAATTGCTCTCCGTTATATGATTAAGCAGTTGAAAGCCAAAAAAGTCGCCTACCTCTACTCTCCGCACTTTCCATATTTTGTTTTAGTGAATAAAAAAGGGAATGTTCGCTTGCTGCGCGGAGCATTTTATTGCTATAAAAATCCGAACGGGAACGACTTGATACTTTTCACTGGAGACAGTCAATCACAAACAATTGAAGGACAATATGAAATCGCTGATCAAATACTTGGCTTTTCAGAAAAGCACAATGTAAAGACGATAGCTACGATCGGCGGTTATCGGATGGAGCCAAAAGATAAACCTAAAGTTTTCGTTGCAGCAACCACGCAGGAAATCTTGGACAAAGCACTTCAAGCAGGAGCAACCTTGAGCATTTCAGGAAGCCCTATTGTTGGAACCGCTGGACTAATTCTTGGAATGGCAAAATTCAAAAAAATAGATGCTATTTGCTTGCTTGGAGAAACACGTGGCTATTTGCCTGATCCTCAGTCAGCAAAAAGTGTTTTAGAAGTTTTAAAATCAGCTTTTAACTTCGATTTGGATCTGACGGGATTGAATGAGGAAATAGCAAGGGCTGAAACAATGGTTTCTCGTCTGCAGCAAATTGAAGAGAAAAGAGCTTTGCAAGCAGAAGAAACACGAAAAGAAGAGGACAAAAAAACCACTTACATATCTTAAGCAAAGTTTCGCTTCAATATATCGACGGTTTTCTGGGCTGCTGTGCCGTCGCCGAAAGGTGAAGAGTATGGCAGCTTAACTTTGTTTTTTGTTGTTGCTTCCATAGCTGCTAAAATGTTTTTGCTTTCAGTTCCGACTACTTTGGCGAACCCTGCTTCTACGGCTTCTTGTCTTTCTGTTGACAAACGGATAACTAGCACTGGTTTTCTTATGCTTGGGGCGGTGGCTTCTTCTTGAATTCCACCCGAGTCAGTAATTATAAGTTTGCAGTTTTTCATGAGGATAAGAAAATCTAAGTAACCTAGGGGTGGAAGAACCAAGATGTTTTTCAGTTCTTCTATTTGTGTCAGCATCTTGTTTTCTTGCAATCTCTTTTTTGTTCTTGGGTGCATCGGATATACAATAGGAATCGGTGACTTTGCGAAAACATTCATGAAAGACTCTAGAACCTTCACGTTGTCTACGTTTTCTGCTCTATGTGCTGTTGCTAACGCGAATGTTTTAAAAGGAATCTTTTCCATTATTGATGATTTTTTTTCTGCAATGGGTAGATGTTGGATTACAGCGTCTATCGCTGTGTTGCCTGTTAAGTAAATTTTTCCCCAAACGTTTTCTTTTAGTAGATTTGCTTTGGCTCTCTCTGTTGGTACGAATAGGTAGTCGGATATGTGGTCTGTTAATCGTCTGTTATGTTCTTCAGGCATGCGAAGGTCGAAGCTTCTCAATCCAGCCTCGACGTGCCCGATGGGAATCACTCGTTTGTTAGCTGCTAAGGCTGCTGCCAAAACACTGTTTGTGTCGCCTTCAACCAAAATAATTGAAGGCTCAATTGTCTCAAGCAACTGATTTATTTTCAGCATGATTTCAGCTGTTTGTGCTCCTGGAGAAGAGGATTCAATTTTAAGCGAATAGTCCGGTTTTGGCAAATCGAGGTTTTCGATGAATTGTTGGGCCATGTTATAGTCGTAATGCTGCCCGCAGTGTACAAATAGTGATGAAATATTGGTTTTGTTGAGGGCCCGTATGATTGGGGCCATTTTGATTATTTCCGGTCTTGTTCCTGCAACAACTGCGACTGGTTTCATCTTGTTTGTTTCCGGTTTGTTTAGGTTTTCTTTAGGCATCCTTCCCTTGGTTCATAAATTGTGCCTTCACGTAACATTTGGCCTATCATGCGTTCGATTTCTGTTCTGGGTATCTTCTGTTTGGTTTCTAGTTCGTTAACTAAAGCCTCTTTTTCGACGATGCCTGTTACCTTTTCCATAGTCATTAGTGTTGATAGAACGATTGAAAGCCTGTCCCGCAGAGTTTTAGGTCGTCCAGTCATTATCAAATCAATATCCATCTTGTAAGAAGACAAGTCGATACCTACTTCCTCCAGCGACCTCTTCATGATAGTTATAGCTGCTCCAGCGTCCTCAGCTGTGACTTGTTGACGCAAAGCAACACGGGCTCTAGCTTCCGCAATTCGGACGAGAGATTCTAACTGACGTGCAGTTATTGCAACTGGTGAACCTTCAGTTTCGCTAGCCGCACGCATGGCTAAGTAAAAGTCGCTTAACTGCTTTATGGCTTCATTGCTAAGCACTGGCTTAATTCCTTTAGCATAGCTAACGTATTTGCGCAACAATTCTGCATCTACTTGCGCTTCCACTGGGCTTGCTCCCCTTCGATGGATTTCTAATATGTGCTGAGACATCTTTCCGTCTTCTTCCTTGTTAGGGACGTCTCGAAGCACAAAGATTAGGTCAAATCGGGAAAGTATCGTCACTGGCAGTGGAACGTTTTCGGCCACTGTCCTGTTTGGTTCATACCTGCCTAAAGATGGGTTGGCAGCTGCAAGTACCGCAGTTCTGGCGTTTAATGTTGCCACGATTCCGCCTTTTGCGACTGAAACTGTGTGCTGTTCCATGGCTTCGTGGATAGCAACTCGATCTTCAGGTCGCATTTTGTCCATTTCGTCGATGCACGCGATTCCTTTGTCGGCTAGCACCAGCGCGCCAGCCTCTAAACTCATGCTTCCGCCTTTTTCTCTTACTACTGCTGCGGTTAAGCCAGCGGCTGTTGTTCCTCTTCCTGAAGTATAGAGACCTCTGGGCGCTATTCGAGCCACGTACTGGAGTAATTGAGATTTTGCTGTACCCGGGTCTCCAATAAGGAGTGCGTTCATTTCTCCTCTGATGTTTACGTCTGGTAAACTTTTGGAGACTCCGCCAAAGAGAAGATACATTATAGCTTCTTTTATGTGCTCGTAGCCGAAGATTGACGGCGCTATTGACTGCATGATTTTCCTGTGGACCCATGGGTCTTTTGAGAGTGCGTGGATTTTTTCTTCTTCTTCAGGTGTTGACGGTGATGTTTCGGGTTCTTTCCCAAGCACTTCTATTGAGTTCGCGTCAAGTTGAAGAATAAATGTTCGGAGTTTCCCCATTCCCATCAGTGAAGGCGCAAACGCGCGAACAATTCCTACTATGGAAATATGATCTCCTGGTCTTGCTACGTCAACTACGTCGTCGCCGACAAGCTTGACAGCTAGTGTGCGTGGTAGTTGTCCTGGGGGTAGGTCTTCTGGTTTTTCTTGGAGCCTTAGGTCTTGGGAATCTATAAAAGTCGAATCTTCTTGCGCGAATTCAAACGGGCCGTCCCTCCCGCAGTCTGGAGCTTGACAAATAGTTGGAGCTTTTAGGAATTGACCTGTTTGTTCAACTAGGTTGATGGTTCCGCAGCGTTTGCATTTGAAGGCGGCTTGCAAAACCATGGGTCGGACTGGGGTGGCTCTGACTATTATGCCTTCAACCATAACTAGTTTTGCCATTTGTTTTGAGCCAAGTTTTCGAAGCTTCTCTTTGCCGAGCAGCTGTACGATTCTTATTGTGATTTTCTCTATTTTTTCTGCATACTCAGCGTCTTCAATACGGAGTTGTTCGTAGGCGCCTTTTCCTGCGTGCTGAAGATATTCTTCTGGTTTGTTTAGTACCATTTCAGCTAGTGCTTGGTCAAAGCCGTAGAGTTCTTCAAAATCAATTGTAATGGAGTTTTTTCCCGTGATGGCTAACTGTGCGATTCTTTGGCGGTATTTTTCTTTTTTGAAGAATTCTTGAAAGAGCTGCTGGGGATCTACTGTTATTTCATTAGCCATCTTTACTTTTCTCCGTTTTCCAATATTTTGGTTTTCCACTCAGAAATGATTTTAGTAAGCTGTTCGTATAGGATTTTCTCTTCGTTTGAGAATTTTTTTAAAACTTGATCACTTTGACCCGGTGCTGTTGATAATGAAACTATTTTTTTTAGCCTTGAATTCACGATGTCTTTGGCCAGATGTTTGGTTCTTTCGTATTCGTTTATCTTTTCAGGCTGCTTGCTGATTTCATTTTTTAGAGTCGAAAGGTGGCGTCTAAGTTTTGGGTAAAAATCTTCTGGCAGATCAGAAATTTGTCCCGGAATTTGGACGCCTTCTCTCCATTGCACTTTAAAAAGTTTGGTGGCGTCTAAAATGTCGTCTTCTCGGAAATGAACCATTCCTGCGTTCGCTAATTCCTTTGCTACCCAAAAATAGACTTCGTACTCGTTTCCTTCATCAAAGGGGCCAACTGTTAAGCCAGCGAGCTTAATCTCTGGACAGTTGCGGTTGGCAACAATTTTGACCATTGAATTTTCGTAGCAAAAGTCTAGTATGCATATTTTTGCTGCCAATGCTCTTTATCCCTCGCTTGCTCGGATTGCTTCTCCCTTTGTGGGATTCAACAGTTATAGTAAGATTGGTTTTAAGGGTTTGCTTTCCAAGAAAATATGGGGAAGAGAAAATGTTTTTGCATATTTGCATTCAGATTTATGGCCAGAGTCCAAGTGTTTTTATTGCGTTAGCCACTCTTCCCACGCCGAGCATTAACGCTCCTGTGCGCATGTCGCTCTCTTCTTTCTCGGCTAATCCGACGACGTCGTTGAATGCTTTGGTCATTTTTTCTTCGAGTTTTCGATTGACAACTTCTAGCGGCCATTGTTCGCGAGTGAGGTTTTGTACCCATTCGAAGTAACTGACTGTTACGCCGCCTGAGTTGGCTAGGATGTCGGGAATTAGGCAAATTTCTTTTTCGTAAAGTACTTTGTCTGCGTCTGGGGTGGTTGGTCCGTTTGCTGCTTCTGCGACCATTTTTGCTTTAATCTTGTTGGCGTTTTTGCAGGTAATTTGGTTTTCTAGCGCTGCGGGGATGAGTACGTCACAGGGTAGTTCGAGTAGTTCTTCGTTTGTTATGTTTTTGCAGTTTTTGTAGTTCTGCACGGAGTTGGTTTTCTCCTTGTGCGCTAAAACATCTGGGATGTTTAGTCCGTCTTGGCAGTAGATGCCTCCGGTGGAATCGCTTACTGCGATTACTTTGGTGCCTATTTCTTGGGCGGCTTCTGCTGCGTTGTAGCCTACGTTGCCGAAGCCTTGGACGGCTACGGTTGCGTTTTTGAGTTTAAGGTGGTTGTTTTCTGCTGCTTGTTTTACGCAGTGGATTACTCCTCTGCCGGTGGCTTCGGTT
>Ga0187774_10000310_pt1 | contig 16399 bp, 11 predicted proteins | sample 0216_BV02_MP05_2_FD_133152 | JGI IMG/M metagenome (GOLD analysis project Ga0187774, IMG submission 133152) | Tropical peat soil microbial communities from peatlands in Department of Meta, Colombia - 0216_BV02_MP05_20_MG | ecosystem: Environmental > Terrestrial > Soil > Wetlands > Peat | place... | reverse complement strand
CGTATCATTGATGTGTTTCCACCCCATCAACAGGAACAGATAAGGGTCCAACTTTCTTTTGTCCTTGAGGCAATACTTGCTCAGCACCTTATTCCTAAGAAATCTGGACAGGGAAGGGTTCTTTCCTTTGAGTTAATGATTCCAAATCCGGCAATAAGAAACCTGATAAGAGAGGAGAAAATACACCAGATCTATTCAATGATGCAAACGGGTCAGGCAAAATTTGGTATGCAGACGATGAATCAGTCATTATTCGACCTTTTTGCTAAAGGAATTATATCGTACGAAGATGCCATTGGAAGGTCATACCTGCCTGAGGAATTAAATGGTATGATCCAACGGAAAGGTGTGACTGCTGTCTCTGGCAGGGGGAGGGAATAAGAAATGGCTATATATCAATGGTCAGGTAAGACTTCAAGAGGTATTGTAGAGTCAGGTGAGATAACGGCGGCAACAAAAGAAGAAGTTATTGCAATTCTCGGAAAAAGAAAGATTATCCCCACGATTATAGCGGAGAAACCTAAGAAGGCGGTGATATCTAGGTTCAGAGGAAAGGTAAAGGATAAAGACATTGTGGTATTTACAAGACAGTTTTCTACAATGATAAACGCTGGACTTCCTCTTGTTCAGGCACTTGAAATACTTTCTACACAGGTTGAAAACAAGACCTTTGGTAAAACAATTGCACAGATAAAAACTGATGTTGAGTCAGGCCTAACGTATGCAGATGCACTTAAAAAGCATCCACGGGTTTTCAGTGAGTTGTATGTAAATATGGTTTCAGCAGGTGAGGCTGGCGGTATCCTCGACACAATACTGAATAGATTGGCAGCTTACATAGAAAAGGCAATGAAACTGAAGAAGAAAGTGAAAGGAGCAATGGTTTATCCTGCGGTGGTCACTACAGTTGCTGTCCTGGTGATTGTTATTATAATGCTTTTTGTTGTCCCCACATTTTCAAAGATGTTTATCCAGCTTGGGGGAACGCTTCCTTTGCCTACGAGGATGATTATTGGTATCAGCAACTTTATTGCCGGTATGGGTGGACTTTTAATTCTTGTCTCAATAATTGCTACTATTGTCTTTATCATCCAGTTTCGAAGAACAGAAAAAGGTAAAAAGATAATTGATACAATATTGCTTAAGCTCCCAATCTTTGGAACACTCCTTAATAAGGTCGCAGTGGCAAAATTTACAAGGACACTCGGGACCCTTGTTAGCAGTGGTGTCCCGATATTAGATTGTCTTGAGATAACAGCAAAAACATCAGGTAACAAGGTTGTAGAATATTCTATCTTGGATATTAGGAAGGAAGTGGTAGGGGGTAAGACCCTTGCGGATCCTATTAAAAAGACTAAAGTTTTTCCTCCGATGGTTACACATATGGTAGCAGTTGGTGAGTCGACGGGTGCTCTTGATACAATGCTCAGCAAGATTGCTGATTTCTACGATGACGAGGTAGATGCAGCTGTATCAAACCTCACAGCCATGATGGAACCTATGCTTATGGTTTTTCTCGGAACAACCGTTGGCTTTATAGTTGTAGCTATGTATCTCCCAATATTTAAACTTATTACACTTATAAAGTGAGGATAATCTCCAAAATAATGAATGAATTTGAAAGGCTTATATTATTCAAGAATTCAGGTATTCAGGAGGCAAAGTGAAAATTTCAAAATATCAAAAAATAGATTTTTAGACCCTTGAACCATCAAACCCCCTTAGGTAACTCTTTAAGAGAAAAACACCACATAAAGGAGATGTCAGAAAATGTTGAAACCTTAAAAATACGGATAAAGGCCCTGATAGCCCTTAGGGCTAGCTTTGTTACCCTTCTTCTTGGTTCATCTTTTATTTTTAAAGCTGGATACGAAAAATTCCCCCATCCCCAAGGCTTATCTTATCTGATTATCTCTCTTTATGTCCTTACCATTATTTATTCTCTTTTGCTCGAGAAGATTGAGAAGCTTTTTGCCTTTGCTTACACCCAACTTATACTCGATGTAATTTTTGGGATAATCCTTATCTATTGTTCAGGGGGGGTCGAGAGCTGGTTTTCCTTTACCCTTGTACTTACTGTAATCTCCTCAAGTATAGTATTAAATAAAAAGGCTGGTTATGTAATCGCAACACTCAGTAGTATCCTTTACGGACTACTGATAAACGTTCAGTTTCACAAACTGCTCTCTTTAAGCAACGACCAAACAATGGAGGTAAAGGACTACCTCTACAACATATTTATTCATATTATTTCCTTTTATCTTACAGCTTTCCTCAGTGGCTATCTCTCGTCAAGACTTGAGAAAACTGCAAAGAAACTTGATGAAAGGGATGTAGACCTACGGGATCTAGAGTTTTTTAATAAGGAAGTCATAGAAAGTCTTCCAAGTGGCCTATTCACAGCAGATACATCAGGTAAGGTATTAATCTTCAATCGAGCTGCTGAAAAGATAACGGGCTTTAACAAAGATTCTGTTATCGGTCATAGTATTAATGAGGTTCTACCATTCTTCAAGTTTTCTTTTGTTAGGAAACGGAGTGAGGAAGTAATAAGAGTAGGCGGTGTACAGAAAGTAATCGGGTTACAGATCACACCTCTTAAAGATATTAGCGGGTATGAAACTGGTTTTATAGGTATATTCCAAGATATAACAGAACTGAAGAGGATTGAGGCAGAGATGAAGCAGAAGGAGAAATGGGCAGCCTTGGGAGAGCTTTCATCAAATATTGCCCATGAGATTAGGAACCCCCTTGCTTCCTTGAAGGGTTCTATAGAAATGCTTAAAGAAGATACAATACCCTCAAATCATAGAGCGAGACTTATGGAGATTGCCCTGAAAGAGATGGAGCGCCTCAACCACATCATAACAGATTTCCTTACATATTCACGACCGACACCACCAGAGTTTACAAAATGCGAATTGCACAGTATTCTTGATGAGACTATGGAACTTCTTAATCATGTGGAACAGAATAGAGGCAATATCTCTATAAATAAAAAGTATACAGGGATGCTTGAAGTAGAAGCAGACCCTCAGAAGATACGGCAGGTTTTCTGGAATCTTGGTATAAACGCAATAGAGGCTATGCCAGAAGGAGGGGAACTTATAATCTCAACAAGAAGTATAGGCCCGGATGTTGAAATAATTTTCGAGGATTCGGGAGCCGGCATAGATAACCACGATATGGAAAAAATCTTTTATCCATTTTTTAGTACAAAGGAGAATGGAACCGGCCTTGGACTTTCCATAGCCTATAGGATAATCGAAGAACATGCTGGAAGTATCAATGTGAGAAGTAGCCCTGGATTTGGCACATCCTTTAAGGTTATATTACCAAAGACAGATGGAAAAGCATATGGAAAAGCATAAGGGAAGAATACTCATAGTAGAAGACGAGAAAAGCATGCGAGAAGTTCTCAAGATTCTCCTCGAGGGAGAAAAATACGAAGTAGTTCCCGCATCTGATGGGTTTGAAGGGCTTTCATATATTAAAAATGACATCTTTGATCTTGTCATAACAGATGTGAAGATGCCTAAGGTTGATGGCTTCGAGCTGTTGAAGAAGGTAAAAGAGGTTTCCCCAGATACCATCGTGATTATGATAACAGCCTTTGGCACAACAGAGGCAGCAATCGAGGCCATGAAATTGGGTGCCTATGACTATATCCATAAACCTTTCAAAATAGATGAAATCAGATTGATCGTAGAAAAGGCCCTCGAAAAGAAGAGGCTGAGTGAGGAGGTTACACTCTTACGGGGAAAGGTAAAAACAGCATATAGACTCGAAAATATTATTGGTCAAAGTGCTAAGATGCAAGAACTCTTCAGACTGATTCCTAAAGTGGCACAGAGCAACTCGAATGTCCTTATTATAGGTGAGAGTGGAAGTGGTAAGGAATTAGTTGCAACAGCCCTGCATAACCTCAGCTATAGGAAGGATAAAAATTTTGTTGCAATAAACTGTGCTGCCTTCCCTGAGGGGCTGTTAGAATCAGAAATTTTTGGACATATGAAAGGCGCATTTACCGGTGCAATGCATAACAAACAAGGGTTATTTGAGGTTGCTGACAGTGGTAGCCTCTTCCTCGACGAGATTGGTGAGATGCCGGTTAATCTTCAGGCGAAGCTTCTAAGAGTCCTTGAAAATGGGACATTCAGGCGAGTAGGTGGGACGACGGACATAACGGTCGATGTTAGGATTATATCCGCCACAAATAAAGATATAAAAGGAGAAATTACATCAGGCAGATTCAGGGAAGACTTATATTACAGACTTAACGTCGTACCTATATATATAGCTCCCCTTAGAGAGAGGAAGGAGGATATACCTTTACTCATAGAACACTTTCTTAAGAAGACATCAAATCAACCGAGGAAGTTTTCACCTGAGGCTATGAGAATATTGATGGGACATCCATGGAAAGGGAATGTGAGGGAACTCGAAAACATTATTGAACGCATAGTCCTTTTAACAGAAAAGGAAGAGATAACTCCAACAGAACTTCCAAATGAAATAATCGGATATGCTGAAGAAATAAAAGAGATACCAGAACTTACTGAAGCAGGTGTCGATGTTGATAAAATTATTGGGCATATTGAGAAACGATATCTCCTTAAAGCACTCGAAAAGTCAGGTGGTGTAAAGAAAGAGGCAGCAAGGCTTCTTAACCTATCTTTCAGGTCTTTTCGTCATAGACTATATAAATACAAGATAAAATAGGTCAGCAATTAAAATCCTAATATTTAAATTCTGAATCCTAACCTATTTAAACCCGAATAATGCAGACATTGTTCAAAAATTTATTTAACTCGATGATTTATTGGTAGTATCTTTATTGGTTATATCCATAAAAATATTCCAATAACCATCAGTTAAAGGTACACTAAGGTATCGAAAAATAAATTTTTTCACAACATTTGCATTATGTAAATGCATTATTAGGGTTAATTTATAAACTTTTGGCCGTGTGGCGGATAGAGTATTTTTGCTCTCCGCCTCAGGCGGACTCTAATTTAAAGCCGCCCAAATACTATATCCACTATTATCGACAACCATTTTATGAATAATGTCGGCAAGGCTTTAGAATTTTACTGGATTATCCTTTGTGAGTTTGTATAGATGTTCATGCGGTCATCTCTTACAAAACCCACGACAGTTATACCGGATGTCTCGGCTATCCCGATTGCAAGATCTGTAGGAGCAGCTCTGCTTGCTACTACTGGTATGTTCCATCTTAAACATTTTGAAACAATCTCTGATGAGAGACGGCAACTTAGTAACATTAATTTATTGTAGAGAGGAATATTCTCAAGAATGGAATATCCTATTACTTTATCAACAGCGTTATGTCTGCCTATATCCTCTGCAAAGACAAGAATTCTCTCTCCATCTGATAGCGCTGCGCCGTGAAAGCAACCTGTCAGTCTGAAAAGCTCTGACCTCTGATTGAACTCTTTAAAGATAATCTTTAGTATTTCTGCTTTAAGGGAAAAATCATCTTTGATTTTTCCAAAATTGCTTTTTTTACCGAGAGTGATACCGCCTGCATAGCGCGAGGTTATTATTCCTTCTGTTAATACATCTCCAGTAATGAAGATATTAACCAAAATCTCTTCCCCATATTCTATTCTTAATTCCTCTGGGTGAATTTCTGTGGTTAAACCTTCTGTAAGAAGAAAACCAACTACTAACTCCTTTATCATGAGGGGTGTGCAGTAGAGACTAATAAAGTCTTTTCCATTAACTGAGATCTTCAGCCTTTTTTCTAAAGCAATATAATCTTCTATCTCCTCAAAAGATGCGCCCTGCCTCTTTATGATCTTCCTCTTTATGTAAGAATCCATCGTTGAGTGCATTTTATCAAAGCAATCTCTTTACTGTCAAAGATGGAAAAGAATATAAGAAAACCCCTCTTTTTTTAGTGATGAAAATTAACGATATTTATAATCTGGATGCCGAGGTTTTTGGCTCTTTATCATTAAAAATAGGCTTAACCAAGATAATACAGATATTGCTCAAAAATTTATTTAACTCGATGAGATTATTAAAATATCTCTTTCCTCTTTATGGATAAAAATTTTCATAAAGCCATCTGTTCAAGGTACATCAAGGTATCGGAAAATAAATTTTTTCACAACATCTGTATTATATTAATTGCATTTTTTTGGGTTAAGGACTATTGGTAAAAAAACCGCTCAGATACTCTATCCTGGCATCACGGATTTGGAGATACTTATAAAATATAAAATAGACTTGTCAGTAAAGGCAGTATGAGTTATATTATAACAGGCTAATAATGCGAATCGAAAAGATAGAGTTAATAGGCTTTAAATCCTTCTCAGAAAGAACTATCTTTAACTTCCATCTTGGTATTACCTGTATTGTTGGTCCAAACGGTTCCGGAAAGAGTAACGTTGTGGATGCTTTCAGGTGGGTCCTCGGGGAGCAGAGTGCAAAGACCCTGAGGGGCGAAAAGATGGAAGAAGTTATCTTTAGTGGTTCTGCCTCGAAAAAACCCAGGGGCATGGCAGAAGTCACGATGGTAGTTTCAGGACTTAATAATGCAAGACAGTCAAATGATGGAAACGGAGAGGATTTTTCAGACATAGCAGCTGTTACCAGAAGACTCTACAGGTCAGGTGACAGTGAGTATATTTTGAATAAAAATCAGTGCAGACTGAAAGATGTTAAAGACCTATTTCTTGATACAGGCTTGGAGGTAAAAAGCTATTCCATACTCGATCAAGAAGGCGTTTCGGGAATATTGAATTCGAAGCCGCAAGAAAGAAGATTCCTGATAGAAGAGGTAGCAGGGATTATGAAGTACAACTTCAGGAAGAAAGAAGCTCTATCCAAGCTTGAATTATCGATGACCAATCTTCAGAGAATAAATGATATTACTGCAGAGGTAAAAAAGCAGATCAATCTCCTCGACAGAATTGTAAAGAAGGCCGAAAAATATAAAAACCTGTCTTCCGAGATTAGAACTATAGAACTCAAGATTGCAAAGAGAGATTACCAGGATTTGAAAGGATCTTTTACAGCGATTCTTTCAGAATACAACTCCCTGGATGAAGAGAAATCCCTGAAAAAAACGGAGCTCGCAAAGATTGAGAATCTGACTGAAGTAAAACGGCTTGAGCTTCTTGAGAAAGAACGAGCCTTAGAAGAGATTCAGAGGAATTTGCAAGACTTGGAGAAGCAGATAGCTGAGCTTGAGAAGAGCACAGCCATATCAAAGACAGATAGGGATAACCTTAAAGAATATCTCACAAAACTTTATCAACAAGAAGAAGAATTTAATATAACGAGAAGTGAAACATTAGATAGAAAGAAGGCATTGGATATTTTTGAGGGAGATCTCCTGTCAGACATGGAGGAGCATAGAAAAATGCTTCAGGAGAAGACCGACCTCATCAGATCTTTAGAAGAAGAGCTTTCAGAGAAGGAAGATCTTCTCGAGGGGAAAAGACGAGAGATCTTCAATATTTCAGAAGAAAACAGCAACCTAAAAAACGAACTGAGCAGGCTTAAATCGTCTCTCGAAGACTTAGACCACAGAGAAACATCTTCTCAAAAAGATCTGGAAAATCTAAAGAAGAGGTTAGCTGAAATAGATTCCTCTATAAAAGATATAGAGACAAATCTTCGAGATAAGGATAACGAAATTCTTACATTAAATAGAAAGAAGGGAATTTTAATAGAAGAACTTTCTACGAGCAGAAACAGGATTGAAGAAATCAGGGAGACCCTCTCGAGTCTTAGAGAAAAGCTCGCATCATGTAAATCACGGCTGGATTCTCTCAGAGAGATCGTCTTTGACAGGCCTACAAGAGACCTTCTCTCAAAGGGGTTAGACCTTAATCTCCTTGAATCTATTTCCGATATCTTTGAAGTTGAGGCTGAATATGAAAGAGCCATAGAGAGTGTTCTCTCAGAGAAGGTGAATATGTTCATAGTTTCGTCTTTCAATGACATAGAAATTGCGGTATCCTCTTTAAGAGAAAAGAGTCTCGGCAGGACGGCCTTCATACCTGTTAATCCCCAATCCCCCCACACCCCCCTTTGGAAAAGGGGGGAAGGGGGGGATTTTAAAGGTGAGCGGGAAGGACTTTCCGAGGAGATAGATATACCTGAAGGTGCTATAGGGAGGGCATCATTTTTTGTGAAGACCCCTGAGCAATTCTCAGATGTTGTAAAAGCCTTATTGGACAATGTCTTTGTCGTCAGAAACTTAAAAGAAGCGCTTGCTCTCATAGCCTCAGGCAAAAGGCTATTCTTCGTAACCCTTGATGGAGAAGTGGTAGAACCCTCAGGTGCAGTGATCGGAGGCGAGGTTAAGGGTATATTTAAAAAGAAAAGGGAAATAAGGGAACTCGAAGGTATAATCGAAAATGATAGAGGTGTAGCAGGACAGCTGGAATCTGAGTTAATTTCGTCTCAGGAGCTTATTGAGAAAGGAGAAACTGACCTCAGAGATATAGAATCGTGCATTATAGACACCGAAAAGGAGATATCTCTTCTAAGATTGACCACAGATAATTCAAAGCAGGAGAAAGAGCGCACAGAGAGAAAGCTTGTCTACCTTAATACAGAAGCTGAACAGCTAACCGGAGAAAAGGAGCTGATTAAGAAACTCATCATAGAGAAGGATGCTGAAGTTCGGTCAGTTGAGGCAAAGAGGGTGGATATGGAGAACGATAGTGCTTCTCTCTCGGAAGAAATCGTGGAGAAGAGATCAAGGCTTGAAGGCTGTCGGTCAGATTTAACAGAACTCAGGCTCTCTATGACATCTCTCAAAGAGAAGGTGGAGTCAGCCGTTAAGGAGAAAGAGGCCTTGCTCAATAAGGTAGAGGAGATCGACCTGAAAAAAGGTTTTCTATTTGAAGAGATCTCTTCTGTAAGTTCTCGTATTTCTCAACGTGAGGCAGAAATAAAAGAATATGAAGAGAAGATAAGATCAGTCGTTTCTGCTGCAGATAAGATCAGCAAGGAGATATCGGAAAGAAAAGAGGTATTCGAAGCTGAAAACCAAGAATTACTCAAGGCAGACCAAAATCTAAAACTCCTTAGGCGTGAAATAGATTCCCTTTCACATAAAGTAACAGAACTTGATATCTCAAGGGCAGAACACAAACTAAGGTTAGAGAACCTATCTGAGAGCATAAGTCAAAACTATGGTTTAGATATAGATGCTTTAGAGATTGAACTTCTTACACCAGAGGATGAGGAACGACTTATCGTGCTCAAAGAAAAGGTTCAGGAACTCGGACCCGTAAATCTTGGTACCTTAGAGGAGTACGAAGAACTGCGTTCGCGCTATGAGTTCCTTTCAAAGCAGCGAGAGGATCTTATCAAATCCATCGCAGAGCTCGAAGAAGCAATAGCGAAGATAAATAACACTACACGAAAAAGACTTGGGGAAGCATTTGAGGCACTAAGGTCGAAATTTTCTGAGGTCTTTTATATTCTCTTCGGAGGAGGGAGGGTTGATCTTGTTTTGACAGATGAGGATAATATCCTCGAGACAGGTATTGATATTATAGCGCAGCCTCCGGGGAAGAGATTACAGAACATAAATCTTCTCTCTGGGGGAGAAAAAGCCCTTACTGCGCTTTCCCTTCTTTTTGCAAGCTTTTTGATTAAACCAACTCCCCTCTGTATTCTGGATGAGGCAGATGCTACCCTTGATGAGTCGAACACAGAAAGGTTTGCAAAGATGTTACGGGAACTGTCAAGGGACATACAATTTATTATCGTCACTCATAATAGGACCACTATGAGCGTGGCTGATTACCTTTATGGAATAACGATGGAAGAGGCAGGGGTATCGAAGGTGATATCCATGCAGCTCGTCGAGGCATGACTTCCCCAGTCCCCTCCTTAGCAAGGAGGGGGTTAAAGGGGAGGTATGAAGACAGTTCCTCACGAAGATGGACAAGCTCACACTGCCTAACATAAAATTATCTACAGCTCCCGAAGACCTTATATGCTATGGTTTTGATGCATCAGGTCTGGAGGCGTCTCCTTCGGCAGTCGTCTGGCCGGAAAATACAGAGGATGTTATTAAGGTAATGAAGTATGCCTTCGAAAATAGTATTCCTGTTGTTCCTCGAGGTGCAGGCACTGGTATGACGGGAGGAGCCGTCCCATTAAAGAGAGCAATAATACTCAGCCTTGAGAAAATGAACAGGATTTTAGAGATAGACCCTGAAAATTTTTTTGTCCTCTGTGAGCCAGGCCTAATTAACGGAAGACTCCAGCGCGAGCTTGAAAGAAAAGGTCTTTTCTATCCACCAGACCCAGCGAGTATGAACTTCTGCACCATAGGAGGTAATATTGCAGAAAATGCAGGTGGTCCAAGGGCAATCAAATACGGGGTAACGAGAGACTATGTGATGGGAATAGAGGCGGTGCTTCCAAATGGGGAGGTATTAACCACAGGCGTGAAAACTCCAAAAGGTGTTGTTGGTTATGACCTTACAAGACTTCTTGTAGGTTCAGAAGGTACGTTATCAGTCTTTACAAAGATAAGATTGAAGATCCTTCCCATGCCTGAAGATGTTATTACATTACTTGCCCTATTTAACAATCTCGAGTCTTCAGGCCAGGCAGTATCTAAGATTATGACTTCGAAGATAATACCGAGGACACTTGAGTTCATGGATAGCGAGGCGATAAAAGCAGTTGAGAATTTTAAGCCCGTTGGTCTTCCTAAGAATGTAGAGGCAATCCTTCTCATAGAGCTCGATGGCTACCCAATAACGATAACTAAGGAAGCAGAAAAGTTGGCTGAAATATGCGAGCATCTCGGTGCAGAGGTGAATATGGCAGAGGATGAAGAAGCAAGGGTAAAATTGTGGGAGGCAAGGCGTGCCATATCTCCTGCCCTCTATCATATAAGCCCTACGAAAATAAATGAAGATATCGTTGTCCCGCGGAATAAGATCCCCGATATGCTGATACGTCTCAGGCGACTTTCTGAAGAAAGTGGTATAAAGATAGTAAACTTCGGCCATGCTGGCGACGGAAATATTCATGTAAATATTATGGTTGATAGGAAAAAGAAAGAAGAATATCAAAAGGGATTAAATCTCATAGGGCATATATTTAAGGATACCCTTGAGCTCGGTGGCACAATATCGGGCGAACACGGTATTGGACTGACAAAGGCACGTTATATGGGAATGGAGATTTCTGAAACAGGGCTATCAATTATGAGGTCAATAAAAAAGGCATTTGATCCAAAAAATATCCTGAATCCCGGTAAAATCTTTCCGACATAAACTATAGATAACGTAATAAATCCTTTTACATTGTCATTGCGAGCCCGAAGGGCGTGGCAATCCGGCGAAGTCGTTGCCCCTGATGCCTATCATCTTTTTCTTTATCTGGATATCCTTTCCACTCAGTTTTACAGCTTCGTCGACTAATCTCAGAAGCCCCATACAACAAGGCACCTCCATATAGGTTACTGTTACCGATTTAATATTGTTTTCACTGAGTATCGTTGCAAGTTTTTCTTTATATGCATTGACATTGTCAAGCTTGGGACAGCCTATTGCGAGTGTATGTCCCTTGATAAAGTCGCTATGAAATCCGCCATAAGCATAAGCACAGCAATCAGCAGCTACCAGTAAATCTGTATTTTTATAATATGAAGCTTTAAGGGGAAGCAGTATTATCTGGACAGGCCAGTTCCGGAGCTGAGACTCTATTTTTTGATGGTTAGAGATATTGACTTCTTCTTTTATGGCAAGTGCTTGAGCCATATTTCCTGGACAGCCACATGGCATGAGTAAATGTTCCTTAGTGGTGTGTTTTCTCTGTGCTTCTTCCATTCTCCATACTGCTTCTTTACCATGTGTTTCCAAAAGGTATTCTTTTGTTACTTTTTCATTAAAGGGTTTTGCTTCCTTTTCCTCCATGATTAATGCACCTGTGGGGCACTCACCAATACAGTCGCCAAAGCCATCACAAAAATCTTCCTTGATGAGTTTAGCCTTTCCATCAACTATCTGTAGTGCACCCTCTGAACAGGCACTTACACAATTACCACAACCATCGCAGAGTGTCTCATTTATCGTAATTATCTTTCTTTTCATTTTTTGCCTCCCTTGCGATTTTTTTAATTTCAAAATACACCATTAGATGAGGGATGTCTTTGACTTAAGTCAAGAGAGAGAATTAGAATTTTATAGACAAATGGCAACTTGTAGTTGCCAGAAGAAAAGATGGCTATGCTGAATGGCAACTTCTCGAGATAGAAACTGGGGAATAAGCAGTTATCAATTTATTTTGTGTTAACTAAACACATGGGTACGGCGAAGATAATTGGCCAATAAAATTATCAACGTCTTACAGGGCTGTTATTGATCTGTAGTAGCAGTCTGGTATTTAAAATCTCCAAGGGGTCTCTTGAACGTATAATTAAATGGATCGGCTATGAGCTTTTTCGAAGTCTTTGGGACATTTCTCGTAATAGCTGCAAATGGCAAAGAGACTACGAAGATTGCTGTTCCAGTCACGATTGCAACAAGACCGGCAGGTCGTATTACAAGAGCATCCCCTATGATATCTTCTGTCTCACTGCTCTCGGCAAAAGCCATGGTATTGATTAAAATGAGCAGAAAGGTTATGAATGCAATGAATACCTTTTTCATCCTATCCTCCTTTAATTTATGACTATTCTCGACATTTATTATAGTTAAAGCCAGCTTGATAATCAATATAACATGTCAAGTTCTTATTTTTGCGTCATGACGAAAAGAGTTTTAACTTATCAGGGGCCGGAATAATAATTAGGTTATTCTTTTCAATAATGAGTCCTTTTTGTTTCAAAAAAGCAAAAGACCTTGATAATGTTTCAGGTATCGTCCCAAGCAGGGCTGATAGCTCCTTTTTTGAATATTTTAGCCGGCAGACAGTAGCACCTTTCTCAACGGTGCTGTTTACGAGCAAATAGCTGGCAAGCCTTGACTTAATGCCTTTAAGTGAAAGTTCCTCTATATTTGAAACAAATTGTCTTAATCTCTTTGAATAACCAGCCATCATTTTTAATGCAACCTCTGGGTACTTTTTTATGAGATTTAAAAATCCTTCTCGTGAGATTCGCACAAGGTTTGAATCTTCTAAAGCCATGCAAGATGCAGGATAGACCATGGAATCAAATATGGCAGCCTCTGCTACAAGGTCTCCGGGTCCATGAATATGTAAAGTGTATTCCTTACCGCCAGGAGAGACTTTGTATATTTTTACTTTCCCTGAGACAACGATAAAAAATGCACTGGCCTGCAGCCCTTCTGAAAATATCTGTTCATTTTTATAGACATTCTTTAACGAGACAGAAGACTCAAGGATATCTAACTCCTTTCCTGTAAAAGTTCTGAATAGGAATATATGCGAAAGAAATTTTCGTAGATCCATAATTTAATATTTTAGAAATTGCATACCGACAGGTCAATAAGGGTTGCTATCTCAAGCGCTGTCATAACTGCAATCAATAGCAATCTTATTCAATAGTTTTTCTACAGAAGTTTTATGATATTTGGATGAATAAGGCTAATCTATTCTTGTCAGAAATGAAACAAAAGGGGCAGTTACTATTTTCGACTATATCTATGCTATAGCCGGCCATATATTTTTTGTAATGATAACCCAAAATTCTAAAAATTTTTTATTTATTAAGTCAAAAATCTGCTACAATAGAAAATTTGAGGATGAAGAAGAATAAGCTATAACATCACTTCATCTTTTTTAGTTAGATGTCATGAGCGAGAACGATGAAAAGTACATTTAAGGCAATTCTTCTTTTAGTTATTACGATTCTATTTCTTTGGGTAATAAACGCTGCAGTAAATACTTTCCTCTACTACGATGAACCATTTCTACAGGTTTTACTTTTTCATAACCAGGAAATTTCTTTTAAATTGGTTGCAATAGGTCTTCTTATAGTTGGTTTATTTATGGCTCGAATTTTTTTAAAGCAAGAGCGTACTGATAATGCGATGAGAGAAGGCGAGGAGAAATATCGGTCTTTGGTAGAATCTACTGAAGATTCCATATATTTGGTGGACAGGAATTATAAGTATCTTTTCATGAACAAAAAACATCAATCGAGAATGGGCTTTTCGGGCACCGAATATATTGGCCACCCATATAGTGAGTTTCATTTGCCTTATGAAGCGAACTGGTTTATTGAAAAGGCTAATAAAGTCTTTAATACTGGCGAGTCAGTCCGTCATGAACATAAAAACCTTAAAGACGGTAAATATTACCTTCTAACGGTGAGTCCTGTTAGAAAATCTAATGGATCGATAATAGCTGTAACTGTTATTTCAAAAGACATTACTGATCTCAAGCAGATGGAGGAGAAACTGCAAGCCTTGTCTCTTATGGATGAACTCACAGGCATTTACAACCGTCGAGGATTTTTTACCTTGGTTGAGCATCAGTTAAAGTTATCCAAAAGGCAGAAGAAAGGAATATTCATGCTTTATGCAGACGTGGATAATCTGAAGGAGATTAATGATACATATGGGCATAAAGAAGGAGACCTGGCGTTAATAGATACTGCAAATATCCTCAAGTATAATTGTCGAGAGTCTGACATCATTGCCCGCATTGGCGGGGATGAGTTTGTGGTTATTCCTGTGGGAGCTGCTGGGGACAAGGTTGAGATAATTACTTCACGTTTGCAAAAGGCGATTGAGGATCATAACTCAAAAACTAATCGTGTCTATAAACTGTCGATAAGTGCCGGCCTAACATACTATAACCCACAAAACCCTTGCTCTATTGATGAGCTGTTGCTTCATGGCGACAAAGCAATGTATGAGCAGAAGAGGCATAAGCAGAAGTCTAATAGCTAAATAAGTCAAGAACTTAAGGTAGTGTTGCCTACTCATTCCATAATTTCAAAATATTAATGACGGGAAATCACCGAAATATTCGAAGGCATTGACAATACTGGAATAAGGTGCTTAATATATTCGGGGGGAAGTATATCTAAAGTAAAAACTCACGGTGGAGGATGAAAGAAATGAAGAAAGACGTAAGTTGGTTTCTTGATCTTTATCAAAATGGACAATTAGATTTGGATCCATCATATCAACGGAGGAGTGTATGGACTTTAAAAGACAGGAAGTTTTTCCTTGATACAATTTTTCGGAATTATCCATGCCCAGCAGTCTTCCTCCATAAAGAAATAAATGAAGGAGCTGGGAAACTCATATACCATGTCGTAGATGGCAAACAGCGACTGGAAACGATTATTCGCTTCAGCCAGAATGATATAACAATGGACAAGGAATTTGGAAATGGTAAATTGAATGGAAAGAAATGGAAGAATATTGAAATTGATCAGGAACTGAAAACACGTTTTTCGAATTATCTCTTGTCCGTTGAGTTTATTGATTCTGTCGATGGGAACTATGTAAACGAAGTATTTGATCGTCTAAACAGGATTTCAAGAAGGCTTGAACGACAGGAATTAAGGCATGCGAAATATGATGGTTGGTTTATAGCAACGGCAGAAGCAGAGGCGGAAAAGAATGAATGGGAGCGTTTTGGAGTTGTAACTAAAGCAAGGATGAAGAGGATGAAGGATATTCAATTTATATCTGAGCTTTTAATGGTTATCCTGAGGAATCGGATCAATGGTTTTGACCAAGACTATATTGATAACGCATACGCAGAATATGATTCACCACGCGAGACGTTACCGGATTTTTCTGAAGAAGATTTTAACAGCAAATTGGCTTTTGCAAAAGATTACCTTTTACATATGGAGAATCACAATTCTGCGGTAACGAAATATGCCAGAGGATTAGGAAATTTTTATAGCTTATGGGCTTTTATTATACTGAATCATCCCCGTTTGCAACATCCGAGGCTTCTATCTGAGAGATATGCAGGTTTTATGTCCAAGGTGGAAACACTCGCCAAAGAAAGGGATCTCGAAAAATTCCTGAAAGAGCATGAGAGTTCCATTTATTCTAAGGCTTATATTTATTTAAGAAATTTGGTTCAAGCAAGTACAGATCAAACACAGAGAGAAGAAAGAAATAAGATTCTTGAAAGTATCCTTTTAAGTTAAAGTCGTTATCCCTTTTTCAATTGAAGAATCTGTTGATATTCTAAGAGCCAATATGATCTTTTTAAAGAATTGCCTGTGAAATACTGCACGAAATCTTTAGTCATTATCAATACTTAAATATTTCAAAGCCTTATATCATGTTTTTATCTCAATTCAGTATAATGTTAACCCGAAAAATGCATTATTTGGGTTAACAAGGGTAATAAGTTTCCGTGATAGATAAAGTGGTTTTCTTACGATGTAATCATTGCAAAACGATCAATAAAGTACCTGCAGATAGATTAATGGACAATCCAAAGT
>Ga0187774_10000309_pt1 | contig 16425 bp, 14 predicted proteins | sample 0216_BV02_MP05_2_FD_133152 | JGI IMG/M metagenome (GOLD analysis project Ga0187774, IMG submission 133152) | Tropical peat soil microbial communities from peatlands in Department of Meta, Colombia - 0216_BV02_MP05_20_MG | ecosystem: Environmental > Terrestrial > Soil > Wetlands > Peat | place... | reverse complement strand
TGCTCCATGTGCAGCAGTCCGATTGTCCCAAATGCGGCGATGACAATCCCGACGGCCAGGCGCAGTGTCCGGTTTTGCATCGGGGGCAGGAAACGGTGTGCAAACAGACCCATCGCCAACAGGTTCGGTAAGGTGCCCAGCCCGAACGCCAGCATAAGCAGGCCGCCGTTTGCGGCACTGCCGCTCGCGAGGCTCGCAAACAGCACACTGTAGACCAAGCCGCAGGGAATCCAACCCCACAGGCCGCCCAGCAGCAGTGCGCGTGGCAGCGAGTTCACCGGAAACAAGCGGCGGGAAAACGGTTGTAAATAGTGCCAAGCGACACTTCCCACTCGCTCCAAATAAAGCACTCCACGGGAAATTCCGGCAAGATACAGCCCCAACGCAACCAGTATGAGATTTGCCAACAAATAGAGCGCTTTTTGCACCGGAACCACGTTGTTCATGAAAAATATACTGCTTTCCCCAATCGCGCCGGCTATTACGCCCATTGCTACGTAACTTGCAATACGGCCGGCATTGTAAGCGGCGTGGTAACGCCAGCTCGCCGTTTTGGTCGGCAATTGGAGGGAGAGTGCTCCGACGATTCCACCGCACATGCCGACGCAATGCACGCCGCCGAGCAGGCCGACAAGAAACAAAGATGCAATGCTAAGTTCGGTCACGCGTTGATCCCATGGCCGATTCGTTAATCAGTGTGCCCATTTTATAATTTATGACGCGCCACCCTGGTAATTCTTTTGAAAATAATTGTAGCCGCTACCGCGGCTTTAATGAAAAAAACCATATAATTAAGGTTGGGTAGCGCTCTGCTCCAAATCCAGCCAAGATTCGGCCGGCGCCTGATTCGGTTGATTCTTCTGGCAACGAACTACCGGCGCCCCAATGGTTAAGCGCGCTTTACGCTCTGGCAAGTGACCAATGGTCAGCTGACAGCGATTTGTTTGCCGGCGCGGCCGGGTTTTTTGGGCAACGTTAGTTCCAGTACGCCGTCGACGTATTTGGCCTTGGTGGCTTTCTGGTCAACTTCCTGCCCGAGACCGAAGCTGCGGTAGACCTTCCCGTAATAGCGCTCACTGCGAATCACGGTCTTGCCCTTTTTTTCTTCTTTTTCTTCTTTTACTTCAGCGCTAATCGAAACCTGGTTGCCCTCGACCGATACTTTGATGTCGTCTTTTTTTACACCCGGAATCTCAGCGCGCACCGTGTAGGCTTTGTTGTCTTCTGCCACGTCGATCTTGATTTGCGGCTCAAGACCACGCAGGACTGGTCGCACTAAAAATCCTCTGAACATGTCGTCCAAATTCCGGAACGGGTCTAAGCGGGTGATCTCCGAAAGTGGATCGTAACGAGTAATATTGGCCATCTTGACTCCTCTTCAGATTGGTTAATCGAATATGCTTTGGAACAATGTTCTGCATCTGGGGAAATTCACGCACGTTTTCACGGGTTTTGACGCAAACTGCTGACTCTGCCGCCCAAAAAAATCCAAATCCCCCGGCGTAACGTTTATTTTTTAACACCCGAGGCCAGCCCCTGCTTTGATTTAGATCAAACGAACGATTTCCGTCGCCCCGGCGCCAACAGGATATGCGAAGTGTCAGGTTCAATATCCTTCGCGCCGCAGTTGCTGGCGTTGCTCTTTGGTTAAAACGGCATCAAATTGTTTCCGTGCAGCCGTGGCGTTGCTGATCATTTGGTGCTGCAGCTCGCCGATTCGGTCATCGGCCCGGCTGGCGGTTGCATCGTCGGTAGCTTCGGCCCTGCGGGCATATTCGTCTTGCATCTTCCCCATGAGGTCCCATTGCTTGTGACGCAATTCTTCCTGAATTTTGGCGATTTTCGCACGTTGTTCGTCGCTCAAATTCAGTGCAGCATCATAGCGCCACATCATGCCCGGCCCCATTCCGTAGCCATGCATCACGCCGCGACCCATCCCATAACCCGGAGCGCCATACATCATGCCGGGACCCATGCCGTAGCCAGGGCCGTAGCCGCCCATCATTCCCATTCCGGGGCCGCCCATTGTTCCCGGTTCGCAATTCTGCTGTGGATCGGCAAGGAGTTGCGTTGAACCCGTGGCAAGTGCCGTACCAAGAAAGACAGCGCCTAGCTGCTTGGAAAATTTCATTTGATACCTCCTATGCTTGACTGATGATTTTCTAGGTTTGCTAAAGCAAGCACACCTGCCATCGAGCAGCTGTGCTCGCAAGAACGCGACTTCGGCGCGCCAATTCAAAAGCCTTTTTAAGCATTGTTTCAAATTGACCACAAATAATTTTATAAGTTTTTTTCAGGTTCTTGGTCTTGATTTAAGTCAATTAGTGCGCAATTTGAAACTTCATGCTGCACGGTTGCTTCTCCGACCATCAATCGTCAAGATCAATTTGCTTTTGAACCAAACCTACCTTTTGGCGCTTTTGGAACAGGTCCTAAACAACTCATCGCCGACCAGTACGCATCCGGCCAGGTGACTAACGGTTGCCGTTTCCAGTACGATGGCCGCCTCAAGCCGCAAAGTTCGATAATTCGAGGTGCGCAGCGTATAAGGAAAGGGGACTGTGAAAATGAACGAACTCTATCTTGAAGATTTTTCTGTGGGGCAGACCTTTCAATCGGGGGCGCTACGAATCGACAAGGAGCGGATCAAGGCTTTCGCCGCGGAATTCGATCCTCAACCGTTTCATCTCGACGAGGATGCCGCGCGCAAATCGATTTTCGGCGGAATCGCCGCTAGTGGCTGGCATACCGCAGCCATGACCATGCGGCTGCTAGTCGAAAGTGAATTCAGACCCTACGGCGGCCTCGTAGGCGTGGGCTTTGAAGAGCTGCGTTGGCCGCTGCCTGTGCGACCCGGGGACGAATTGCGCGTTCATAGCCAAATACTCGAAGTAAGGCAATCAAAGTCGCGGCCCAACCAGGGGTTCATTAAGGTTCGGACGACGACCGTCAATCAGCACGGCGAAGCGGTGCAAGTCTTCATCGGTAATCTCCTCGTTCCGTGCCGGCCCGGATAAAATTCGAAAAATAAATTGGCTTAGGCTTGAATAACGCTAGCCGCGAAGCCAGTATGCGCAGCGAAACGAATTGGCGATAACAGCGCGCCCCAATACTCACGCTATTAATCCAGCGAATCCGGACCGTGGTAAAATTTTTAAGCTCGCTAAACCCATGGGCCCTCACAATCAGTTTGAACTGCTGAAACAAAGACGCTTTCTGCCGTTTTTTCTGACGCAACTCTTCGGGGCGTTCAACGACAATGTTTACAAGAATGCCCTGATCATTCTAGTCGCCTTCCATGCGACCAGCCTGAGCAAGCTTGACGCGACCACGCTGGCAAATCTCGCACAGGCGCTTTTCATTCTGCCGTTTTTTCTCTTTTCGGCGACCGCCGGACAAATTGCGGACAAACTCGAGAAATCATTCCTGATCCGGCTCGTAAAGCTTGCCGAAATTGCCATCATGGTACTGGGCGCGACCGGACTTTATTGGTCCAATTTGATATTGCTGATGACCGCTCTTTTCCTGATGGGGCTGCACTCCACGGTATTTGGTCCGGTGAAATACGCGTATTTGCCCCAGCACCTCGCCCAGGAAGAAATCGTCGGTGGCAACGGTCTGGTGGAAATGGGCACGTTTCTCGCCATCCTGCTGGGCACTTTACTCGGCGGTTTTTTGATCGCGGGCGGTTCGCCGCACCCGGTTGCGGCAACCGTGCTGATACTGGCTGCACTCGGCTATACGACCAGCCGCTGGATTCCGCGCTCGCCACCCGCTGAGCCCAATCTAGTAGTCAATTGGAATCCTGTTTCCGAGACTTGGCGACTAATGCAGTTCATGCGGCAAAACCGCACCGTGTTCCTCTCGGTGCTGGGAATCTCCTGGTTTTGGTTCCTCGGCGCGATGTATCTCTCGCAGTTCCCGGTCTTTACGAAGAACGTGCTGTCGGGACAAGAAGAGGTAGTGAGCGTATTGCTTGCGCTGTTTTCGGTCGGGGTAGGGGCCGGTTCGTTATTGTGCGAGCGGCTTTCGGGACGCAGGATTGAAATTGGACTGGTGCCGTTTGGCTCGATTGGGCTTACGCTGTTTGGCGTTGATTTCTATTTTGCCAGCCTGCATCTGCAACCCCACGCTCCAATGGGCGCCTGGGAATTCCTTGGCCGTTCCGAGCACTGGCGCATCCTCGCCGACCTTAGCTTGGTCGGCGTCTTCGGTGGCTTCTACATCGTACCTCTTTACGCTTTGGTCCAGACCCGCAGCGAGACCGCCCATCGCTCACGAGTCATCGCCGGGAACAATATTCTGAATGCGCTGTTTGTCGTCGCCGCAGCCCTTGCCGCGATTGCGCTGCTCGATTCGGGTCTCAGCATTCCACAGCTCTTTCTGGCTGCCGCACTCATGAATGCGGCGGTTGCAATCTACATTTATACGCTGGTACCCGAGTTCCTCATGCGGTTCCTGATCTGGCTGCTTATCCATTCGATCTACCGCCTGGAGAAATCGGGACTCGAGAATATCCCGGAGACAGGGCCGGCGGTTCTGGTGTGCAATCATGTAAGCCTCGTAGACGGGCTGGTAATTTCCGCGGCATGTCCGCGTCCGGTTCGCTTTGTGATGAACCAGCAGATTTTTAATATTCCTGTTCTCAACTTCATCTTTCGCACCGGTCGCGCAATTCCCATTGCGCCCGCAAACGAAAATCCGGAAATGCTCAAGCGCGCATATGACGAGATTGCTAAGGCTCTTGAGGAGGGCGGCCTGGTCGGCATTTTCCCCGAAGGCAAGATTACTCAGGATGGCGCCCTGCATCCGTTCCGCGGCGGAGTAAAGCGCATCGTCGAGCGCACTCCTGTTCCTGTGGTGCCGCTGGCGCTGCGCGGCTTGTGGGGCAGTTTTTTTTCCAGGCTCGGAGGCCCGGCGATGACTTACTGGAGCCGAATTCCGCGGCGCATCTTCTCGCGCATCAGCCTGGTGGCGGGAACTCCTGTGCCGGCGCAGCAAGTTACACCCGAGCGGCTGCACGAATTGGTATTGCAGCTGCGCGGCGATGCGTCCTGAGTTAAACTGCGGCGGGAGGCTTTAGTAGATCACTCTTACTCGACCGCCTGTGCGGTTAAGAACATGGCTTTTTCAAGGGAAGCAAAGAAGTCCTGATAGGGCTTCGGGTCTTCAACAGGCCGAATGCCGAATTGAGCATTAGCCCGAACCAGCATCTGCTTTGTGCCTCGAGGCCTGACTGAAACAGTCATCTTCAACACATAACGATTGAATTTTGTCGCACTGACCGTGCCCAAAGTCAAATCCGCTTTATCGATTACAAAGTCCAGGTCCTGCAGAGTTGCGATCACAGTGCGCATGGTCATTTGCTTGTCAGCGGTATCAAACACCCGGGACTGGTAACTGCGTTTTTGCAGTTGGGTCTGATCTCCCTCGTCCAGGACGCGAGCCGGGATTGAATCACAACCTGCCAGTGCGAGGTTCGTCGCGATTGCAATAGCTATCAATGCGTGTGATTTCATATCGTTTGTCCCTCGATGAATACAGCTTTGGAGAGTCTCTCAAAGAACTTTTGGTAAAGCTCCGGCTCTTTCAGGGTTTCCATCAAAAAGCTTCCGTTGGACTGTTTTACGACGCGCTGGAAAGTTGCTCGGACAAGGTATTCATCGGCGGCTTTAGCCTGAGGGTTGGGTCGAATTACCAAGGAAACCCGTATATTTTGAGCCACACCCCATGGGATAGCTATGCCGGTAAATGCCGCGATAATAACTTTACCGATGATTTCTCCGGTACTGGCCGCTTCTCGTGTCTTGCCGGCGGTGATTAATCCCAAGTTCGTTTCGCTTTCCTCGAGATTGAATCCCATGTCCTGTAGAACATTCGATGAAGCGGCGAGGAGATCTGCTTCCTTGACGCCGGTGTATTTTCGAGTCTCAAGTTGCCTGCGTTGCAGTTGGTCCGGGCCCGCCACCAGAGCGTCTGGCGGAAACGTCTGGCAACCGACGAGACTAAGAACGATGAATACAGCAACAAGCTTTTTCATGATTAAAAGGTTGAAGCATGGTAGGCAAAGTCGCGAACCTTGCCGTTGTTGTCAAACTTGATCACGATTGTCAATGTGCGCTGATTGGTTGAAACCGCACCGGAACTCATGCTCCCATGCGGGAGCACAGCTCCCACAAAATCGCCGGTAAAACCCAGAATCAGGGTCGCAATTCCGCCACTGCTTGAAGAATAAACAGTATCAGTGGCCACCTTGTCGTAAATCCAAACTTCTTGACGGTTCTCGTCAGTGGTCACGATGTTTGGCGATCCGAGCACCTGGGCAACCTCGGCACCGCTCATTCCGGTCCGTATCTCCTTCTGTACCTTGCCAACCGTGACCCGGTCAGTGGAATCATCCTGGACCTGGTTCTTGTGGTAGGTCGCTGTGCACGCAGCCAAACAAATTGCGAGCAGCGGCAATAACAGGTAACGCATATGGCCTCCTTTGAAACACCTAAAAATTCATTGGTCAAGCTGGCTGCCATATTGACCCCGACCGACATTCAGACGGGTTACTGCTCGCTTACAAATTGATTACAGATTAGGATGCAGTGCACCATGGCGTGCACCAAAACAGAGACAGCCGGAGTCAAGTGAACAACAACAACTGACTAGCGGAGACGGGTAAAGCTCAGGAGGGTTTTACCAATAAATTTACTTTCGAAGTATTGCCAAACAGAAATTAGTGCTGCTGTACGAGCTTGTCGTAAACTGCTTTTGTTTCAGAAGAAGGCTCGACGCCATGAGCCCCATGCAAAGTTTTGCGGCAGCGATTGTAGGTTTCGAGCGCTTCAGCTCGCCGCCCCAATTGTTCATAACAAATCATGAGATGGCGGTAAAAACCTTCTGCCTGGCTATCGACTTCAAGGCTTCGTTGGTAACAATTTATCGCCTTTTCCAACTCTCCAACCTGCTCCCAGTACCTTCCGATATCACTCATCGATCGAATGAACCTGTTGCGCAGGCGATCACGCATCGCGATGTACCAGGGTTGCTCGGCTTCACCGCCCATGAATGGACCGCAGTAGAGTGCCAAAATCGCTTCTCCCAGCTGTGTCACCTTGTCTCGGTCAATGCGTTGCTGCTGGCCTTTGAAGAGCTCATCAATTTTGGCCTGGACCGCTTCAAGTGCCCAGATATCTAACCAGCAGTAGCGCTCGTCCAAAGTAAGCCGGCCCTCGCGCAGCACAACTGCTTTATCTTCGCCCAGAAGCTTGCGCAGCCTGTGCAATGTCGTCGTAAAGGAACGGTGCGCGGAATCACCGTCAATGCGCGGCCACAATGCATCAGTAAAATGTTCCTCGGTCACGCCCTTGCCGCCGTGCGCGACAAGCACCTTTAGAAAGTCCATCGGCCGGTGTTGCGCCTTGCCGGACAGCTCGATTGGCGCATCATCTTTCAGCAGCTTAAACGGTCCCAGGGCAAAAATTTTAAACGCCCACGGCCAGTTATCAAGCTCATTGGAAGCGGGATCCGGCGGGAGACTACGGGTCCGAATCAGTTTTTTAACGTAATCCACTTCTATGTTTTCTTCGAGGGCATGGCAGCAAACGCGCGACATCGCTTGAGGTTGCCACCAGAAAGCGTGCATGTAACCGTATTGCCGTCCCAGTGACAACGCGTAGCGCAAGGCTTTGAAACCGGAACGCGGTCTTCCGTGCTCAAGCGCCATTTGGGCATAAGTCATCAGGCCCATAAACTCCAGGTGATGGTTCTTGATATTGCGGGTGAGGTCATGAACCTGCTGGAGGTGCATCGGGGTTCTCGCTTTGTCGCCGCATTCCAGCAATATCTGGCCGAGACCGATTCGGCATATCACCTCGAAGTACGGTGCGCCAACCTCAATGGCCATTTTCAGAGCCATCTTTTGATGGTGGAACGCACGCACCGAGTCCTGTTTGAGCATAGCTTCCCAAGCGCAACAATAATGATATAGACATAAGCCGAAGCGTCCGACTCTTTCGGGATGCGCCTCCATTTGTTTTATAAGTCGGGCAGCGGCGTCCAGATCCCCACCCCCCAGCGCTCCTAGTGCTCCATATGCCAGCAAATGGTAGCTCCAGACGCTGATGCCATTGGCCTGGCCAATCTCCAGTCCCTCGCGCACGGTTTTGAGGCACTGTTTATGATCGGCAGTCATCATGTAATACATGGCTTCGACGTTTTTCAACAGGATCAGCGAGAAGGGCGTTATCTGGGGGGATTGGGCGAGCTTTCTGATTGAGTTCAGAAGCTCCATCGTCTTTTGGAAATGCCCGACCCAAACAATACTAATCGCAGTGAGCGACTCGATGAAGAGGCGCTGATTAGGGTCCTTGACATTCGGGGAAAGGTTGAGAGCACGCTGCACCCAACTTTCGAGCTGTGGATGATGTGGCTGACGCAAAATCATCGACATGAACATGCTGCAGGTAACCCGCGCTTCGATCGTGGGCTCCGGAAAAGTAGGCTGGCCGCGAGACAGGTCCTCTACTTTGGCTATCCAGCGGTCGAGCAGGGCGAAGTCGTCCAGCTCATACATAATCGAATTCATGACTCCGGAGCAGGAAAGCAGCAGGCCTTTTAAATCCGGTTTTTCCTGGGTTCTGAACAATTCATAAGCTTGCTCGTAAAGCAAGCGCGCCTCGCGCGGCGCCGCGGGAACGTGGCAGGCGCCCAGCCAGTAAAGCATCCAGGGGTTCTGTTGTAAGGATTCTCTCGGTATGGATTCGAGCCAGTCGGCCAGGGTTTCGCCCCGGCCCTGGTTTAATATCGTGACCGCATGCTGCTCAATGATGCGCGCCATTTGCTCCCAATCGCGGCTGTCGCGCAACAGGACGATCGCATCTTCGATTTGGCCGGCGTTTGTCAGTAATTGCGCGGACGCATGCTGTAGCTGTTTGTATGTTTCCTCAGCCAGCGACTCGCGCGCACGTGACAACAAAAATTCCTTTAAAAGCGGGTGATATTGATAGACGGGTTCGGGCTTTGCCTGTTTTAGGGTCACAAAGTAATTGTTCCTGCTCAACTCGGCGAGAATCTGACCGGCTGCACTTTCGCCCCCCACTTCTTGCGCCATTTGCGCCGTCATTTGCGGCAGAAACGCGGTTTTAATGAGAAGGTCCTGCGTCCGTTTATCCGACTTCTGAAATACTTCGCCCGCCAAATAATCAAATATCAATTGCGGCGTGGCCAAATCCGGAGACTCCGCCAATCCCCCGTCGCAAGTCGCGCCTTCCAGCATCAGGATAAGTCCGGCAGCCCAACCCTGAGTCTTCTTGTAGATATCGACAAGAGCTTGCTCTGAAAGCTGTCCGCCGCGCAATTCGACAAACGCATTCGATTCTTCCTGCGTCAAGCGCAGCTCATTCCATCCTAAAACCCCGATCGCGCGGTTTGCCCGCAACCGCGCCATCGCTGGCGGAGGATCGCTGCGGCTAATCAGAATGACGCACATTTCCGGGGGAATTTCAGACAGGGCGTCGCGCATGACTTCATGAAAACTTGCTTGCGGAGCAACCTCATGGTAACCGTCGAACACGACCACGAACGGCGCGCCCAATCGCTGGTAAAGTGCCTGAAAATAGCGGCGCGTAAAAACCGAGATGTCCGCCTGGTGCTCTCGGGTCAGCGCGGGCAGCGGGTCATGACGGCCTTTTTCGACTTGAGCCGCCGCTTGCGCCAGGTAATGAAAAAACGTTGCGATGTCTGCATCGCCTTCGTCTAGCTGGTACCACAGGCAAGGGAGCTTGTGCGAATCGAGATAACTCGCGACCAAGGTCGTTTTTCCTGCTCCGGGTGGGCCCGATACCCAGCAGATAGAGCTTTTCCGAGCCTGATCTAATAAACGAAACAAGCGATCCCGCGGCAAGATACCGGACAGGCTAGGACGGGTCGTTTTTGCCAGTGAGATAGAACTCGCGTCCATCGTGGTCAGCCAAATTTGGGTCGGTTGCTAATTCTGAAGGGATTTCCCCGCCCCGAGAAATTCATCATGATTCGTCCGCGCGACCGCACGATATTCTTTTTGTGGCACACTTGGAATGCAGTTGCGAGGCGTCTGGTCCTGTTAAATCATCTCCTTCAACGCGTTTTCTGCGACGCGACCAAGGAAGCCAACACGTTTTGTTTTTCCTGCCTTACGAGCGACCTCCCCGTCCAAATCTAGCCCGCTTGGATACCGATTAAACTCATCATACTACTTGCTGCACTATTCCGCGACAAATCTCCATCGCTGAATAAAAGTCATTCATTTTTCGCAAGAAATCGGCCAAGCGGCTTGCGCCCGTAGAAGTATTTCGCTGCTTCGTCTGTTACCGATCTGTTTTCGTTTTGTAAGTCATTTGATAGCCGCACGTAATCCGTTTGTAGGTCAACAGCCCCTAGGATTTGCCTCAATTCGATTTGCATTCTGTCGCGATCGAGATATCTCGAAAGGGGTCCCAGATGGAAACTGCAATTGAGTATCACAATCTTGGCGCAGCGCAAATATCACCGCGTTGCAATGAGGGCTTCTGTTTGTACGCAAGTCGCCGCGATCCAAAAGTATCGATATTTGATACCAAGCGGCAATTAAAAAGTAACTATTTCCGTATTTGTTGCATTTCACGCTACCTTCCGTTCAAAGTGGCCTCAAATTCGGCCGGAAAATCGAGAGACAGATGAAAGATATTAGGAACGGCCTTTCAACATTTTTGCGCTTGGTTGCGATCGATACGGTTACCGACCGCGGTGCAATCTCAATGTTGATTGGCCACAGCGAAATCGATCCAACGCAGATCCAGGCGGGTGACACGCGCAATCAGGGCGAGTTGGAACCCGGCGGGCTTGTATGGCAACCGGAATCAGCCCACAGGCTGACCCGCAAGATTTGCGGGTACAGGGGAAAACGGCCGGCGTTTCCCGTCGCGGCTGCCCGTGTCGGCCAATATGCATTCCAGGCAGTCGAGTACATGCAGTTTGGATACCAAGACGCAGTATCAATTGGGAGAAAGCAATGAACGAAAAGTACGCGAGTTGCCAGGCTCATCTTTTGAATGGGCGAGCCTTGCTGAACCGCATGAGCTTCTTACTGATTGCGTTCTTTATAAATGGATGTTCGTTTAACAGCCTGGTCACCAATAAGGTAGGAGATGCCGTGGCGAACGGCGGCAGCAGCTACGCGAGAGACGACGATCCCGAGTTGATTCGCGCTGCGACGCCCTTTAGCCTCAAGCTCACTGAAAGCCTCCTCGATCAAAACCCGACGCACCGCGGCTTGCTTTTGGCTGCGGCCGGCGGGTTCACGCAATATACATATGCGTTCGTCCAACAAGACGCGGACGAGATCGAGGAACACGATGTCAAGGCTGCCGCAAACCTTCATGATCGTGCACGGCGACTCTACACACGTGCGCGCGATTACGGGTTACGCGGGCTCGACTCCGCACACCCGGGCTTTGCGCGCGCGCTGTCGTCAAATCCGGCCATTGCCGTTCGGGAAACCTCGGTCGATGACGTGGCGCTTCTTTATTGGACAGCAGTTTCTTGGGCAGCCGTCATCTCTCTTTCCAAGGATAACCCCGAAGCAATTGCCGACCTTCCTTCGGTCGACGCCCTCATTTTCCGGGCTCTTGATCTCAACGAAGGTTTCAACGATGGCGCGATTCACACCTTTTTAATTAGCTATGAAATGGGCCGGCCGACAGGTGGTCGCGATGCTGAAAGCCGGGCTCGCAAGCATTTTGAGCGTGCTATCGAATTGACACAGGGCCAGCAGGTTGCGCCGTACGTTGCGTATGCCGAAACGGTGTGTGTCGCCAAGCAGGACCGCGCTCAATTCGAAATTCTCTTGCGCCGCGCACTCGCCGTCGATGTTGGCGCTCACCCGGACTGGAGGCTCGCAAACATTGTAATGCAACGCCGTGCCCGATGGTTGCTTGGGCGAACCGACCAGCTTTTTTCACAGTAAATTCGGAGATCAATATGTGGACCAAAATCCCAAAAATATTCGTGATGGCATTGCTCTTTTCGTTGAACCCGATTCTGAGTGGTAAATCCACCGCCGAAGAACCGGTCAAGATCAAACTCGGCACGCTAGCGCCAAAAGGCTCCGTGTATTGCACGGCGCTGCAGGAAATGGGCGAGAGCTGGAGGCAGGCGCAGAGCAACGGCGCCATGTTTACGGTGTATCCCGACGGTACGCAAGGCGGGGAAGCCGACGTAGTTCGCCGCATGCGCATTGGCCAGTTGAACGCAGGGCTGCTATCCATTGTCGGTTTATCTGAAATCGATAGCTCAGTCTCGGGCCTACAAAAAATCCCGTTGATGTTCCGTTCCTGGGACGAGTACCGGTATGTGTTGGATAAAATGCGTCCCAGTCTTGAAAAACGGCTTTACGACAAGGGCTTTGTGGTGTTGTTCTGGGTCGAGGCCGGATGGATCAAGTTGTTTTCCCGGGAAGCGGCGATCCGGCCCGACGATTTCAAGCGATTGAAAATCTTTGTCTGGTTTGGAGATGAAAACCAAGTCGAGCTGATGAAGAGTATTGGTTATAAACCCGTTGCGCTCGAGACCTCGGATATATTGCCCGCATTGCAGACCGGAATGATCGATATGGTACCGCTGACACCTTTATATACCCTTACCTACCAATTTTATTCTCCCTTGCCACATATGCTGGACATCAACTGGGTGCCCCTCATAGGTGCTGCGGTGATTACTCGCAAGGCATGGGACCAAATGTCGCCTGCCGGCCGTGAGGCACTCGTCAAAGCTGCCGCAAAAGCCGGTGCCGATATCCGCGTGCAGGCGCTGCGGGAGGACCAACAGGCAATCGAGGTAATGCAAAAACGGGGTTTGACGGTCCACTCGCTTACCCCGCAAGCAGATGCCGAATGGCACCAACTTGCGGCCAAGATCTATCCGATGATTCGCGGCAAAACAGTGCCGACACAAATGTTTGATGAGGTGAACAGCTTGGTTCAGGAGTACCGCAATAAAGAGGCAAAAAAATGAATACTTGGTCGAACGCCCTGCCTGACAAAACCCTTGGTCACGGCTGCATGCGTTGGCGCGAATGGGTGATTAGCAGCGAAAACTTCGCGGTTACGTTGGGGTTGGTTGCAATGGTTGTGCTACCGCTGGCGGAAATACCCTTGCGTGCGGTGTTTCGTCATGGGATAGCTGGCTCAGCCGTAATTACGCAGCACCTCACGCTAATCGTCGGAATGCTGGGCGCCATTGCCGCAGCACGCGAGGGTCGCCTCTTCGCCGTGTCCACATTGCCACAATTCTTGCAAGGGCGCATGCACAAGCTGGCGTTGCTTGCAAGCAGCTTTTGTGCGGCGATCATTTCCGCGTTTCTTTGCTACGCCAGCGCCCAGTTCGTTATGGCAGAAAAACAGGGGGGCGAGATCCTTGCCTATGGGATTCCCATATGGACCGTGGAACTGGTATTGCCAATCGGCTTTGCTGCAATCGTGTTCCGTTTGCTCGAAAACAGTCGCCATTGCGGAATCGGGTGGCGGGGGATACTCATGTTGTGCGCGGCCGCTCTGGGTATTGCAGCGTGGGTTCCGATCAGCGCGCAGTATGTGACTCTTCCAGCGCTGTGCGCGCTGTTTGTGGCGACTCTGCTTGGTATGCCAATATTTGCGGCAATTGGCGGGGCGGCGTTGATTCTCTTCTGGGCGAAAGGGGTTCCGATTGCGTCGATTCCTCTCGATCAATACCGTTTGGTCGTGAATCCTTCGTTGCCTGCTATTCCGCTCTTTACGCTCGCGGGCTATCTGCTCGCAGAAGGCGGCGCGTCGCAGCGACTGGTGCGGGTGCTCACCAGTCTAACAGGTCACCTGCGTGGCGGCCCGGCAATCGCCACTGCGCTCATCTGTGCTTTTTTCACTGCCATGACCGGTGCTTCTGGCGTGACGATTCTGGCACTCGGCGGACTGCTGATGCCGATGCTGTTAACCGCACGCTATCCTGAGAAAAGCGCATTAGGTTTGCTGACCGGGGCCGGTTCCCTTGGCCTGTTGTTTGCGCCCTGCCTGCCACTGCTGCTTTACGCAGTCATTGCACACATTCCGATTCGGGACATGTTTCTGGGCGGACTTATGCCTGGAGTGCTGCTCACGGTCGCAACCGCTTGGTGGGGAGCTCGTCAGGAAAGTTCCAGCATCACACCAAAAAAATTCTCCTTTGATGAAGCCCGCCGTGCCATAGCTGGTGCCAAGTGGGAGCTGTTGTTGCCTGTTGTTGCGGGTGGGGCGTTGTTTAGCGGCTATGCCACGCCGGTCGAGGCGTCGGCAATCACGGCTCTTTACGCCTTTATTGTAGAAGTGGTGGTTTACCGCGATCTGCAAATCGCCCGCGATATGTCGCGTGTGATGGCTGAATGCGGAATTGTGGTGGGCGGTGTCCTTCTGGTCATGGGACTTGCATTAGGACTGACCAACTACTTGGTCGACGCACAATTGCCGGCGCGGATCACGGAATGGGTCACTGCATCGATTCGTTCGCCGTGGATTTTTCTGTTGGCGCTTAATGCTTTCCTGCTTGTCTTGGGATCTCTCATGGAAGTGTTTTCGGCGATCATCGTTCTCGTTCCATTGCTCGCCCCGCTGGGCAAGGCGTATGGGATCGACCCGGTTCATCTTGGAATCATATTTCTCGCCAATCTTGAGCTTGGCTACCTAACGCCGCCCATGGGGATGAATCTTTTCTTGGCCTCATACCGATTTCGCAAGCCGTTTCCCGAGGTTTGCCGCTCCATCGTGCCTATTTTCTTGGTGTTATTGATCGGCGTGGTTCTCATCACATACATACCTTGGCTTACGACTGCGTTAATAAGTCGAGGGCGCTGAGATGTGTCGATACGCATTAAATGGCCAGACGCATTTTTAAAGTGGAATGTAATCCAGTGTTTTATCGAACTCAAACGGAAAGGAGGAAAACATGAAAATTGCCGATTACGTAATCGATCTTATTTTGAGCGGAGTGCTAATCATTGGCGCCTACCAGTTTTACTTCTGGTGCCAACGGAACGCGAAAGCACCACGGGTTCTGCACCTCGCAATTGACGATTTCATACCTTATTGGCCAAGTTGGGTCTGGATCTACAGTTTTCTGTATTATCCGGCCATTTTGTGTGTGAATTTGGTCACTGACACTCCTCGCCAGTTCAACCACGTGGCGCTGAGTTATCTGGTACTGCTTGTGCTGCAGATGACCTTTTTTCTCTTATTCCCTGTTTGCACGCCGGAGACCTGGAGAAAATGGAATACCCAAAGCAACGCTTCGGAGCGCTTCCTTGCTTTTGTGCAGCGTTTTGACGCCCGATCCAATAGTTTTCCCAGCATGCACACGTCGGTCGCAATGCTCACCGCGCTTTTCTTGCAGCCGCATTTTGGACTGGTGGTATTCGCGTTTCCCGTGCTCATTGCTTTAAGTTGCCTGTTTACCAAGCAACATTACGTGATTGACATTCCCGCGGGAGCGGCTTTGGGATGGCTGGCGCATGGTTTATTTAAAGTCCTGCTGTGATATTGCGGTGCGTCATCGCAGGCTTGGGGAGCTGTGGCGTTGCCTAGACCAACCGGGTCTGTTTCTAAAGAACTACGTTGCCACTTGTAAGCGATTTGTAAGCAATCGGTAACCCGTTTATAAGCGATACGGCGCCACACTGCGCACGCGAAGTGGTTCCAATCGCAAAACCATCGGAGGAGGACGCAACATGAAATACGACAGCCATTATTACGACCGTGCGGCAGATGCTTGGATGTTGCAGCTGGCCAGTATTGAAGGCAATGAATGCGAAGCGAATTCAACCCTCAGTTCTGAGCCGACGGTGCTTTGCGCGCAGTGCGACTACGACTGGGGACTTCCCGAGCCGGAGGAGGACGTCGAGGATCTGCGGCCCGAAATTCCCGGTTGGCAAAGATATTTCAAAGAGAAGGATGCGATGCAATAAGCGAGCGATGCCTTTAACGGAGGAGCAGCCTGACGATCGGTGGCAAGCAAAGCAAAAATCTCGGCTGTTCCTTCATGCAGACAGCGAGCATTGCCGAAATCTGCATGATCAAACGCACCGGCACAGCACCATGCCAGTGCAGTTGCCTTAAGCTTGGTGGTCCCGCCAAGAAATTGAGTTTTTTATTTTTGCACGACAAAGCTAGTTGCAGCGATATAGCTAGTCGTGACCCCAAATTGCCGCGCGGGAACCGCGGGCGGGTTCACGGTGCCCGCTCGAGCGAGGTAGCGGCGCAGAGGATAACAGGAAAATGATTACACGACACGGCGGAATCGTCAGACTAATAAACTAGCCCCGTTTTTCTGCGCAAGTCGCATTCTTGACGCCGGGTTCAAAAAGGCAAGCCAAGGCGGGTCAAATCGACGGCCCTGCGCTGTTAACCAATAAACTCTGCA
>Ga0187774_10000308_pt1 | contig 16473 bp, 15 predicted proteins | sample 0216_BV02_MP05_2_FD_133152 | JGI IMG/M metagenome (GOLD analysis project Ga0187774, IMG submission 133152) | Tropical peat soil microbial communities from peatlands in Department of Meta, Colombia - 0216_BV02_MP05_20_MG | ecosystem: Environmental > Terrestrial > Soil > Wetlands > Peat | place... | reverse complement strand
GCAATCGGCGCGCTCAGAGGCCCGAAGCATGGTGGCGCCAACGAAGTCGCGTCGAAGATCCAGGGCCGGTACCAAACTGCCGATCAAGCAGAAACCGATATCAGACGGCGCATCGCCAACAAGGAAATCATCGTTGGCTTCGGCCATCCGGTTTACACCGTCAGTGACCCGCGCAACAAAATCATCAAGGAAGTGGCTCGCAGTTTGTCCAATAATGCGGGAGATATGTCTTTCTATGACATCGCAGAGCGAATTGAAGCGCTGATGTGGAACGAGAAGAAGATGTTTCCCAACCTAGATTGGTATTCTGCGGTCAGTTATCAAATGATGAACGTGCCTGTCGCGATGTTCACTCCGCTTTTCGTGATCTCCCGGACGAGCGGTTGGTCGGCGCACGTGATCGAACAACGTGCGGACGGCAAAATCATTCGCCCCAGCGCGAATTACGTCGGGCCCGAGAAGCGCAAATTTGTCCCCATCGAGCAACGCAAATAAGAGAAGCGAGATGTCCGTGTCGGTTGGCAATATCCGCCCCAAACCCGATAGAGTTCTGGTTGATATCGCGGATTATGTCTGTGAATATGAAATCCAAAGCAATGAGGCGTATGAAACCGCGCGCATGTGCCTAATGGACACTCTCGGTTGCGGACTGGAGGCTTTATCCTATCCCGCCTGCACCAAACTCATGGGGCCTATCGTCCCCGGCACTATCGTGCCCAACGGTGCCAAAGTTCCCGGTACTCGATACCAGCTCGACCCGGTTTCGGCTGCATTCAATATCGGCTGCATGGTCCGCTGGCTTGATTTCAACGACACCTGGCTTGCTGCTGAATGGGGCCATCCTTCCGATAACCTCGGCGGAATCCTCGCGGCAAGTGACTGGATGTCTCGCTGCAACCTGGCGAATGGTCATCAGGCATTGATCATGCGGGACGTGCTGACCGCAATGATAAAAGCACACGAAATACAGGGTGTCCTGGCTCTAGAAAACAGTTTTAACGGCGTGGGCCTGGATCACGTGGTGCTGGTAAAAGTGGCTTCCACCGCGTTGGTAACTAAAATACTTGGCGGTACGCGTGCTGCGATCATCGACGCCGTATCGCAAGCCTGGGTAGATGGCCAGCCGCTACGCACCTATCGACAGGCACCCAACACCGGCTCGCGCAAATCCTGGGCTGCGGGTGATGCCACTAGTCGAGCAGTGCGACTCGCACTCATGACAATCCAAGGTGAGATGGGTTATCCCTCGGCACTTACTGCAAAGAAATGGGGTTTCTACGACGTGCTGTTCAAAGGCAAAAAATTCAAGATACCGCGGCCTTACGGTTCCTACGTTATGGAAAATATACTGTTCAAGGTTTCCTTCCCCGCCGAATTTCACGCCCAAACGGCTGCCGAATGTGCATTGAAACTTCACCCCAGCGTTAAAAACCGCGTTAACGAGGTGGAAAAAATACTTATCACTACCCACGAGTCTGCGATTCGCATTATCGATAAGGAGGGCCCGCTGCATAACCCCGCGGATCGGGATCACTGCATTCAGTACGTAACCGCGGTGTGCCTGATTTTCGGTGAGCTTACGGCGCAACATTACGAAGACCATATCGCCAAAGACCCGCGAATTGACCGGCTGCGCGACAAAATGATATGTGTGGAAAACAAGCTGTACAGCAAAGATTACTTGAATCCCCAAAAGCGCTCCATTGCAAATGCCGTACAAGTATTTTTTAAAGATGGAAGCAAGACCGAGAAAGTGGAAGTAGAATACCCCATCGGCCACCGTTTGCGTCGAGTTGAGGGTATTCCATTGTTGATCGGAAAATTCAAAACCAATCTTGCGCGCCGCTTCGCGGTTGAGAAGCAAACCGCAATTCTTGATCTGTGCCTGGACCAGAAAAAGCTGGAGGCAATGCCGGTAAATCAATTCATGGATTTGTTCGCGTTAGGTCCACATGCATAATCTGTTCCGCACTCTGCAGGAATTCAAAATGACTTCCGGTAAAACCGGAAAATTCTATTCCTTGCCTGCCCTGGAAAAAGCCGCCGTCGGCAAAATATCGCGCCTGCCAATTTCGATCCGTATCGTGCTCGAATCAGTTCTGCGCAATTACGATGGCAGCAAAGTCACCGAGGAACACGTAAGGCAACTCGCCAACTGGCAACCCAATGCGACGCGGGTGGAAGAAATACCGTTTATCGTCGCGCGGATTATTTTGCAGGATTTTACCGGCGTGCCGCTGCTAGCCGATCTGGCGGCGATGCGTGGCACGGCGGAAAATTTAGGCAAGAATCCCAAAATCATCGAGCCGCTGGTGCCGGTGGATCTGGTCGTCGATCATTCGGTGCAGGTTGACCATTACGGGACCAAGGAGGCGCTAGACCTAAATATGAAACTCGAGTTCCAGCGTAACGCCGAGCGCTACAGATTCATGAAGTGGGGCATGCAGGCGTTTAATACTTTTAAAGTGATACCCCCTGGTATCGGTATCGTGCATCAGGTCAACCTCGAATATCTCGCCCGCGGAGTGCATCACAATAAGGGTCTGTACTATCCCGATACGCTGGTTGGCACCGATTCGCATACCACAATGATCAACGGCATCGGAGTGGTCGGCTGGGGCGTGGGCGGCATCGAGGCAGAAGCCGGAATGCTGGGGCAACCGGTGTATTTTCTAACCCCCGATGTGGTGGGCGTTAACCTGACGGGAAAATTGCGAGAAGGCGTCACCGCGACGGACCTCGTGCTATCTATCACCGAAATGCTCCGCAAAGAAAAAGTGGTCGGCAAATTCGTTGAGTTCTTCGGCGAAGGAGCAATGTCGTTAGCCGTGCCCGACCGCGCGACGATCTCCAACATGGCGCCCGAATACGGTGCCACGATGGGCTTCTTCCCGGTGGATGAGGCTACCGTCGACTATTTCAGGGGTACCGGCCGTACGACCGAAGAAATCGATTCGTTCGCTTGTTATTTTAAAGCCCAGGGACTGTTCGGAATTCCCAAAGCGGGACAAATCGATTACAGCGCAGTTCTGGAACTCGATCTCGCTTCGATCAAGCCCTGCGTGGCAGGACCGAAGCGCCCGCAGGACCGCATCGAACTCGGGAAGCTCAAGAAAATCTTTACTGAACTTTTCTCCAAAACTGCAGCCGAGAACGGTTACGGCAAACCCGCCCAACAGTTACACCGGCGTTATTTAACCAGCTTGGGAGTGTCCGGCATGGAAGCGGCTGAGCTGTTGATCGGCGGCGGGAGCCAGAAAGGTGAGGCGCTGTCCGCCAGTGAAGTCGAGATGAAGGACGACCACCCGACACCCTATCCAGTTTACCTTTCTCGTGAAGAAGCACCCAAGAATAAGGTCAATCTAGGCCATGGCGATGTGTTGATTGCCGCGATTACTTCCTGCACCAATACCTCCAACCCGGGAGTGCTGCTTGCTGCCGGTTTGCTGGCGAAGAACGCCGTGCAAAAAGGCCTCGCGGTCAAGAAACACATCAAGACCTCACTTGCGCCGGGTTCGCGGGTGGTAACGGATTACCTCCAGAAAGCAGGGCTTTTGCCCTATCTGGAACAACTCGGATTCGTGGTTGCCGCTTACGGTTGCACCACGTGTATCGGAAACGCAGGACCGCTCGATCCGCATTTAGAGGAGGTCATTAATCAAAACGATCTTATCTGTGCTGCCGTGCTGTCTGGCAATCGCAACTTCGAAGCGCGTATTCACGCCAGCATCAAGGCAAACTTTTTGATGAGTCCGCCGCTGGTTGTTGCTTTCGCCATCGCCGGCACGGTATTGGTAAATCTTGAGAGCGAACCGCTTGGAACAGGCGAGAATGGTAAGCCGGTTTACCTGAGAGACATTTGGCCGACGAGCAATGAAGTTCATGAGGCGATGAAATACGCGACTGACCCGGAGAACTTCAAGCGCCTTTATGCCAACCTTGCCCGGGACCATCAACTCTGGAACAGGGTGCCGTCAGCCGCCGGACAAGTCTATGCCTGGCCAAAATCCACCTACATCGCCGAACCCCCGTTTTTCGCCGGCTTCAGCATGCAGCCCGGCGTTGCCGGCAATATCACGGGCGCGCGGGCCCTCGGGATATTCGGCGATTCTGTGACCACCGACCACATCAGCCCAGCCGGAGCCATCAAGGAAACCTCGCCTGCTGGCAAATACCTCATCGCCAACGGCGTCGTCAAAGCGGATTTCAATAGCTACGGTGCGCGCCGGGGCAATCATGAAGTCATGATGCGCGGCACCTTTGCCAATGTGCGCATCAAGAATTTGATGATCCCGCCAAATGCCGATGGCACCCGCTTGGAAGGCGGTATTACTTTGCTCCAACCATCGGGCGAAAGGATGAGTATCTACGACGCCGCAATGAAATACCTGGCACGGGGAACGCCGACCGTGGTGTTCGGTGGCGAGGAATACGGTAGCGGTTCGTCACGCGATTGGGCCGCCAAAGGCACCCAACTGCTTGGTGTCAAAGCAGTCATTACCCGCAGCTTCGAGCGCATTCACCGTTCCAACCTGGTCGGCATGGGCGTGCTCCCTTGCCAGTTCAAAAACGACGACAGCGTGCGGTCGCTCGGCATAAAGGGAGATGAGGAATTCGACATTTTCGGTATCGAGAAAGAGATTAAGCCACAGCAGGACGTGACGCTAGTGATCAAACGCAAGGATGGCAGCAAACAAGAAATAAGCTTGCTTTTGCGCATTGACACAACTGTCGAAGTAGAATATTACCGGCACGGTGGAATTCTGCCGTATGTTCTGCGCGAGCTGGTCGCGGCGGCGTAGCGCAATCGATGCCGGAAGGTGTTGAAAAGAATCGGCAATTACTAGAACTTGCAGATGCAAGGCAGGTCAAAGGAGGGCGCGGTTATCTCTACACCGCACTTTTTGGATACCCTCTTCATGAGAAATTGAAATTTGATGTGAATCCCGTGAACTGCATCGCATCAGAAAGGCTGGCAAATGACAACCAAAGTAAGCAAATCGGAACAGGAATGGAAACAAGAACTCAACCCGCAGCAGTTTGAAATTTGCCGCAAAAAAGGTACTGAGCCTGCCTTTACCGGGGAATACTGGAATTGCAAGGAAAAAGGCCTTTACCACTGTGCTTGCTGCGGCATGGAACTGTTCAGCTCCAGCACCAAGTTCGATTCCGGCACCGGCTGGCCGAGCTTCTGGGCCCCGGTGCAGTCTGAAAACCTCAGAACCGAGAACGACAATAGCCTTTTCATGCGCCGCACCGAAGTGCTGTGCAGTGCTTGCGATGCCCATCTCGGCCACGTGTTTCCGGACGGTCCGCAGCCGACCGGGTTGCGTTACTGCATCAATTCTGCCGCCTTGAAGCTCGAAAAAAAATAATATTCCGGATAGCAGCCCACTGTCCTCGACCCGGTCAGCGCAAATAGACAGGGGTCCGTCAAAGCCTCATAATTGTCCGCGGATTTTATGTGCTCTTCGTGACCAATGAAGTTTTTTTTCGACCTCTTTCCAGTCGTCCTGTTTTTTCTCGCATTCAAGTTCTACGGAATATATGTCGCCACGGCGGTTGCAATTGCAGCGACATTCATTCAGGTCGCATGGGCATGGGCAAGGCACAGCAAGGTGGACCCCATGCTGTGGGCGAGCCTAGCAATCATCGTGCTCTTCGGGGGCGCTACCCTGTTGCTGCATGACGAAACCTTTGTCAAGTGGAAACCCACAGTGTTGTACTGGCTGTTTGCAGCCGTTTTGCTGTGCGCGGATATTTTCATGGGAAAAAATTTAATACGAGTAGTTATGCAGAGCCAGATCACCGTGCCGGACGCGGTCTGGCGCAAGCTCAATTTGAGCTGGGTAATTTTCCTGGCGTTGATGGGTGGCGTTAATCTTTACGTCGCATACCACTTCTCGACCGAAAGCTGGGTAAACTTCAAGCTTTTCGGCAGCCTCGCACTAATGCTTTTATTCGTGGTGCTTCAAGGCTTGATGCTCGCCAAACACATCGAAGACAAGGAGGTCGAATAATGCTTTATGCCATCATTGGCGAGGACGCTCCCGACAGTCTGCAAAAAAGGCAGGCTGTCCGTTCCGCGCATCTTGCGAGGCTGACCGAACTGCAGCAACTGGGCCGTGTCATGCTCGCCGGACCGTTCCCCGCCATTGATAGCCCCGATCCGGGTCCCGCCGGATTTAGCGGTAGTTTAATAATCGCAGAATTTCCCTCTTTGGAAGCTGCGCAGTCCTGGGCGGATGGCGATGTCTATGTCGCTAGCGGTGTTTGGAACAAACTTACAGTCAAACCTTTCAAAAAGGTCATTCCGACATAGTTATCAGACAATTTTCCATATATACTGTGACCCGACTCAAGGCATGAGCACGATTGAAAGAATACGGCAAAAGCTTGCCCCACTCGCGCCTGAGAACCTGGAAATCGTCGACCAAAGCAGCGAACACAGGGGACACGCGGGTGCCAAAAGCGGCGGCCATTATCAAATGACCATTGTCTCTCCTAAGTTTCAAGGAAAGACCAATGTTGCCCGGCATCGCATGGTGTACGCCGCATTATCTGGGATGATGCACAAAGAAATTCATGCAATCAGCATTAAAGCATACACCCCAGAGGAAATTTAGTTCACCTTTTATAAAGGATTCTGAAATGAGATTTAAGACCTCAATACTATTTATCTCGGCGGTTTTCGGCTCGGTGATATATTCATTAACCGCAGCCCAGGAAACGCCGCAGGCGGCTCCCCAAAAAACCAACGTCGTTGTCACGGTCAACGGCAAACCTATTCCACAATCCCAGTATGATATCCTGCTGCAGGAACACCTTGCACGGGGGGAAAAAGACTCCGAGGAACTGCGCAAACAAGTGCGCGAGGATATGATCACGCGCGAACTGCTGTATCAGGAACTGACCAAGAATGGATTCGATAAAAATCCAACCATCGCTTCGCAGGCGGATTTTGTGCGCGAGAATTTCCTGTTGCAGGCATACCTGCAAGATTATATAAAAACCCATCCCGTCAGCGATGATGTGCTGAAGGCGGAATACGAAAAAATCAAATCAGAACTGGATAACAAACAGGAATACCATGCGCGTCACATCCTTGTCGACAAGGAAGCAGACGCGAAGGACATTATTGCCCAACTGAAAAAAGGCGCAAAATTCGACAAGCTTGCCACGGAGAAATCCAAAGACACGGGCAGCGCAAGCAAAGGCGGAGACCTGGGCTGGATCTTACCGTCGAGCGTCGTAAAGCCCTTCGCCGACGCTTTGGTCAAGCTCAAGAAAGGCCAGTACACGCAGACACCAGTCGAAACTCAGTACGGTTGGCATGTGGTGAAGCTGGAGGATATTCGCCCCGTCAAAGTTCCACAGTTTGAAGAAGTGAAACCCAAAGTGCAGCAGGCCTACCAGCAGCAGCAATTTGACAAATATTTGGCCGACCTGCGCGCCAAAGCCAAAATCGAATAGGCGTCGTAGCTATTCCACCCATCTGCGCGCATTTCTAAATATGCGCAGCCAAGGTGCGTCTTCACCCCACTCCGGCGGATGCCACGAGTACTGGACAGTGCGAAATCCCCGCTCGGGGTGCGGCATGAGAATCGTAAAGCGGCCGTCACGCGTCGTTAGTCCGGCTATCCCCGACGGCGAGCCGTTTGGATTGCTTGGATAAATTTCCGTCGGACTGCCGCGATTGTCCACAAAGCGCATGGCAACCAAGGACTGCGCCGACAGGAGTTGTCCAGCATCCGAGAACTCGGCATAGCCCTCCCCGTGCGCGACCGCAATTGGCATGCGGCTTCCGTCCATACCTGAAAAAAACAGCGAAGCACTGCTTTCAACCCGGACCATTACCAGGCGCGCTTCAAATTGCTCGCAGCGATTGCGTATAAAATGCGGCCAATGTTCGGATCCGGGAATCAGTTCGCGCAGATTGCTCATCATCTGGCAGCCGTTGCAAACTCCCAAAGCAAAACTATCTGCCCGCTGGAAAAACTCGGAGAACTCGTCGCGCGCACGCGAATTGAACAAAATGGATTTGGCCCAGCCTTCTCCGGCACCCAGCACGTCACCATAGGAAAATCCGCCGCACGCGGCAAATCCCTTGAAACGCTTAAGTGAGGCGCGTCCTTCGATAATATCGCTCATGTGTATGTCCACCGCCGTAAAGCCCGCGCGATCGAATGCCGCGGCCATTTCAACTTGGCCATTCACCCCCTGTTCACGCAGTATCGCAATCTGCGGGCGCCTGCCGGTAGCAATGTAGGGCGCAGCGACGTCGTCACCTAAATCAAAGGTCAGCTCCGCATGCAAACCGGGATCGCCGCTATCCGTAATGCGGTCGTGTTCCTGCTGCGCGGCTTGTGGATTGTCGCGCAACAACTGCATGCGATAAGAGGTTTCCGACCAGATCCGCTGGAGATTGATTCGTGTTTCGGAAAATATAACTTTTGCGTTGCGCACCAGGCGCAGCTCGTCACTTTTGTTCGGTGCTCCGAGGAGGCATACAGAAAGACCGGTCTCCGACAAAGCCCGTAGTACCGCGTTGCGGTCGGCAACGCGCACCTGCAACACCGCACCCAGTTCTTCGTTAAACAGGGCGCGGAAAATGCGCTCCCAGTAGCGCGCGGGAAATAACAATTCAGGTCGCCGCTCCTGCCCGTCTACGTCATTAGCGAGTTCGTCGTGGCAGAGCTCATCAAGATTCACGGTGATGCCAACATGGCCAGCAAATGCCATTTCGCAAAGTGTGACAAACAATCCCCCATCCGATCGGTCGTGGTAAGCGAGGAGTTTGTTTTCGCGATTGAGCTTCTGCACCATGTGGAAAAAAGCCTTGAGCCGCTCTGGCTCATCCACGTCGGGTGATTCATTTCCAATTTGCTTGTAAACTTGAGCCAACGCGGAACCGCCGACTCGGTTTTTGCCGTTTCCCAAGTCAATCAGAATGAGTTCGGTGTCTGCGCTGTCGGTGCGCAATTGCGGAGTCATGCATTTGGTCGCGTCAGAGACCGGGGCAAAGGCCGACACGATTAGGGAGAGCGGCGCCGTAACCTCTTTTCTCTTGCCCCTGTCTTCCCAAACCGTTTTCATTGACAGCGAATCCTTACCGACTGGAATACTCACCCCCAGCTGTGGACATAACTCCATCGCCACGGCGTTCACCGCATCAAACAATGCCGCATCTTCTCCCGGGTGTCCCGCGGCTGCCATCCAATTGCACGATAACTTGACCTCGCCAAGTTCAGCAATTGGCGCTGCGGCAATATTGGTAAGCGACTCCGCTAAGGCCATCCGTGCCGATGCTTTGGGATCAATTAGCGCGAGCGGCGCACGTTCACCCATGGCGAACGCCTCGCCGCGCACCGTTTTGTAGCCCATCAAAGTCACCGCCACATCCGCCACAGGAATTTGCCAGGGCCCGACCATCTGGTCACGTGCGCTTAATCCGCCGACAGTGCGATCGCCAATGGTGATGAGAAATGTTTTGTCTGCCACGGCCGGCAAGCGCAGCACGCGATTGACGGCATCGTGTAGGTCAATATTGTTCAGAGCGATTGATGGCAGTGACCTCGCACGGCGGAAAACATGGCGAATGATCTTTGGTGGCCCGCCGAGCAATACTTCCAGCGCCATGTCCACCGGACGATTCTTGAATGCGCTATCTTCAATGCGCAATCGCCGCTCGCTGGTCGCCGCGCCGATCACCGTGTACGGACAGCGTTCCCTTTCGCATAGTCTTGCGAACAGGGCAAAGTGGTCCGCGTTGACCGCAAGCACATAACGCTCCTGTGCCTCGTTGCACCACAATTGCAGTGGGGACATACCGGGTTCTTCACTGGGAATTTCCCGCAGCTTGATTTGACCGCCGCAGTCCGAGCTGTACACCAATTCGGGAATGGCATTGGACAGTCCGCCCGCGCCTACGTCATGAATCGAGATAATGGGATTAGCTTCACCCAACGCCCAGCACCGGTCGATCACTTCCTGCGCGCGGCGCTGCATTTCTGCGTTGGCGCGCTGGACTGACGCGAAATCCAGGCCTTCGACATTGGAACCGGTATCCATGCTGGACGCGGCACCCCCGCCCAGTCCGATCAACATGCCCGGCCCACCCAATTGAATCAGCAGCGAACCATTTGTCGTTTTGCCTTTCATTACCTGCTCGCTTTCGATGTTGCCGACGCCACCAGCAATCATGATGGGTTTGTGGTAACCACGCATTTCTTCCGCTACGAACTCCTCATAGGTGCGGAAATAACCGCACAGATTTGGGCGGCCAAATTCATTGTTAAACGAGGCCGCGCCTATCGGTGCTTCCAGCATGATCTGCAAAGCGGATGCGATGCGCGAAGGCATGCCGTAGTGCCCGTTCCCGGCGCCTGCATGAATCTCCCAGGGTTGGCGGAAACCGGGAATATTCAGGTTGGAAACAGAAAAACCAGTTAATCCCGCCTTGGGCTTGGCGCCGCGCCCAGTCGCACCTTCGTCGCGGATTTCGCCTCCCGAGCCGGTGGCGGCGCCCGGAAAGGGGGCAATTGCAGTGGGATGATTATGCGTTTCCACTTTCATCAGGATATGCGCCAGCTTCTCAGAATAACCGTACTCTCCCCTACCGCTGCTGGGAAAAAAGCGTTCTATGCGCGAACCCTGGATCACCGAAGCATTGTCCGCGTACGCCAGCAGCGTGCCTTGCGGATGCGTGCGGTGGGAATTTCTGATCATCGCGAATAGCGACAGCGGTTGCTTCACTCCATCAATTACCCAATCGGCATTGAAGATCTTGTGACGGCAGTGTTCGGAATTCACCTGGGCGAACATCATCAGCTCGACATCGGTCGGGTTGCGCCCGCTGTTCCTGAAATTTTCCAGCAGATAGGTAATTTCCTCTTCGGAAAGCGCGAGCCCCATGTCTTGGTTGGCACGAACGAGCGCCGCTGCACCGCCGCCGAGTATGTCCACCGTTTGCACGGGTGTAGGCGCAAAATGCAAAAACAAACGGTCTACATCGTCGAAAGATGCCAACACCGATTCGGTCATCCGATCGTGGATCAGCGGCAAAAGCAAATTCTTCTCCTCAGTTGACAGCTTCGCGCGCGAGCTGAGAAAAAAGGCGATTCCACGTTCGACGCGTTCTACAGCTTCCAGTCCGCAATGGCGCGCTATGTCGGTCGCCTTAGATGACCAAGCGGAAACGGTGCCAATGCGCGGCACTACGAGCACAAGTTCACCGCCGGGTTGGTTCGCGCCCTCCGCCGGGCCATACGTTAAAATCCGCCGCAAGGTGGCAGCTTCCGCTTTCCTTAATTTCCTCGATAGGGCCACGAAATGCCAGTAATCGGCCTGTATCCCACTAATCGAGGGTACGGAATCTGTCAGTGTCGAAAGGAGTTTTTTAAGGCGGAAATCAGACAGGGCATTGCGCCCACGCAGCTTGAGGAGTTGGGACATCAATCGCGAATCGACTCCTAAAAAACAAATTATACCCTAACCACCCGTCCGCTTTACAGCTAAACTATCATCCCATGATTGACGACGCGACTACGCCGCTGCCGATTTACCTGACTGGCGATATCAGGAAAATCGAATCCCGATTTATGCCTGCGCAGAATCTAATGGAGGCAGCGGGCCTGGCTAGCGCCGAGCTCGCGCGAGAACTGCTGGGGTCTGCGGGCACCCGGGTATTGGTGTTTGCCGGTCCCGGTAATAACGGCGGCGATGCCCTGGTTCTCGCGCGCTACCTTAAGCAATGGTGGTTCAAGGTCGACGTCGTTTTTACCGGTGATGTAAAAAAATTGCCACGAGATGCCGCTCGTGCGTTACGCCTGTGGCGAAAGGCCGGTGGCGATTTAAACAGCAAAGTACCTGTGGGCAGATGGGATCTGGTGGTAGACGGACTTTTCGGCATTGGACTCAAGCGCCGGCTCGAAGGGCGGTATGCGCGAATAGTCGAGCGCATCAACCAGTTCCGAGTCCCGGTGCTTGCCCTGGATGTACCGAGCGGGCTCGACGCGGATACCGGCAATAATCTTGGGCTTGCAGTCCATGCGACTCACACCGTGACTTTTATCGCGCTGAAACCCGGTTTGCTAACCGGCGCCGGCGTGGACTGCTGCGGAACAATTTACCTGCGCAACCTTGATATCGACGCCGTCGCTTCGGTCCCAGCTAAAGGATGGTTGCTATCGCGAGCCAATCGTCCGCAGCTCATGGCGCGCATTCCCAGCAGCCACAAGGGAATGTTTGGCAGCGTAGGGATCATCGGAGGTGCTGGCGGGATGGTGGGCGCGGCGCTGCTCGCCGGCCGCGCTGCGCTGAATCTGGGCGTCGGCAGAACCTATGTTGCTATGCTGGCCGCAAATGCGCCTCTAGTAGACCCGCTTCAGCCCGAACTCATGCTGCGCACGCCAGACGAATTGCTTGGGCTCAAACACCTTGATTGCCTGGCGGTCGGACCCGGCTTGGGACAGTCGAATGAGGCGCGGCGACTGATTGCTGCAGCGCTCAATACCAATTTGCCGCTGGTGCTGGATGCCGATGCGCTAAATCTGATCAGTTCCAACGAAAACCTGCGACAGTTGCTTAAGAAACGCTCCGCACCGTCCATACTCACACCACATCCCGCCGAAGCGGGACGTTTGCTTGAGACCAGCACCGAGGAAATCCAAAATGACCGCCTGGCCGCTGCCTTGGAAATCGCACGGAGTCTGCGCTGCCATGCCGTTCTCAAGGGAGCCGGGAGCATTTGCGCGCTGCCCGACGGAAGCTGGTACATCAATTCAACCGGCAATCCGGGAATGGCCAGTGCGGGCATGGGTGATGTTTTGACCGGAATGATCACTGCGTTCGTTGCACAAGGCTTGAGCGCGAGCAACGCAATGCTCCTGGCAGTTTACCTGCATGGCGCAGCGGCGGATGATTTGGTTCACCGCGGTACCGGACCGGCGGGTTTGACTGCAAGCGAAGTCATCGAAGCAGCGCGGAGATTGTTGAATCAGTCAGCAGACGAAATGTAAATGGGGCGCGAAATGCCTGCTGTTCAGGCGCGCGACTATTGGCCCCGGAATGCGTCCTAGTCAGATTTCTTTAAATCGCCCAACCAGCCATATTCGGCAGGGGTTTTGATATAAAACAGGGTGAATTTTTCATTTCTGAGAAGATTAAGAAACTTGTCAGCCAGCTCCTCGCTCGTCATAAACGCCATTTCCATGGGAGACTCGCCGAATACATTGTCGACGCTGATGTCACCATGCCGCCCAAATCCGGAAAGCGCGCGGGTTGCCGTCCCGCCCTGGATGCCCAGCGATTTTGCGGTCTTCATCAACCACTGATATAAGGCTTCACCGTTTGGATGCTTCTCGAACTCCGGCATATAAAGTTTCAAGTAAATGCCTTTCATTGGTACTCCCAATAGAAATCGGAAGTTCGCCCCGGGGCAGAACTAGCACCGATCCAAGCGTCCCAGCACGCCAACACATTTCCGCAATCAATTGCAAGCGACGGGCTCCACTTGCAGTTTGCGCACCCCTCAATTCCACTTCCGCGCCGCATCGTCATCGCTATCGCGTGCTTCAACCCAGCGTGCGCCTTTGTTGGTCTGCTCTTTTTTCCAGAACGGTGCCCTGGTTTTCAAGTAATCCACGATGAATTCGCAAGCGGCGAAAGCTGCGCTACGATGCGCACTTGCCACCGCCACCAGGACGATCTGATCCATGGGTTTCAGCGTGCCCACGCGGTGCACAACCGATACGTCTAAGATATCCCAGCGTTGCCGGGCTTCCTCAACAATTCCATTGAGTGCCTTGCGGGTCATCGCAGGGTAATGCTCCAAGGTCATTTCCGCTACCGTGGTATTGTCATTAACGTCCCGTACTAAGCCGATGAAACACGCGACCGCACCGATTTTCGGATTGCCACTGCGCAGCTTAAGCACTTCTGCGGTGACGTCGAAGTCTTCAGTCTGAACGCGCACTGGCATTTCAGCCTCCGGTCACTGGCGGAAAGAACGCCACTTCGTCGCCATCGCCGACACGGGTTGCCTGTTCAGCCAGTTCCAGATTCACCGCCACACGCACCCGCTTTCCGGGCGCAAATTCAGTTTCCCACACGTTTCCACGGTTTCGTAACCATTGAGTCAGGCCCTCCACATCCTGCACTCCTTGCGGCAATGGAACTTCCTCCGATTCCAGACCAAGCGCTTCACGCAAGCGAGCAAAATAGACCAAATTCAACATGCTTATGCCGTATGTTCCTTGCTAAAAAATCAGCCCCAGATACCGCAGGATAAATTCTGAGATCCTCTGCGAGCTATTCAGATCAAGCACCGGCACCTTGGCGCTGAGTTGCACATCCGACGCAATCGCCATGATATAAGGATCATCGGGCTGGAGCAAAGGCTGTCCGAGTGCCGCGCGATGGATTTCCAGTTTGGGTATCGATTCCCTTTTAAACCCCTCGACCAGCACTAGGTCGCAGGGTGACAAGCGTTGCAGTTGATCGTGTAAGCTCTGTTCCTGTTCGCCGCGCAATTCATGCATCAGCACCCACCGCTGACTAGAAGTGATCAGCACTTCACTGCACCCGGCTTCGCGGTGGCGGTAGGAATCCTTACCGGGACGGTCAATGTCGAAGTCGTGGTGAGCATGTTTGATGAGCGACACCTTAAGGCCGCGCATCACGAACTGCGGAATCAATTGTTCTATGAGCGTGGTTTTGCCGCTGCCCGAGTACCCTGCAAATCCGAAAATTTTCATCGCCCCCCGCCAATGCGAATCACCGGCCCCAGTTTGACGCCCGCCTGCCTGCATTAAATGCATCCATAGCAAGCGCCCATTTAAGCACGGGCTAGGGCCGAGTTCAATATTTAGGACGTCTGAAAACCTTTATGCAACAATGGCTTTTCTCTTGTCTAGACCACTTGCCTTTTTATCGTTGTTGTCGGTTGGAGCAGAAGCCGGCAATCAGACAAGATCATGCGGCGCATGCGTGGAAGATTGATGAGTTCGTAATCATGGCAGGCGATCAAGACGCAGTTATCGTCGAGACACATTTGCTGGATCAGCTCGATGGCCTGGCGGCGTGCCTCGGCATCGAGGTTGGCCGTGGGTTCATCCAATAAAAAGAGCTTCGGGTTGAGCACCTTGGCCCTGGCCAAAGCCACCCGCTGTTTCTCGCCACCGGAAAGTTTTTGTGGTGGAACATGAATAAGATGGGCGACTCCTGCCCACTCCATTGCCTCATTGACCAAGCGATCGCGTTCGGTTTTGCGCAGATCTCTCGCTTTCAATCCGTAGCCGATGTTTGCCGCCACGGTGGTTTTGAACAGGTACGGATGCTGGTGCACGTAAATGATTTCTTGCCGCAGCCGAGGCGGAAAATTCTCCAGCGATAGCGGCCGCCCCTGGAACCGATAGCTGGCTACTTCTGCGTTTTCCAAACCGGCAATGATTCTCAACAGGGTGGTTTTTCCGCAGCCGTTATCTCCGGTTACCACATTGCTCTCGCCGGAGTAAAGCGCGAGGTGTTCGATATCCAGGATTTGCCGGGAACCGAAGTTCTTGCGCAAGCCATCGATTTGCAGCAACGGGCCGCTCACTTGAGGCCGCCTTCGCCCTGCAAAAAGGCCAGCGCATAATTCACTCCCAAGGCCGCACTCATGAGGACAATTCCCAAGGCGATGCCCTGCGCAAATTCCCCCTTGCTCGTCTCTAGGGCGATCGCGGTGGGAATGTTGCGCGTCAACCCTAGAATATTGCCCCCGACCATGAGCGAACAGCCGATTTCTGAAAACACCCGGCCGAAAGCGTTGAAGACCGAAGCCATCACGCCAAAGCGAACTTCGAGCAGCGTGGTGAGCGCTGCGCGCGTAGTGCCGGCCCCAAGACTTAGCGCTGTTTCATGCGCACGCGGGTCCGCGCCCTGTACGGCCGATAAGGTGAACGCCACCATCACCGGAAAGGCAATGATTACTTGGCCGATGATCATGGCCTCCTGGGTAAACAGCAAATGCCAAGATCCAAACGGGCCTGCGCGCGAAAGCAACAGGTACAGCAGCAGACCGACCACGACTGTGGGCGAAGACAGCAGTCCTTGAATAAGTATCACCAATGGCCGCCGTCCCGGGAAGGGAACGGTAGCCAGGAAAAAGCCAGTGGCCACGGCAAACGGCGTCACAACCAGCATCGCGATGAGTGAGACTCGCAGCGAGATAAAGATGATGCGCCAAAGCTCCGGATTTCCAGTGAATAGCAGAGAAAATGCTTCGCGGGTCGATTGAAGAAGGTCCATACCGATCAACGATTTTGCTTTGCCGAAGGAAAAAACAGTTGCTCGCCCCCAACCTTGAATTCGGCGATCTTTTTTTGGCCTTCATCTGAAGTGATCCAATTGATGAAATCCATTGCTCCCTCGTAGTTTGAGTCGGGATACTTCTTGGGATTGACCGCAATGACACCATAAGGATTAAACATC
>Ga0187774_10000306_pt1 | contig 16487 bp, 17 predicted proteins | sample 0216_BV02_MP05_2_FD_133152 | JGI IMG/M metagenome (GOLD analysis project Ga0187774, IMG submission 133152) | Tropical peat soil microbial communities from peatlands in Department of Meta, Colombia - 0216_BV02_MP05_20_MG | ecosystem: Environmental > Terrestrial > Soil > Wetlands > Peat | place... | reverse complement strand
CGAGAGCGGCAATCCGCAGCTGTTCCTGCTGCACGGCTGGATGGATCTCTCGGCATCATTTCAGTTTCTGGTCGACGCATTGAGCCAGGACTGGTGGGTCATTGCCCCCGACTGGCGCGGTTTCGGGCTCTCTCAATGGAACCCGGGATGCTACTGGTTTCAGGATTACCTGGCCGATCTCGATGCGCTTGTCAATTGCTACAGCCCGGAAGCGCCAGCTAATTTGGTCGGTCACAGCCTTGGCGGAAGTGTGGCGTGCATTTACGGTGGCGTAAAGCCGCAGCGCGTCCGGCGCATCGTTTCCCTGGAAGGCTTTGGCATCCCGCGCAGCTTCCCAGATGAAGCACCTCAGCATTATGCGAAGTGGCTGGCGGAGCTTGCTAGTCCGCCGCAATTCCAGCCGTACGCTTCGTTTGCCGAAGTCGCGCAGCGCCTGAAGAAAAACCATCCGCGCATTACGGATGACCAGGCAGCTTTTTTGGCTCGGCACTGGGCAAGGCAGAGTAATCCGGGCAAAGTGGAATTGCTGAGTGATCCCAAGCACAAAATCGTCAATGCGGTACTTTACCGACTGGAAGAGGCCATGGCCTGTTGGAAAAAGGTCACGGCGCCGGTGCTTTGGATTGCCGGAAGCGATTCCTGGATCCGGGACTGGCTAAAGGACCGGCCTGAAGAATTCGAGCAGCGTAAACTGGCGTTTAAAAATTTCGCCGAATGCGTAATCGCCGATGCGGGTCACATGCTGCACATCGAGCAGCCTGAACAAGTTGCAAAGCTGATTGAAGATTTTCTCGGCGTCAATCCGTGAGCGGACAATAGCCTCATTTTTGTCCCTGTGTGGCACACCGGGCTCGTTGTCGGCGAGCCCCGCACGTTTGCCGCAAGCACGGGCATTGAAAGGTCCGGATAAGCGATCGCATGAGAATGAATACATATTTCTGGACAATAAAATGCCTATCGGCTAGATTAAAAACATTGGCGGCTCCGGTTCTGCCGCCAGTTCATTACAACAGCTCGCCCAGGAGTATCCAATAAGGAGGAAATCATGAGCCGCTTATCCCGCCTGCTATGCGCTTTCGTTGCCTGCATGGTCTTAGCTGTTCCCACTTTCGCCGAGGAACTTACCGGGACCCTCAAGAAAATCAAGGACACGGGGACCATCGTTTTGGCCCACCGAGAATCATCGATCCCCTTTTCCTATTACGACGACAAGCAGCAGGTTGTCGGCTACTCGTATGAGATCGCGATGAAGATCGTCGACGCAGTCAAGAAAAAGCTCAAGATGCCCAACTTGGAGGTAAAGCTGCTCCCGGTGACCCCGGCAAACCGCATTCAGCTCATTCAGAACGGCACAGTGGACCTGGAGTGCGGTTCGACTACCAATAACTTGGAGCGCCAGAATCAGGTGGACTTTACCGACACGATTTTTGTCATCGGCACGCGGCTCATGACCAAGGTTAATTCCGGCATCAAGGACTTTCCTGACCTTGCCGGAAAGAATGTCGTAACCACGGCCGGAACGACCTCTGAAAAACTGCTGAGCAAGATGAATGAGGATAAGCATATGCAGATGAGCATCATCAGCGCCAAGGATCACGGAGAGTCATTTCTCACACTTGAATCGGGGCGCGCTGTGGCATTCATGATGGATGATGCACTGCTCTATGGCGAGCGCGCGAAGTCCAAGAAGCCCGCCGAGTGGATCGTGGTAGGCACGCCGCAATCCTTTGAGGCCTACGGCTGCATGCTGCGCAAAGGCGATACCGCATTCAAAAAGCTCGCGGACGATACAATTGCGCAATTCGAAACGAGCGGAGCTGCAGAAAAGCTTTACGACAAATGGTTTAGATCACCTATTCCGCCAAAAGGGCTCAACCTGGACTTCCCTTTGAGCGAGGACATGAAGAAGCTCTACAAGAACCCGAACGACAAGGCCTTCCAGTAAATCGGCACACGGGGCAGCGGCGGGGGGTCAAATGGGTTACCACTGGAACTGGGCGATTTTTTTCAGCAAAGTCCCGTCCGGGGAAACCACCTACCTCGGATGGTTTCTCAGTGGCCTGCAATGGACCGTTATTATCTCCCTCTCTTCCTGGGCTCTGGCATTGGTCCTCGGGGCGTTTCTCGGAGTTATGCGCACCGCTCCCAACCGCTGGCTTTCAAGCCTTGCCGCGACCTACGTCGAGATTTTCCGCAATATTCCTTTGCTGGTGCAGCTGTTCATCTGGTATTTCGTAATACCTGAGTTGCTGCCCGTGTCTCTTGGCACTGCCATTAAAAATTCACCGCCGCTGTTGCAGCAGTTCCTGGCCGGCATGCTCTGTCTCGGCCTGTTTACGGCTGCGCGTGTCGCCGAACAGGTGCGCTCTGGCATCGGCTCAATTTCACGCGGACAGAAAAATGCCGGACTAGCGATAGGGCTGACCTTGCCGCAAACCTACCGTTTCGTTTTGCTGCCAATGGCGTTCCGCATCATCGTCCCGCCGCTGACCTCGGAGTTCCTAAACATATTCAAGAATTCTGCAGTCATCTCGACGATCGGTTTTATCGAGCTGTCACGCCAAGCACAGCAGTTGGTGGATTACACCGCCCAGCCGTACGAGGCCTTCATTGTGGTCACCTTGGCCTATCTCGTGCTCAACGTCATTATCATGGCGTTCATGCGCTGGGTGGAACTGCGCACCCGCGTGCCGGGATTTATTGCGGCAGGCAAATAAATGTACGAATTCGATTGGAGCTCGATCCCCGGCGCACTGCCTTACCTGTGGACCGGAGCGAAGATCACCCTCGAAATAACCGGGCTCGCCATTGCTGTGGGAATCGTCTGGGGCGCACTGCTCGCAGTGATGCGTCTGTCGGCCAATCGCACTGTGGCATGGCTATCTGCCGCCTATGTAAACCTGTTCCGCTCTGTGCCGCTGGTCATGGTGATCCTGTGGTTCTTCCTGATTGTGCCCTCACTGCTCAAGGCGATTTTCGGTGAGGGCATCGCCGACATTCGCCTGGCCTCTGCCTTCACTGCGTTCGCGCTCTTCGAGGCGGCGTATTACTCCGAGATCATCCGCGCTGGCATTCAGAGTGTGCCGCGCGGGCAAGTGGGCGCCGCGTACGCGCTTGGTCTTACTTACGGCCAAGCGATGCGCCTAGTGGTGCTGCCGCAAGCGTTCCGCAACATGATTCCGCTGCTGCTCACCCAGGCGATCATACTTTTCCAGGATACCTCGCTGGTATACGTGATCGGTTTGGCTGATTTTTTTGGCGCGGCTTACAAAGTGGGTGACCGCGACGGTCGCATCGTGGAGCTCATGCTGTTTGCTGGCGCGGTGTATTTCGTCATTTGTTTCAGCGCTTCACTCCTAGTCAGACAATATCAACGCAGGCTCGCCAAATGATCTCGATCAATAACATCAGCAAGTGGTACGGCGGATTCCAGGTGTTAACCGATTGTACATCTCAGGTAAAAAAAGGCGAGGTCGTGGTCGTTTGTGGCCCTTCCGGCTCGGGTAAGTCGACGCTGATTAAGTGCGTTAACGCGCTGGAGCCTTTCCAGAAAGGCACGATCACCGTGGATGGCGTTTCAGTGAGTGATCCCAAGACCGACCTTTCCAAGCTTCGGGCGCGAATCGGCATGGTGTTTCAGAATTTCGAGTTGTTTCCCCACATGAGCATAACCGACAACCTATGCTTGGCGCAGGTCAAAGTATTGGGCCGAAGCCGGGAGGAGGCGGTGACGCGAGGGCTGAAAATGCTGGAGCGCGTAGGCTTGGCCGCGCACGCCGCCAAGTTCCCGGGCCAGCTTTCGGGCGGGCAGCAGCAGCGCGTGGCGATCGCCCGCGCATTGGCGATGAATCCGATTGCCATGCTGTTCGATGAGCCGACTTCCGCCCTCGATCCCGAGATGATCAACGAGGTGCTGGATGTGATGGTGGAGCTCGCCAAAGAAGGCATGACCATGATGTGCGTGACCCACGAAATGGGCTTCGCGCGCAAGGTCGCTCACCGGGTCATTTTCATGGACCAGGGCCGCATTGTCGAGGACGATGTCAAGGATAAATTCTTCGCAAAGCCGCGTTCCGAGCGCGCGCAGCAATTCTTGTCAAAAATTCTTCACCATTGATAAGCCAACCCGGTAACGTGCCGGGAATATTGTCGCTCACGCAACCGGAACGCCCCAGTTTCCCTCGAAGAATTTTTCCCCGAGGGGCCTGCGGGTACGCGTCGCGAGCTCCCGCTCCTTGAACTCCCCTTCCAGAGTTGCAACGTCGGCTTGATAGCCAACCGCGATCATTGCCATTGGCGTAAAGCCGCTGGGAATGGCAAACCTTTCGCGCAGCATGTCTACATTGAAACCGCCCATCTGGTGCGCAGCAAGTCCCAGCGCAACCGCCTGAAGAACTAGATTCGCGCTTGCTGCGCCGGTATCGTGTTGTCCCCAGCGGTTGGGTTTCCCGTTACGCGTAAATTGGCCGGACGCGATGGAAGCCAATAGCAGTGGCGCGTTTTTTACCCATGCCTGGTTGCGTTCCGAGAGGCATTCGAACGCCTTTTGCCAAGCGCCGGGATCGCGATTGCGGTCCCATACCAAATAGCGCCACGGCTCGTCCCCGAAACAGGAAGGTGCCCAGCGCGCCGCTTCCAGCAGCGCCATCACCTGTCCACGGCTCACTGTTTTGGAATTATCGAAAGCGCGCGGGCTCCAGCGCCTGGAGATGATGTCGTGAATGGCGACTGAAGATTGCGCTTTTTTCTCGACAATCACGAATTCTCCCCGCAATGATCCTTCTTGCCCAAACTGAAGGGCCCGGAGCCGTAAGCCATGACGTAGAGCATCCCGCCCATGATCGAGAGATTCTTCAAGAACTGTACTTGGTTTTGCATTTGCGCAGCGTCCGCCACCCAAAACGGATGAAAAATGAGCGTGGTTGGGATAATGAACAGGAACAGCGCCAGTGCCGCCCAGCGCGCCTTCCAGCCGAGAAGCAGCATCAGTCCCCCACCCAGTTCGACGAGAATGACCGGCACCAGCAGCACCTGGGCAATCGGCAAGCCGTGGCCAGCCATGTAACCCGCGGTAGCCTGGTACGCTGTGATTTTGCCTAAGCCAGCGACGATAAATAGCAGCGCCAATAAAATGCGCCCTATCAGCGGCCCGTACTGCTTGGTCATTTCACATCCTTTGTTCATGGTCGTCCTCCTTTCAATCGGTTTCGTCATTCCAGATCAAAAAACAGCAATTCACTGTCGTCTGCGGCAGCAAGCTTAATGATCTTTTCGCCGGTTATTTTCGCGCCATCGCCTGCATTAAGGCGCTCGCCGTTGACTTTGAATGCGCCGCTCAGGGTCTGAATATAAGCGCGCCGATTGTTTGCCAACGGGTGACTCACTTCTTTGCCCTTGCTCAATATCCCGGCGTACACCGAAGCATCCTGGTGAATGGTGACAGAACCTGCACGGCCGTCCGGAGAAGCGACTAAACGCAATTTATTCTGCTTTTCACGGGCGTCAAAATGCTTTTGCTCGTAGCTCGGTTGCAATCCGCTGTATTTCGGCAATATCCAGATTTGCAGTAGATGAACAATCTCATCCGGTGAGGCGTTGAATTCACTATGTGTGACGCCAGTTCCTGCGCTCATGCGCTGCACATCTCCGGGTTTGATGATTGAGCCATTGCCCATGCTGTCCTTGTGCGCGAGTTGCCCTTCGAGAATATAGGTGAGGATCTCCATGTCGCGGTGCGGGTGTGTCCCGAAACCCTTCCCCGCCTGAACAAAATCTTCATTGATGACCCGCAAGCTGCCAAAGTTCATGTGTTCGCGGTCGAAATAATCGGCAAACGAAAAGCTATGGTAAGTCTTGAGCCAGCCGTGATCGAAGTAACCTCGGTCCGAGCTCTTTCTGATTTCAATCATCGCAAGTCCTCTTGCTGCTTGCCCACCGGTGCATTTTCGCCATGGGTGGCACTGTTGTAACTACTTGATACTCCGACAGATTATCTCAGCCGCGCGGTTGCATTTGGGCTGGTGCAATATGTTTGAGTCTGGTTGCGATACGCTAGGTTGGAATAAGAATAATGAAGAAGTTGAATTGCTGCAGCTGCGGAAATGATGTCGCTCGGAAACCCTACGTATCAGTGCAGAAATCTCAAATTTGGCATGGTGAAGTTCCTGCTGCATAGGCGGAATTGGCCCAATTACGAAGGTCAGACGAGAAATGCGTAGCAGTTGGCCAATTAATCAAATCCGGCGTGCTTTAGCCGCCGACATGTAACAGCCTCCACGCGCTTGGGGGAAACAGCAAAACATGCCGTACGACGCGGACCGGAATTAATGGCTGACCGGCTGCTCCTTCCTGATTTCCTCGTGCACCCGGGCCATATCCACCGCCCGCGCTTGCTCAATGATGTTCTCAAGCGCCGAAGCGTGAAGAGCACCTGGCTGCGAAAACAGAATGACCTGCTCGCGCAGGATCATCAAGGTTGGGATGGAACGGATCTGGAATTTCGCTGCGAGCTCCTGTTCCTCGTCGGTATTCACCTTGGCAAATACGATCTCAGGATATTTTTCAGAGGCGGCATCGAAAACCGGCGCAAACGAACGACACGGCCCGCACCACGGTGCCCAGAAATCCACGATCACCATCGAATTGCCGGCTATGGTCGGTTCAAAGTTGTCTTTAGTCAGTTGTACGGTGGCCACTTGCGCCTCGCTGCCAAAACTTCATCGTCCAGCCCTTTTTTCATCTGCACTGAACGTGAGTGTTTCCTCAATTAGGGGCGGAACTGTGCCAGACTTGCCTGACTCGCCATCGGGGTCCACGCTCCGCAGTTGATAAATTTCGCCTGGAATCTTGTCCGATAAAATGAACAGATAATACTTGCCGACGTGCCTGCCAAAGCGCTCTTTCAGTTCATCGTTCACATAGGGTGTGATTTTGATTTCTTTCCCGCTAATTTCCTTGCCATCGTAAGCGATTTTGACCGAACGCACTTCGGCATGATCAGCCAGCGCAAGGCGTATGCGGCGCCTGAAATACGGACTCTTGCCCCCGGTCAGGCGTTCCATTTCGCGGATATCCCGTTCCAGAAAAAACAGCAAAACGGGATTTTCCTTCGCCTCCTCTATGGGCGGAAAATTTATCTTTTTTGGCCCGGAGAGGAATTCAGTCGTGACATACTTGCCGCCATCGGGCATGACCTTGTCGATGGAGATTTGCACGTCATCCCGGAAGTTTTCCTCCAATGTCCCGCTCTTGACAAAAATGTAGTGCAGCTTTTCGGGCTTGGTTATCTTTTTTAAATGGTTGGTTTCGAAAAGCAGAGTTTCCGCCTCGGAAATCTTGTCGTCGGCGTACAACGCCGCCGATGAGAAACACAGAAGCATCGCTGCACTTGTGGCAAAAATCTTCCCTACTCGCATAAGCCAATTACCCCCGCTAACCAAAATCAAAAATCATGTGCAAGCGCGGTACCTATCTGCAAATCTAGTGCACCGTTTGCGCGTTTGACAACTCCTGCGCCAATTCTTCATCCATGCTGCTAAGGACCTTGCTCACATCCTCGGCTTCTCGGTTTTTTCCCAAGTCGAGATAAACCAGGCCCAGATTGTACCAGGCCTCAGGATATTCGCGTTCGAGCGCAATCGCCTTGCGGTAAGCTGCAATGGCCTGGTCGTACTGTTGCAAATGCTGGTGCGCCTTTCCTAATGCGAGCCAGGAATTCGAATTGTGGCTCTCGGCAGCTGACCATTTTTCAGCGAGTCCCAATAGCTCGTTCCACTTGTTGCCCGCTTCCAGAGCGGCCGCCTGCAAGAAAAAAGGTTCCCGTTCGTAGGGTTGTTGCCAAAATGCAAATTCTTCTGGGAGCGGTGCCGTGTTTTGCAGGCTGTTCGCCGCCATTCTGCTCGTCACCCAGCTCACGGGCAATGAAAAATGATAGGTCTGGTCGAGCCGCGAAAGAAAGGTAACGACACCCACCAGCCGTCCCTGCTCGTCGAACAGTCCGCCGCCGCTCGCGCCAAACCGGAAAGGAGTCGTGCTTTGAATGACCTTACCGCCATCATAGTCGTACAGCGCTCGAATTTGGCCGCCGCTCATGCGCGGGCCAATGCCGTTGACGTAACCAACCGCATATACCATCTGCCCGACTCTCAATTTGTCGTTTCCGATCTGCGCCACTGGCACGCTGGCTGCGGGAACATTGAGAAGGCACAAGTCGTGTTCCACGTCGCTCAGTTGTTTTTGCGCCGACCAGCGCTGCCCGGATTTGACCACCACGATATCGACTGCGCTTCTGACTACATGGCAATTGGTCACCACTCTTCCTGGTGCAATCATGACTCCGGAACCCATTGAAGTGCTGCCATCGGGGTTCTGCGCTTCAATTTTTAAGACCGTAGACGAAAGCTTTATGTAAAGCTCAAAATCCATTTCGGCATTGCCCGGCAGCGAAAACAAAAGCAGCGGCAAAGCGAGAGCAAGAACCAGGATTCTTTTCCCAGGCATCTCCGGCGGTGAGTTCGCTACTGCTCCTTGACCAAAGGCACGCCGTATTCCTCGAGAATCGTGTTGATCTTGGCCTGATTCTGTTCGATCAGCTTGTTGACCTTTTCTTTCCATTCCTTGTCCGGTTGGCGCACGCCCATGGCAATGGCGTAATCAAAAATCATATTCCTTTCTTTATCGTTTTCCGACTGCATCGAAACCAGTGCCAATTCAGGATGCTGCTTGGCGAAATAGCCCGCAATCGGGCCCCAAATGAATAGTACGTCAATTTTGCCCGGCAGCAAATCTTCAATTATCACTTTTCCGGTGTAGTCCTCGATGGCCCCGGTCTGCACTTGATAAGGCACCATCTGGCCCATGAGATTGTATTTAAGCACCCAGTCCGCCGCCGGGCTGCGGCCAAAAAGGCCGATTTTAATGGAATGCAGGTTGGGCAGCTTGAGCAGATCCTGGGGCGTCTTCACGCTGTCCAGCCCCTTGCCTTTTACATATACCATGACCCAGGTCGACCGATAATAAGGTATCGAGGTAGCTGTCTCGGGGTTATTCAAGGACCAGCCTAATATGAGATCACATTTAAAGGCGCCATTCTCGTCGCGCGCTCGCAGGGTATTGCGTACAAACCCGAAGCGCTGCGGATACCAGGTGTATTCAAGCGCCAAGCCGAGTTCTTTGGCGAAGAGCTGCGCAATCTTGTTTTCAAAACCTTCCTGTTTGCTGTTGGAGAGTGGTAAGTTATTCGGGTCCGCACAAACGCGCAGAGCCTTTACTCCCGGGGCTTCAGAAAATGCAGGGAAACTAAGCAAACATAACGCGCCAACTAGAATAATCTGTGCGAAACGCGAGTTCTGGATGAGAATCATTAATTTCTCTTTCAAAAAAAATTCAGGTTTCCTGTGGATGCTTCGATGCGGGGACGACTATTTGCTGTCCAAAGGATAAAGGTGACCGGGTTTAATAGCCCCGTCAGAACGCCCCTTGAGGTAATCATAAAGATTGTCGATGTTTTCCACGACCATGTGCGCTTCCTTGAACGGCGGCATCACGGTGCCGGGCCTGCCGTTCAAAACCGTTTCCTTGAACTGGTCCTTGGTAAGTTTCTTAAGTCCTTCGATTAAAGACGGGCCGACCAGTCCTTGCTGCTGCGCACCGTGGCAGCGCTCGCATGCCATCGCGCGCCACGTTTTCCATCCCTCGAGAGTCTTGGCATCGACCTTGTTGCCGTCCACCACCGTATAAGGCGGTTTGTCGTCTCCCCAGACCACTCCGCTTGCAAGCAAGACGCCTGCGAAAAATATGATTTTGAATTTCATTTGAAATACCCTTTGGTTACCCACCCTGCGGCGACAAAAAAAACTGGCATCTCAACCTTAGTCAAGATGCCAGTTATTCGGTTCAACTAAATTGCCAAATTGGCTGGCTCTCTACAGGGAGAACACAGTCAGTGTGCCACCGAGATCGGTGTACTTGGAGAGCTCTTTGTATCCACCTACGGCGCCAAGGCCGTCAGTGTCTTTCTCCAAGCCGGCTGCCAGGCCGATACCGGCCCAACCACCGATTCCGGACAGCACCCCGATGTATTGCTTACCGCCATACATCCAGGTATTGACATTGCCGATGATGCCCGACGGAGTCTTGAACTTGTACAGTTCTTTGTTGATGTTATTGGCATCCACGCACTTCAGATAGCCCTCAAGCGTGCCGTAGCAGGCAATTCCGCCAGCAGTGGTCAGAACGCCGCTCCATACCGAGAACTTCTCGGGTTTGGATTGAACGATCTTGCCGGTGCCAGCATCCCAAACGATGAAATTGCCCATTCCGCCATGGCTGCCGGGCGCGGGGAACATCGACAGCGTCGCGCCTACATACGGTTGGCCGGCAGTGTATTCAACTTTGAACGGCTCGTAGTTCATGCACACATGGTTCGTGGGCACATAGAACTTGCCAGTTTGCTCGTCGAAAGAAGCCGGTTGCTCGTCTTTGGTGCCCAGAGCGGCGGGACATACACCCTTGGTGTCAACATCAGGGCCATTCTGATCGGTGCTGTACTTCGCAACGACTTGCGGACGGCCGGTCTTCATGTCAACGTGGGTTGCCCAGTTGACTTTCGGATCATACTTCTCGGCCACCAGCAGAGCGCCGGTCACGCGGTCCAAGGTATAGCCAAAACCATTGCGGTCAAAGTGCACTACTGCCTTGGTATGCTTGCCGTGCACCGGGATGTCGGCCAGGATCATTTCATTGATTCCGTCGAAATCCCACTCGTCATGCGGAGTCATTTGGTAGACCCACTTGGCCATCCCGGTATCCACATCGCGGGCCCAGATCGTCATGGACCACTTGTTGTCTCCGGGACGTTGATGGGGATTCCAGGTGCTGGGATTGCCCGAACCGTAATACATCAGGTTCAGCGCCTTGTCATAACCAAACCAGCCCCAGGTCGTGCCGCCGCCGATTTTCCACTGATCGCCTTGCCAGGTCTTCAGTGAAGAATCCTTGCCTACCGGCGCCATCTTGCCATTGGTCCAGGTCATGGTCTTGTCCGGGTCCATGCATATCCCATCGTCCGGCCCTGAGCTGTTGCAGCTCCACACCTTCTTGCCGGTGTCGATGTCGTATGCAGTAACTCGGCCCAACACTCCAAACTCACCACCGCTAATGCCGGTCAAAACATAGTTCTTCATTGGAAACGGCGCATTGGTGTTGGTTTCACCGATTTTTGGATTGCCGTTCTTGACTGACCAGACTACCGTTCCGCTACCCGCATCCAACGCCACCAAGGTGGTGTCCGCTTGTTGCAGGAAGATCTTGCCCGATGCATAGGCCAGACCGCGATTCACCGTGTCGCAGCACATTACGGGAATCACGCTCGGATCCTGCGTAGGCACGTACTTCCACCTGATCGTTTGATCTGACAGGTTAATCGCGAACACTTTGTTGGGAAACGCAGAATGGATATACAGCGTATCGCCGATCACCAGCGGCCCGCCTTCATGTCCACGCAATACACCGGTCGAGAAGGTCCAAGCCACTTTCATGTTGCCGACGTTGCTCTTATTGATTTGAGTCAGTTTGCTGTAACGGTGGAGATAATAATCGCCGCTCGGATGAGCCCAGTTTTTCGAATCGCTCATGAGCCGTTGCAGGTCATCGTCCCCGGCAGCAAACCCCATGCTTGATACTGCCAGCGCTGCCAATACAAATGGCAGGTGTTTCAGCTTCGGTTTCGTCATAACAACTTCCTCCTTTTAAAGAAGCTTTAGGAATGAAACAGTGTTATTCACCACGGCCCCTAAAATGAACGGAAAAAATTGTTCATTGCAAATTGAGAATTAGGGGAAGGTAACGAGCTACATTACCTGCGTGCACTATAGCACAGAATATGCCCGAATCAAATCGTGATTTGAGAGCAACATCCATTGCAATTTTGTTGTTAATTTACAACATGTTATTTAAAAGCACTTGCCGGCCTATTTTGTATCATAAACGAACGGCTGAACTTAGCTGATTAACACCTTGTGTCAGAAATGAAAACGACCATTTAGCCCGCGGAGTATCGGTCTTCGCAAACGAAATTAGCTGGCAGTTGGCGTCCTGATCGATTAAATTAAAAGAGGGTGAAATCAAAATGCAAGCCGAGAAGGAATCACAGGTCTATACGGAGCAGGAAATCAAGGCGCGGCTAGAAAAGGAGTTGCCGCACTGGTATTACGAGGACGGGTGGATCCGCAGGAAATACCGCACCGGAAGCTGGAAAGGCACGCTGATGGTCGTGAATACGGTTGGACATCTCGCGGAAGCGGCGTGGCATCATCCCGATCTTACGGTTTCCTACGCTTTCGTCATCGTAAAACTGATGAATCATGCGGCCAAAGGAATTACCGATAAGGATTTCGAGCTCGCCAAGAAAATCGAAAGCGTGATCCAATGGCAGCCGGCAAAGGAAGGCGGCGCCTTGGAAGGCACGCCGAATGAGGATCAGCGCTTTAAGTACATCAAGTACGACGAGTAGTCGGAAATTACGTTCAAGCGACCCAGTTGCTGTTACGTGCGCAACCGCGACAAAGCGACTCTCGACTTATGGCAACTAGCAGGTTGATGCAAAACGTCACGAGGAAGGCGGGATACGCGACGCAAGGAGCGAGAAAGCAAGACAGTACAGTGTTAAGTACGGCGAGCTTTCGAGCGACAAGCAACAAAGTAGACCGGCTCCGCAGTAGTTTTGCATCGACCTACTAATGCAGTTTGACCGGCGGTTCGGTGCGCCGCGTAATTAGCCTTGCCACGGTATCCAAAAAAACTTTCCAAAAGCCGTGCAGCTCGTAAAGATGCATCTTGTAGAGTGAAAGATACATCAGCCGCGCAAAATAACCCTCCAGAAAAAGACTGCCGCGCGTTAGGGCGCCCATCAAACTTCCGACGGTGCTGTATTTTCCCAGGGACACGAGCGAACCAAAATCGCGGTAGTGGTAGCTAGGCAGGTTGCGCCCGCGCAATCGGCACTTGATGGCTTTCACCAGAAACGAGGCCTGCTGATGCGCGGCCTGGGCGCGCGGCGGTACCGTAGCATTTTTTGCCGGCCACGGGCACGATGCGCAATCACCGAAAGCAAAAATATTATCGTCGCGCGTAGTTTGCAATGTGGTTCGCACCAGCAACTGGTTTATGCCATTGGTTTCCAGTCCGTCGAGCCCCCTCAGGAAATCCGGCGCCTTGATGCCCGCTGCCCAGACGACAAGTTCAGCGGGAATCGTTCTGCCGTTTTGCGTTCGCACTGCATTTGACGTGACCTCGGTCACCCGTTCGCCGGTGTACACATGCACGCCAAGGGGCTTGAGTTGCTGTTCTGCAGCTTTCGACAGACGCTCGGGCAGCATCGGCAATATGCGCTGCGCAGCCTCGATTAGGTAAAGTTTGATGTCCTTTTCGGGGTCGATCTTGTCGAGCCCGTAGGCGATGAGCTCGCGAGTAGTGTTGTGCAAATGTGCCGCGAGCTCTACACCTGTGGCGCCGCCACCGATAATCGCTACCTTCAGTTGCTCGGGGCGCAGCGGGGTCGTCTGCGCATTTGCGCGAATACAGGCATTTACAAGCTGCTGGCGGAAGCGTTCTGCCTGTTCCGGCGTATCCAATGCAATCGCGTACTGTGCCGCTCCGGGTGTGCCGTAATCATTCGTAGTGCTGCCTACGGCGATCACCAGAGTGTCATACGCTATAAACTGCCGCGGAATAAGCTCGTGACCCTGCTGGTCGAAAGTCGGCCCAACCAGAACCTCTCGTGCTGCGCGATTCAAGCCATCCATGCTCCCCAGACGAAACCAGAAATGATGCCAGTGCGCCTGTGCAAGGTACTCGAGCTTATTGGTGTCGAGATCCATACTGCCAGCCGCTACTTCGTGAAGCAAAGGCTTCCACAAATGCGTCCGCGTCTTATCGATCAAGATAATCTGCGCGAGGTTTTTTCTGCCGAGCGTGTCGCCCAGTTCCGTGGCCAGCTCCAGTCCGCCAGCGCCGCCACCAACGATTACGATGCGGTGTAGAGACCTGTCTGAATCCGCTGCTGACTTCATTAAATCATTCAATTAAGCAAAAATTGTGTAATAGTAGCAGAAATGCCATTTCCAGCTTTGCGCATTCTTTCTTGCCTCGCTCTGGCATTTTCGGCAAGCGGAGTTTTGGCGGACGAGTTTCCCATCAGGGAGATCGCGCCGGGAATCTACGTGCACACCGGCGCGCAGCAAGAAAGCTCGCCGGAAAATCTTGGCGATATCGCCAACATTGGGTTCATCGTTGGCGACAAATGCGTGGCGGTGATCGACACCGGCGGAAGCATCGTCATAGGAAGGAAGCTACGCCAGGCAGTCCTGAATACGACACGACTGCCGATTTGTTACGTTATCAACACTCATGTTCACCCCGACCATATTTTTGGCAACGCTGCCTTCAAGGCGGATCATCCGGTGTTCGTCGGCCATTACAAGCTGCCTGCAGCGATGGCGGCGCGCGGCAGCAATTATCTGCATGCGCTGCAACGCGATCTGGGGCCCGCAACCCAGGGCAGCGAGGTCATACTGCCCACCCTGACCGTAAAGGACGTCCTGGCGCTGGATCTCGGAAACCGCCAGCTGGTGCTCAAGGCCTGGCGCACCGCTCATACCGATAATGACCTGACGGTATTTGATGAGAAAACCCAAACCTTGTGGCTCTCTGACCTGCTTTTTACCGGGCATATCCCGGTCGTCGATGGCAGTCTCAAAGGTTGGCTTAGCGTGCTCGATGAACTCCAAGGCGCAAAGGCTCGGCACATTATTCCCGGACATGGTCAGCCTGATCCATCCTGGCCTCAGGCGCTGCAAGCGGAATCCGCTTACTTGAATGTCCTCGTTCGCGAGGTGCGTGAGGCAATCAAGCACCATCAGACGATGCAGGAGGCGGTGGATACCGTCGGATTGTCCGAGCGCGACCACTGGCTGTTGTTCGATTCCTTCCACCGGCGTAACGTCACCGCAGCCTACAGCGAACTCGAGTGGGAAGATTAATGACCAAGCAGGCGTTCGGGTCTATACTGTCTGTGTTTGCGGACACCTGTATGGAACGCGCCGTGAAAAGCTTAATCGTATCGACCCGGCTTGCGCTTGTGTCAAGCGCAATTTTGTATGCCGCCTTTGCGAATTCCGCCGATGCTCCTCCCGATCCGTCCAAGTCCGAGATGTGGATCAAGGTAAAGGATTCGCTGTTCCAAGGCCGGATGATTGATGATTCGGCAAACGGCGTCATCGCGCTGGAAACGCCAGTGCGCGCCGAAGATGCAGCTACCGTTCCGATCTCGATCAAGGCGCAGATTCCGCAGACCCCGCAAAGATATGTGCAAACGATCTATCTCATTATTGACCGAAACCCGTCGCCCATCGCCGCGGAATTTCACCTCACGCCCGACAGCGGGCGCGCCGACATCGACACCCGGGTGAGAATCGAAGAGTACAGTTACGTCCGGGCCATCGCCGAAACGAACGACGGAAAGCTGTACATGGCGATGCGCTACGTGAAAGCGTCCGGCGGTTGTTCGGCACCGGCTGGAAAAGATCAGGAGGCGGCACTGGCCAGGCTCGGCAAAATGAAATTCCGCCTCGAAAATGAAGCGCAGCTCAATTATCCGAATCTCGCCCAGCTCATGATCAGCCACCCCAATAATTCGGGTCTGCAGATGGATCAATTGACGCGCCTTTACGTTCCCGCGCGTTTCGTGAAAAAGATAGACGTGACTTACAACGGCAAGCTGATTCTCTCGGCTGATGTGGATTTCTCCATCAGTGAAAACCCCAGCTTCCGCTTTTATTTTACCCCGCGCGAACCCGGCGATCTGAAAGCAGAGGTCGTTGACTCAAACGACCTGAAATTCAACAGCTATATTCGCGTGCAGCCCGGCGTAGCCGGAGCGGGAAGTTAAGCCGCGAACCTTTGTTCAATGCGTCGCGCGCGGCAAGTCAAAATATCCCGGCGCCGCCGTGCTTTTTCTGCACCATGTCGCGCACCATGTAGCTTATGCCGCGCGACCACGACTGGTCGGTGTTGCCCCGTATGTCGATCGACTTGTTGAGCAAGGTCCGACCAGAATCCACCCTTTTTATTTCGATTTTGATTTAGCGTCCTGAGTATCGTCGATCAACTTGAAGTCCAGCACCGCAATACTCGGGAGCGATTGCCCCGCCCAGGCCATGCTGCATATGCAAAGCAAGGGACCGCCCACAGTAAGCCTTACTTTAGTAGACACGCTTTTTCGGCCTGAGCCCTGATCTCTTCGTAGCGCTTCGCCTGTTCTTTGATTTCCTTGGGATCGCGGAAAATGCCGCCGCCCTCGCCCGCGGTCTTCTGTCCGCGAAGAGATGTGGAAAATTCCACGTAATCGTCGTATTTTATTTTTTTGGCAATTTCGTCAATCGCACAGGAACATTTGTAAAGAGAACCATAATAATTGTAAGGAGGATACT
>Ga0187774_10000305_pt1 | contig 16573 bp, 15 predicted proteins | sample 0216_BV02_MP05_2_FD_133152 | JGI IMG/M metagenome (GOLD analysis project Ga0187774, IMG submission 133152) | Tropical peat soil microbial communities from peatlands in Department of Meta, Colombia - 0216_BV02_MP05_20_MG | ecosystem: Environmental > Terrestrial > Soil > Wetlands > Peat | place... | reverse complement strand
CCCGGCAAGGTCGCGGTGGTGAGCTCGAGCCTGTTCGGCACGGTCTCCGGAAGCGCAGTGGCAAACGTCATGGTCGACGGGCCGATCACCATCCCGCTCATGAAGCGCACCGGCTTCCGGCCCCACTTCGCGGCGGCGGTCGAAGCGGTCGCTTCGACCGGCGGCCAGCTCATGCCGCCGATCATGGGTGCCGCCGCCTTCGTGATGGCCGAGTTTCTCGCCGTGCCCTACGCGCAGGTCGCGCTGTGGGCCGTGGTCCCGTCGTTTCTCTACTACGCCGCGGTGTTCTTCGCCGTGCATTTCGAGGCCAAGAGGCACAACCTTTCGGGCGTGCCGAAGGCTGAGCTGCCGCGCCTCGGCTCGGTGATGATCGACCGCGGACATCTGTTCGCTCCGATCCTGATCGTGCTAGTCGGCCTGATGGCGGGCTATTCGGCGCCTCTGTGCGCGCTCGTCGGCGCGCTCAGCTGCCTGCCGATGGCGCTTGTGCGTAAGGCAACGCGCGCCGGGATCGGCTGGCGCTCGGTCATCGACGCCCTCGAGGACGGCGCGAGGAACACGCTGGCGGTGGCGATGGCCTGCGCCTGTGCCGGCATCGTCATCGGCTGCGTGACGATCACGGGGCTCGGCATCGTGTTCACGCAGATGGTGGTCGCGCTCGCCCAGAACTCCCTCATCCTCGCGCTCGTTCTGACCGCGCTCGCCGGCATCGTGCTCGGCATGGGCATGCCGACGACGCCCGCCTACATCATGATGGTCGCGCTGCTCGTACCCGCCGTGATCAAGCTCGGCGCCGCCACCCCGGCCGCGCACATGTTCGCGTTCTACTTCGCGATCCTGTCGGCGATCACGCCGCCGGTCGCGCTCGCGATCTTCGCGGCGGCGGGCCTCGCCAAGGCGAACATGTGGAAAGCGGGCTTTGCCGCGATGCGCGTGGCCGCGCCCGCCTACATCGTGCCGTTCATGTTCGTGTACGAGCCGGGGCTGCTCCTGATCGTCAAGGACTGGTCTACGCAGTGGGAATTCGTGGCGCTGTCGGTCGTCACGGCAACTCTGGGCGCGGTGTGCCTCGCCGCGAGCCTGCACGGCTGGCTGCTGACGTTCGCCGCGATGTGGCAGCGCGTGGCGCTGTTTTGCGCCGCGCTGTTGCTCATCAAGCCCGGCGTGTTCAGCGACCTGATCGGGCTCGGTCTGCTCGCGCTCGTCCTCGCCGCGCAGCTGCTGGAGAAGCGCCGCCTGCACGAGCAACCGCGCGCCGCCGGTCCCGGCGGTTAGTCGTCGTCGAGCCGGCGCGTTTCGCGCTCGACACGGTATTCGCCTTCGATCACGGCCGAGCCCTCCTCGCGCGCCGCGCGACGCAGCTCGCGCGTGCGCCACCACAGCCACGCCCAGACGACGAGCGCCACGCTGGCCGCGACCGCGAGGATCACCGACGTGAAGATGAAGGCAGCGATGAACAGCGCTACGCCCAAAATGGCGCCGAGGATGCGCTGCAGAGTGTTTTGCGTATTCAAGCTGTGGCCGCAATTTCTCACGGACGGCTCATCACGGCAAGTCGCGCCCTGTACAATCGACCGACGCACAAGATCGTGGCTAAGGGCCCAGACACCGACGCGCTCGCCGAAGAGCTGCTCGCGCTGCACGCGACGGGCGGCACCGTCGCGCCGTTCAGCGAACGGCACGCGCAGCTCTCCGCCGCCGACGGCTATCGGGCCGCGGCCAGGCTGCATGCGCTGCGCCTGGCGCGCGGCTGGCGGCCGGTAGGTCGCAAGATCGGCTTCACGAACCGCACCCTGTGGCCGCGCTACGGCGTCTTCGAGGCGATGTGGGGCACGGTCTACGACCGCACGCTGATTCTCGCGCAAGGCGATCGCGCCACGGTGCCGCTTGCGGGCCTTGCGCAGCCGCGAATCGAGCCTGAAATCTGCTTCGGCCTGCGCGCGTCGCCGCCGCTGACGCACGACGCCGAGGCCCTGCTCGGCGCGATCGAATGGGTCGCGCACGCGGCCGAGGTCGTGCAGTGCCATCACCCCGGCTGGAAGCTCAAGATCGCCGATTGCACGGCGGATAACGGCCTGCACGGACGCCTGGTGCTCGGCACTCGCGTCCCGGTGCGCGAGCTGCCCGGACTCGCCGAACGGCTGCCGGCGCTCGAGGTCGAGCTGCGCAAGGGGGGAACGGTCGTGGAGCGCGGCCGCGGCGCGAACGTGCTCGGCAGTCCGCTCGAGGCGCTCGCCTTTCTGGTCGAGGTACTGTCGCGGCAGCCCGCCGCGCCGCCGCTCGCGGCGGGCGAAATCGTCACCACGGGAACGCTGACCGATGCGCACCCGGTCGCTCCCGGCGAGCGCTGGAGCACCGCCTTCGAGGGCCTGCCGCTCGCAGGCCTGGTCGTGAACTTCACGTGACGCGCCCGCTCGAGGGCTTCACCGTCGTCTCGCTCGAGCAGGTGATCGCTGGCCCGTTCGCCACCCGGCAGCTCGCCGAACTCGGCGCGCGCGTGATCAAGATCGAGCGCCCGGGCAGCGGCGACGCGGCGCGCGGCTACGACACGACCGTGAAAGGGCTGTCGTCGCATTTCGTTTGGGTGAACCGCTCCAAGGAGAGCCTCGCCCTCGACGTCAAGCATCCGCAGGCGAAGCCGATTCTCGACAAGCTGATCGCGCGCGCGGACGTGTTCCTGCAGAACCTCGCACCGGGCGCGGTCGAACGGCTCGGGCTGGGCGCGAACGAACTGCGCGCGCGGCACCCGCGCCTCGTGTGGTGCGGGATCTCGGGCTACGGCCCTGCGGGCCCGTACGCGGAAAAAAAGGCCTACGACCTGCTCGTGCAGTGCGAAGCCGGTCTGTTGTCGGTCACCGGCACGGACGATGCGCCCGCCAAGGCCGGCATCCCGGTGGCCGACATCGCCGCCGGCATGTACGCCTGCGCGTCGATCCTTGCGGCGCTGTTGCGACGCACGCGCGACGGCGAGGGGGCGACCATCGACGTCACGATGTTCGAGGCGCTCGGAGAATGGATGGGCTTTCCCGCGTACTTCAGTCACTACGGGGGCAGCGCCCCTGCGCGCCGCGGGGCCTATCATGCGACCATCGTCCCGTACGGGCCGTTCCAGGCCGGCGACGGCGGCACGGTCTTCCTGAGCATTCAGAACGACCGTGAATTCGCCCGATTCTGCGAAACGGTGCTCGGCGAGCCGGCGCTTGCGGCCGACCCGCGCTTCGCGACCGGGCCGGCGCGCTACGCCAACCGCGAGGCGACCCATGCGGCGATCGAGCGGGTGTTCGCCACGCTTAGCGCGGCGCAGGTCATCGAGCGTCTGGAAGCCGCCGGCATTGCCAACGCGCGCCTGAACACGATGGAGCAGTTCTGGAACCATCCGCAGCTCGCAGCGCGCAATCGCTGGACGAAGGTTGATTCGCCGGGCGGCGCGATCGACGCGCTGCTGCCACCGTTCAACCTGTCGGATTTCGCGCCGCGCATGGACCCTGTGCCTGGAGTCGGCGAACACAGCGCCGCCCTGCTGGCCGAGTTGGGCTACGACGAGACGCAGGTCGCGCGCCTCGCCGCCGCGGGGGTCGTCAGCCTTTCGGGCGGCTGACCTCGATCTTCGCCGCGCGCGCGAGCTCGCGGTGGATGCGCGTCACGCGCTCCACCTCGCCCTTGGCCGCGAAGCGCTCGTAGAAGCCGTCGTCGCGAAACTCTTTCAGCATGTCGCTCCAGGGCGCCAGCCGCTGCTCCCAGCGCGCCGCCCGTCCCTGCTCGGGCTCGGCATCCTCGCGCGCCAGGTCGGCGCACACCCGGATGAGCGCCTTGATGGTCACGGGCTTGGTGACCATGAATGTTTCCTTGCCCCAGGCATCTGCCCACACCGCGCGCGCCGCCTTGAGGAAATCGCGTACCACCGCGTAGTAGCGCGGCACCTCGTGAGCGCTCCCGCCCGAGACCTGGATGCTGCGCCAGCGGCCGCGCACCCAGCGGTGCAGTTCGTTGAACAGCTCAGCCTGCAGGATCCACTTGTCGCGCTGGCTGCGTCCGCCGAGGCGGTTGATGCGGTAGCGCAGCGGACTGTCGCCCTCGCTGTACAGCTTCTCGACCAGGCGTGCGGCGAACTTGCGGTCCGGTGCCGCCCAGGATACCTGCTCGTACAGGTCGACGAGGTGGCTCTTGTTGATGCGCGTCGGCGTCGAATTGATGATGACGAACATCTCGGCGGCGAAGTCCTCGCTGCGGCCGTCGAAAATGATGCACGGAACATGGATCGTCTCGGCTTCCTGCGGCCTGTCCTGCAAGTAGAAGTGCAGGGCCGCAAGGCGGTGCTGGCCGTCGATGATCAGATACTTTGAGCCGGGCTCCGTCAGGCTGCCGACACCCCCGTCCCCGCCCGGCCGGAACGCCAGCCGCTCCGAGGTGAACAGGAGCACCGTGCCCGGTATCGGGGGTTGGGTAACCGCGGTTTCGTAGAAATTGCGCAACGCCTTCACCTTGGCGCGCGACAGTGCGCGCTGGAAGGCCTCGTCCGTGCGCTCGATCTTGGCGATGAATTGCGCTACGTCGTCGTCATGCGCGATACGCCCGGGGGTGATTTCCTCCCCCTCGCCGTAGAAGCGGCTGATAAAACGCACCCTCGACAGCAGGTCGCGCGCCCTGTAGCTGGCGAAGTAGAAGATCCCGTCCTTTTGCCGGATTTGCGTCGCATGCACGACCGTCCCTCCCTGGTTTTTCTTTCTACCGCGAGCGTAGCCCGGGAATATACCCGACTAGGGGCAAATTTGAGGCGAAACGGCCCCTCGGGGGCCACCCTACCGGCCCGGGCAGGCCGATAACATGAGGGCCTGAAGCACCTCGGCGCTGCGCTGGTCCTGGACGAAGGCCGCCACGCCCGCGTTCGAGGCGGCGGCCCCGGGGCGGAGGGCGAGTTCGCGCCTTGCCGCCACGCGGCGGTCGGTCCCGAAATCGAATGGCCCTGCCAGGTCGACCACGACGTAGTCGTGGGTTAACGTTCGGCCCTCGTTCTCGCCCCGCCGGACCCGCGAGACGAGGCGGTTCTCATAGGAAGCGAGGTACAGCGCCGCGCCCGAGGCCTCGCGCACGCCGGCCAGAACCGCGTGCGCGTCGACCAAAAGGGCGTCCTGGCGCGCTTGCGTGAGCGACAGCCGGATCGCGGCCTTTGCAGGCTGCACGTTGATGCGGGCCAGCTGCAGGTCAAACGCGGCCGAGCCCCAGGCGCGAAAATCCCGCCCCTGCAACAGGACCTGCGGCGTGTAGACGAAGCTGGCGTGGGCCAGCGCGGCGAGCGCGCGTTGGCGCAGCGAGAAGCCGTGCCCGGCGAACGGATCCCGCCAGCCAAGGTCGTCCCAGTAGTCCACGTGCAACGCGAGCGGCACCACGGAACCCACAGCACCGGGCCTGCCGAGCGTGGACAGCCATCGGTCGGCACGCGGGCAGCTGCTGCAGCCCTCCGACGTGTACAGCTCGACCAGGGCCGTCGTACGACTCTGCGACCGGGCCGTGCACTGCCAGGCCATCGCGGGTGCGGCGAGCGTGCAGGCGGCCAGCACCGCCAGCGAATGGATAGCGAGCCTTGATCTCATGAGCGCAGGCTATCGGTCGGCCGGCACCCCATCCGGCTTACAGCCGGCGCGTCGCGCGCTTCAGTGCAGCTGCGCAGCGCCCTTGAACATGCCCGGTTCGAGCGCGTGGCGCTCGAGCAAGCGGTAGAACTCCGTGCGATTGCGCCCGGCGAGCCTGGCTGCCTGGGTGACGTTGCCACTGGTGATCTTCAGGATGCGCACCAGATAGTCGCGCTCGAAGGCGCGGCGCGCCTCGTCCAGCGGCGTGAGGCTCGAGTCGCGCGCATCGAGCGCCTGGTTGACGAGCGACGCCGGCACCACTTCCGTGGCGGACAGCGCCACCGACTGCTCGACCACGTTTAGCAGCTGACGCACGTTGCCGGGCCAGGATGCGGACACCAGCCGCTGCATGGCCTCCGGCGAGAAAGCGAGCCGCGGGCGCCCATAGCGCTCGGCCATACGCTCGAGGAAATGGGTGGCGAGCAGCGGGATGTCCTCGCGACGTTCGGCCAGGGCCGGCAGGGAAAGCTTGACGACGTTCAGGCGGTAGTACAGATCCTCGCGGAATTCACCCGCCGCGATGCGCTCCTCCAGCCGCCGATGCGTTGCCGAGATGATGCGCACGTCGACCGCGACCGCCTCGTTCGAGCCGACCGGCCTTACGACGCGCTCCTCGAGCGCACGCAGCAGCTTGACCTGGATCGCGAGCGGCATGTCGCCGACCTCGTCCAGGAACAGCGTTCCGCTCTGCGCGGCCTGGAACAGTCCGCGGCGGTCCTGCGTGGCGCCGGTGAATGAGCCTTTCCTGTGGCCAAACAGCTCGGACTCGAGCAACCCCTCGGGAATTGCGCTGCAGTTGACCGCCACGAATGGCGCGCCGGAGCGTCGACTCGCACGATGAATCGCGCGCGCCAGCAGCTCCTTTCCGGTGCCGCTCTGACCGTAGATGCACACGCTCGCATCCGACGCGGCGACCCGCCGCGCCTGCGCCAGCAGGTCCTCCATAGCCGGCGAGCGCGTAATGATGCCCGCGCGCCAGTCCTCTCCCTGGCCGCCGGCAGGCGGACTGGACAGCCGCAACGCGTCCGCCACGGTATCGAGCAGCAGCTTGCTGTCGAACGGCTTGGTCAGAAAGCTGAACACGCCTCGCCGGGTCGCGGCGACGGCCTCGGGGATCGTGCCGTGCGCGGTCAGGATCACGACCGGCAGCGAGGGCGCGTGTCGATGAATCGCGTCGAACAGCGCGAGTCCGTCCATGCCGTGCATGCGCAGGTCGGTGATCACCAGCTGGGGACGCGACACGGCAAGGCTGGCGAGCGCGCTCTCGCCCGAATCGGCGGTCGCAACCGCATAACCCGCCGCGGAAAGACGCATCGCGATCAGTTGCAGCAGGTCCTTGTCGTCGTCGACTAGCAGGATTTTCGGGGCGTCGGAACTCATGGTTTCGTCTCCGGTTGGCGCGCGGCCTCCTCCCGCCGGATTATGCCGCGTTCGATGGACTTGAATGCATCGAGCTGCTTCTGCAGCGCTTCCTCGCGCTTCTGACCCTCGCGCGCGAGGCGCTCGTTCTCCTGTGCCAGTCGCTGCCGCTCTGCGATCTCGCTGGTAAGCAGGATCGCGAAGCTGCAATACGGCGACCTGCTGTCTCGACCTGCCAAGGGTTTGAGCAATGCCAGCGCATGCGCTTCGTCGCGCAGCGGGTCCGGCAAGGTGACCAGCATGGCCGCGAGCCGCAGCCTGTTCGCATCGCTCGATTCGCGTCGATAGTCACGCTTCGCGCGCTCAAGCGCCTCGCGCTGGCCGTCTACCGGCGAGCGCGATGCCGTGACCGTTTCCGAAGCGATGCGGCCTACCTCGGCGGATTCGCGCGCCTCCGGCGACAGCAGCGCGCAGCCGCCGAACAGCAGCGCGAACGCGACAGCGAGCCGCTTCACGCCGCCTCCGCAACGGCCGCGGCCGTCCTGTGCGGCAGCGTCACGCGGAAATGACCCCCGCGCGCGCCCGCCACCACGGCGATGTGCCCGCCGTGCGCTTCGACATACTCGCGCGCGATGGCAAGCCCGAGCCCGCTGCCCTCGACACGACCGCTCGCCTGAGCGCGTCCGCGGTAGAAGCTGTCGAAGACAAATTCACGCTCTTCGGACGGTACGCCCGGGCCGGAATCGATCACCTCGATCGCGACCTCGCCGTCCCCTGCGCGCGCGAGCACGGAGATGGTGCCGCCCTCGGGCGTGAACTTCACGGCGTTGCCCACCAGGTTATCGATGATCGAGCGCAGCTTCTCGGCATCGGCCAGCAGGATCACGGGCTCAAGCTCGAGCGCCAGGCGCTGGTGCTTGGCGCGCGCGGCAAGCTGGTGGGCGCGCGCCGCCTCGCGCACCAGCTCTTGTAGCGCCACGGGCTTTACATCCAGCGAAGCGGCCGCCCGCAGCGCGCGCTGGTAATCGAGCAGGTCCTCGATCATGCGCTGCAGCTTCAGGCTGTTGTCGCGCATGATGGCGACCACCTGTCTTTGGGCCGGTGCCAACGGCCCGGCCACTTCGTCGTTTAGCAGCTCGGCACCCTCCCGGAGTGCGGTCAGCGGAGTCTTGAGCTCATGAGACAGGTTGCGCAGAAAACGGTTCTTCTCGGCTTCAAGCTCGGTGAGCCGGCGGCGCAGCCAGTCGAGCCGCTCGCCCAGAAACTGCAGGTCGGCGGGCCCGCGCACTTTGATCGGACGTGAAAAATCCGCCCCGCCCAGCTGCCGAATCGAAGCATCCAACTGGGCGATTGGTCTGACGATGAAGCGCGTCAGCGCGAGCGCGATGCTGAGCGCCAGTGCGGTGCTGAAGATCACGAGGAGGACCAGGCGCTGCTGCACCGCCTCCGCGTTGGCACGCAGCCGCTCGACCTCGCGGTCGGCTACCAGATAGCTGATGGCGAGCGTCTGATACGCATCTTCGGCGAGCTGGCCCGTCTTGTCCGCGACCACGTGCGGATCGAGTGCCGGTCGCGGGTCCGCGCTCAGCTGCTCGTACAGCGCCTGCTCCTCTTCGACTGTCCGATTGAGGGCGTTGAGCTGCGCGCGGTCCAGTGGTAGCCGTGCCAGCTCGCCCGCGACTTGCTTGAAGCTCGCGTGCACCTTGGTGAAGTCGTCCATCAGTTCCTTGTCCGAGGTGAGCGCAATCTGCTGCGCCAGGCGTTCGATCGATCCGATGCGGTTCACGAGCGCCCGGCTGGCGCGGGCAGCGCGTGCGGCATTGAATACGGCGTTGCCGCTCTGCTGGGCGAGGCGCTCGGTGTGCCAGGCCGAGTAGGCGAGCGCTCCGACGAGCGGCAAGGCCACCAGCGTAAAACCGGCAAGCAGCAGCCCTAGAAACGAGCGCGGGTAAGGCAGCGCGGGGCCTCTCGAAGAGCCGCTAGCACTCATATGCCTATAATTTCATGCAAACTTCTGCAAGCGACAGGACAGATGTCACGAACCCGCCATGATGCCCCAAGACTCGCGCGGCTCCACCTGATCGCCGCCATCGCGAGCAATCGCGTAATCGGGGCGGCCGGCAAGCTACCGTGGCATTTGCCGGAAGATCTGAAGCATTTCAAGGCATTGACCTCCGGGCACCCGGTCATCATGGGGCGACGCACCTGGGAGTCCCTGGGCAAGGCGCTCCCCGGGCGAGAGAACATCGTCGTGACCCGCAACCGCGATTATGAGGCCCCGGGCGCCAGCATTGCATCGTCGCTTGGCGCCGCGCTGGCGCTATGCGCGGACGCACCGGTTGCGTTTGTCATCGGCGGCGGCGAGCTGTACGCCGAGGCGCTGAAGTGCGCCGACGTTCTCGATCTCACCGAGATTCAGCGCGCTTTCGATGGCGACGCGCGCTTTCCGGAGTTCGACCGCAATGACTGGCGGGAGGTCGAACGCCGCCCGCAGACGGCTGCGGGCGGGCTCCGGTTCGACTTCGTGCGTTACGAGCGGAGCTGTTAGCGCTTACTTTCGAAGATTCGCACTTCCGGAAGCGGAAAACCGTTGAATCGGCTGGCATAGGCCGTCGTGTACGCGCCCGCGTTGTGCAGGTAGATGAAGTCGCCCTCCTGCAGGTCGGAGGGAAGCGGCTCATCGCGCAGCACGACGTCGACCGAGTCGCAGGTCGGTCCCGCCACGTTCCACGGAATGTCGTGGCCGGAGCGGTCGGTACGGATGCGGTACTTGAGCCCCTCCGTGGTCTCGATCACTCCGCCGAACATGCCTGCATCCCAGTGCATCCAGCGCTTGCCGGCGCGCATCACCGTGCCGAGCACGCGGCATACGAAGTACCCCGCGTCCGAAACCATGTAGCGTCCCGGCTCGGCGATCACCCTGACCTCCTCCGGAAACGCCTTGAGCGCCTCGTTCACCACCTCGCCGATGACCTCGATCGAGGGGATGGGCTTCACGTGCCTGACCGGGAAGCCCCCGCCAATGTCGAGCAGCCGCGGCTTGAGTCCGGCCTTGAGCATCGCGTCGAACACGGCACGTGCCTTCTCGATCCCGACCCGCCAGTTGGCCGGATTGCGGCATTGAGAGCCGACATGGAAGGTGACGCCCGCGAGGTCCGCGCCGATCTTGGCCGCAGCGGCGACGATCTCGCGCGTATCCGCAACGCCCGCGCCGAACTTGCCTGACAGGGGCCAGTCGCTGCCGATATTCGGCGTCGCGATGCGCAGGTACAGCTTGGCATCGCGCTTGACCTCGAACACCCGCCGCACTTCGTCGATGCTGTCGACTACGAACCATTCGACGCCCTTCCCGGCGGCGTAGGTGATGGCGTCCCGCGACTTCACCGGGTTCGAGTAGAACACTTCCGTGGCGTTCACGCCGAGGGAAAGCAGCAGGTCGAGTTCGTCGGTGGAAGCGATCTCGAAGCCGACGCCCTCCTGCGCCAAGACTTTGAGCACGCGCCGGTCAGGGTTCGCCTTCACCGCGTAATGCGGGCGCACCCGCGGCATGCACGCGCGGAAGCGGCGCGCCTTGTCGCGCACGATTGCGGTGTCGAGGATCAGGAACGGCCGGGTGTACTTGTCGCGCGCGGCCCGGCGAACGATCTCGAAGTCGAGGCTGACTTCAGGATGCGTGTCGAAGAGATGTTCTTGCGGAAGTTCGGTCTGCTTGTTGCGAGCGATGCTGCTAGGGCGAGCGCCCATTCACGTATCTCCCAATGTCACTAAGTTTCGGGAAGTGCCTGCAGGGAAACGTCGAGAGGCAGCACCGAGTTCCTTTTGCCTGTCATGATGACCTCCTTCCATCGGTCAGACGTTGGGCGAAAACTTGGGGCGATTATAGGGTCGACCCCCTGGGAGTCAAGGGCTTAGCGACGATTTTTTACGCGACGGGGAGCGCCCCGCGCGGCTCAGATACGCGGCAGCGTGACGCCCTGCTGTCCGAGGTACTTCCCGCCACGGTCCTTGTACGAGGTCTCGCAAACCTCGTCGGACTCGATGAAGATCACCTGCGCCACGCCCTCGTTGGCGTAGATCTTTGCCGGGAGCGGCGTGGTATTGGAGAACTCCAGCGTCACGTGGCCCTCCCATTCCGGCTCGAGGGGCGTGACGTTCACGATGATGCCGCAGCGCGCATAGGTGGACTTCCCCAGGCACACGGTGAGCACGTTCCGCGGGATGCGGAAATATTCCACGGTGCGCGCCAGGGCGAAGGAGTTGGGCGGGATGATGCACACGTCGCCGCGGAAGTCGACGAACGACTTCTCGTCGAACGCCTTCGGGTCGACGATCGTGGAATTGATGTTGGTGAAGATCTTGAATTCGTTGGAGCAGCGGATGTCGTAGCCGTAGCTCGAGGTGCCGTAGGACACGATCCTGCGTCCGCCGAGTTCTTTCACCTGGCCGGGTTCGAACGGCTCGATCATGCGCGCGGCGAGCGCCATGCGGCGAATCCACTTGTCCGATTTGATCGTCACGGGCTCAGGTGTTCTGGACGACGATATTTGGGAACTTCGCGCTCATGTCCCTCTGCGACTCCGCAATCTTGACCGCGCAGCGGCGCGCGATGCGGCGGTAGATCTCGGCCACGCGGCCCTCCGGGTCGGCGACCACCGTCGGGCGGCCCGAATCCGCCTGCTCGCGGATGCTCGCGTCGAGCGGCAGCTGACCGAGCAGCTCCGTGCCGTAGTCGCGGCACATCTTTTCCGCGCCGCCCGAGCCGAATATATGGCTTTCATGGCCGCACTGCGGGCAGATGTGCGTGGACATGTTCTCGACCACTCCCAGGATGGGGATGCCGACCTTTTCGAACATCTTTAGGCCCTTCCTGGCGTCTATCAAGGCGATGTCCTGCGGCGTGGTCACGATCACCGCCCCGGTTACCGGCACCTTTTGCGCAAGCGTCAGCTGGATGTCGCCGGTCCCTGGCGGGAGGTCGACTACCAGGTAGTCGAGCTCGCGCCAGCGCGTGTCCTTGAGCAACTGTTCGAGCGCCTGCGTCACCATCGGGCCGCGCCACACCATGGGGGTATCCACGTCGATCAGGAAGCCGATCGAGATCGCCTGGATGCCGTGCCCCTCCATCGGCTCCAGGCTCTTGCCGTCCTTCGACTCCGGCCGCCCGGCAATGCCCAGCATCATGGGCTGAGACGGCCCATAGATGTCCGCGTCGAGCATGCCCACCGAGGCGCCTTCGGCGGCGAGCGCGAGCGCCAGGTTCACTGCCGTGGTCGACTTGCCGACGCCGCCCTTCCCCGAGGCCACGGCGATGATGTTCTTTATCCCCGGAATGAGCTTGACGCCGCGCTGCACTGCGTGCGGCACCACACGCGATGCCACGTTCACGTTGACGCCCGCCGCCCCGGCCTGCTTGAGCGCCTGCACGATCTGCCTGCGGATGGGCTCGAACTGGCTCTTGCCGGGATATCCGAGCTCGATGTCGAGCGACACGTCGTCGCCCGAGACCTTGACGTTCTTCACCGAGCGGGTGGATACGAAATCCTTCGTCGTGTTCGGATCGACGAGTTGCTTGAGAACGGATTGGACTTGCGCTTCGCTGATCGCCATGGCTGATTCCTCGCCCCGCGCGGCGCGCGGGGAGAAAAGTCGGTAAGTGTACCGAATTCGGCGCGCGCGGGGCGCAGTAACCATGCGCCTTTTGCTAGAATCGTCCGCTTCGCTTCAGGCCCGTCGATGCCCCGTCGCAGGATCCTCGTCACCTCTGCCCTGCCGTATGCCAACGGCGCCATTCACCTCGGGCACCTGGTCGAGTATATCCAGACCGATATCTGGGTGCGGTTCCAGAAGATGCGCGGTCACGAGGTGCACTACGTCTGCGCCGACGATACGCACGGGACCCCGATCATGCTGCGCGCCGAAGCCGAGGGCATCGCCCCGCGGCAGCTCATCGAGCGCGTTTGGCACGAGCACAAGCGCGATTTCGACGGCTTTCTCGTCGGCTTCGACAATTACTACAGCACGGACTCGGACGAGAACCGCGCCTTTTGCGAGGACATCTACGCGCGCCTGAAGGAGCGCAACCTGATCGCCATCCGTGCGGTGGAGCAGTTCTACGACCCGGTGAAGGAGATGTTCCTGCCGGACCGCTATATCAAGGGCGAGTGTCCGAAATGCGGTGCGCGCGACCAGTACGGCGATTCCTGCGAGGTGTGCGGCTCGACTTACGCGCCCACTGAGCTGAAGAGCCCCTATTCGGCGGTCTCGGGCGCGACGCCGGAGCGCCGCGCCTCGGAGCACCACTTCTTCCGGCTGTCGGACCCGCGCTGCGAGCAGTTCCTGCGCCGCTTCACGCAAGGCGAGGAACGGCTGCAGCCCGAGGCTGCGAACAAGATGAAGGAATGGCTCGGCGAGCCGGGCGATCAGCGGCTGGCCGACTGGGACATCTCGCGCGATCCGCCTTACTTCGGCTTCCCGATCCCGGGCACCGGCGGAAAGAAGTTCTTCTACGTCTGGCTAGACGCCCCGGTTGGCTATTTCGCCAGCTTCGCGCACTACGCCGCACGCCGCCGCGCGGAGGGCGCGCCGCTTGCGCAGGAGGACTTCCTGCGCCCCGGCGGCGATACCGAGATGGTGCACTTCATCGGCAAGGACATCCTTTATTTTCACGCGCTGTTCTGGCCCGCGATGCTCGAGCATGCCGGCTACCGCACGCCCTCGAAGATCTTCGCGCACGGCTTTCTCACCGTGAACGGCGAGAAGATGTCCAAGAGCCGGGGCACCTTCATCACCGCCGAAAGCTATCTGCGGCTCGGGCTCAATCCGGAGTGGCTGCGCTACTACTACGCGGCCAAGCTGGGGCCGACGATGGAGGACATCGACCTGAACCTCGAGGATTTCGTGGCGCGCGTGAACAGCGACCTGGTCGGCAAGTACGTGAACATTATTAGTCGGTACGGCGCGATCCTAAACAAGCATTTCGACGGTCAGGTCTTAGCAGAGGATCCGCGGGCACTAGTGAAGACCCGCAAGTATTCGATGATCGCGTACGCTGCGGAAGAGACGGTTTGTCAGGCGTACGAGAACCGGGAGTATGGCCGCGCGATGCGCGAGATCATGCACGCCACGGATTTGATCAATCAGCAAATCGATCAAGACAAGCCCTGGGACATGGCGAAGGATGCATCCAGGAAACAAGAGTTGCGCGTGCTCTGCTCTGATTGCGTGAATGCGTTTCGGATACTGACCTATTACCTCGCGCCAGTCCTTCCTCAGACTGCAGAGCGCGCGGCGGAGCTCTTGGGGCTCGAATATCCGTTCGCGTGGGCAGATCTCGACAGGTCCATCGAGAGAATCAAGCCGTACAAACACTTGATCACCCGCGTCGACCCGAAACAAACGACCGCTCTCATCGAAGCGAACCGGGAAAATGTTCAACCTTCCCTTGCGCAGCAATCTCAGCAACGTCACGCCCAACACCAGCAGCACGCGGCCACGGAGACGGCGATGAGCGAATCCATCTCGATCGACGAGTTCAACAAGGTGGACCTGCGCGTCGCGCATATCGTCGATGCCGAGCAGGTGGAAGGCGCGGACAAGCTGGTCAAGCTGACCCTCGATATCGGCAGCGAAACGCGCACGGTGTTCGCCGGCATCAAGTCGGCCTACGCGCCCGAAGCGCTCAAGGGACGCTATACCGTCATGGTCGCCAACCTCGCGCCGCGCAAGATGCGCTTCGGCGTCTCGCAAGGGATGGTGCTCGCGGCCTCGGGCGACGGGCCGGGAATCTTCCTTGTTGCGCCGGATGCCGGGGCGCAGCCGGGCATGCGCGTAAAATGAATCCATCGCGGCCGCGCGCGCCGCATCGGGCGATCGCCTGTTGATGGAGACATCGAGCCGCACGCTGGTCTGCTGCGTCGTATTCCTCGACATCGCCGAGTATTCCAGGAAGCCGGTGAGCGAACAACTGCAGCTCAAGCAGGCGTTCAACGCAATCCTGGCCGACGCGGTCGCACAGGTGCCGCCGCGCGACCGCATCATTCTGGACACCGGCGACGGTGCGGCGATCACGTTCCTTGGCGATCCCGAGGATGCCTTGTTCGCAGCGATGTCGATCCGCGACTCGAGCGGATCCCTTCCGGTGCGCATCGGGGTGAACCTGGGGCCGGTCAGGCTGCTGAAGGATCTGAACGGCCAGATGAACATCATCGGCGACGGCATCAACGTGGCGCAGCGGGTGATGGGCTTCGCGCAGCCGGGCCAGCTGCTCGTATCGCGCTCGTTCTACGAGGTCGTATCACGCCTGTCGCGGGACTACACCAGGCTGTTCACGCACGTCGGGCTTCGGACCGACAAACACGTGCGCGAGCACGAGGTCTACGCGATCATATCGGGCCCGGCCGCCGCGCGCCGCGTCGAAGAAACGATGTCGCGCGTAAAGCGCACGCAGCGTGCGGCCGGCTGGTTCTCCGCGCCCGGGCCAGCCGGTCTTCATCGCTGGGCGCTGGTTGCGGCGCCGCTCGTATTCCTGACGTTCGCGGCCTCAGGCATTGCGCTACGCGCCGGCATGAAGGCTTCGAGCACGCCCTCGACTACGACGGCCGAGCAGCCGCTGGTCGGGAGCGCCCGATCTGTCGGCAAAGCGGAGCCTGCAGCAACCGCCGATGCCTTGAAGCAGGCGCCAGCGCCCCGCGCCGCAGATGAGCTGCCGACCACAGCGCCGTCGCAAGCGAGGACGCCGCCTCCTGTGACGTCGAAGGCCGCCGGCGAGTCGCCGGCTGCGGCCCACAAGCCCGCGAAACCGCCTGCACACGCCCGCGCCCAGCAGACCACGCCGAGCGAGGCGTCCAAGCCGAAGGCCGCGCCCCCGCCCTCGGGTACGATTCAGCTTGCGATCAGCCCCTGGGGAGAGATTGTGGTCGACGGGACCAAGCGGGGCGTCAGCCCTCCGCTGCGCGAGCTGGAGTTACCACCGGGAAAGCACACGATTGAAATCCGTAACACAACCTTCCCGGCCCGGGTCGAGACCGTCACGGTTCGCTCCGGAGAGTCGGTACGCGTGCGCCACCGGTTCCGCTGAGATGGCCGCGCAGCGTAGACGTATCCTGGGCCTGCTCGCCGCCGCGGCAATGGCGCTGCTCGCCGGATGCCAGTCGGAGCCGGTGCGCGACATTCAGCGCACCTTCAAGCAGCTTTTCGAGCACAAAGGAGAACCGGCGCTCGCCAGGGGCCTGCGGGAGTACGACGATGGCCACTACGCGCAATCGGCGCGCAGCCTACAACTCGCGCTCGAGCAGGGGCTTTCGAAGAGCGACCGGGTCAAGGCGCACAAGTGCCTCGCATTCATTTACTGCGCGGACGGGCGCGTCGGCCCGTGCCGCGACGAGTTCCGCGCGGCGCTGGACATCGATCCGTCGATGCAACTCGCACCGGCCGAAGCCGGCCACCCCGTGTGGGGGCCCGTGTTCCGCTCGGTGAAGGCCGGGCGCTGAGGCCGTGCCAGGCGAGCAGACGCCCGCGATGGAAACGCAGTCGATCGGCCGCTACCGAATCGTCACCGAGCTCGGGCGCGGCGCGATGGGCGTCGT
>Ga0187774_10000300_pt1 | contig 16746 bp, 15 predicted proteins | sample 0216_BV02_MP05_2_FD_133152 | JGI IMG/M metagenome (GOLD analysis project Ga0187774, IMG submission 133152) | Tropical peat soil microbial communities from peatlands in Department of Meta, Colombia - 0216_BV02_MP05_20_MG | ecosystem: Environmental > Terrestrial > Soil > Wetlands > Peat | place... | reverse complement strand
TTCCCTGGAAAAGCACATTCCCACTTTTCACCCATACCACATGAGACCGTGAAAAAGAAAATTTCTGCTCGGCTTTCAATGCAGGCAGTTTTATACTATCCTTTATCCATTGTGCTGCCTTTGATCCTACTATGCCGTTAAAGACAATATCTGCATTTTGAAAACCTTTCAGAGGAGATCTGAGCATACCCGATACAGTATGTGATGCATCGAGTATATTTACCTGAGCATCAGTAAATACAAGCTGTTCCGGTGTACATTTAAACTTTCCCCTTGTGACTATTAATGTGCCAGGCAATTGGGATGACTGTATGTTAATATTTTCTGCAGAGCCAATTACTTTGAATTGCCATTCCTGTGGATTAACGACTGGACCTTTGAAGTTTATTGAAGACAGAGCAATATTGCCATTTAGTGCAGTGATGTGTTTAAGAGTCTCATGCAACTTTTTAAAGGACAAAAGCATGTGATGAATTTCTTGAAGTGAAATAGAGGACTTTCCGGAAAGGATTTCCAAGTAAGGCACACTCCTAACAGTAAGTCCTGCGGTGAGCCCCGAGAATGTGGATCTTCCTACCGCCCCATTCAGGTTTTTTACTTGAACTTTTTTCCCATCATATAAAAACTGCCCTTCCTTTATTTCGATAGGATAGGGTGTTCGCTGATATGTAGCAGCCAGATTAAATGAAGATACATCTACTTGAGGTTTAATCGATGACAGGGTTTCGCCCAGGATAAGTTTGCCTTCTGCATTTCCTTTTATATCCTGAATGCCATTCAGTTCTTTTAAAAATGCTTCATCTTTTACCAATTGCTTAAGGAGATAAGAAAGTTCTTTGATATCAACCTTGGTTAGCGTTTCGAGATGAAGGGGTGCATCCTTTCCTGCCAAACCCACTTTTAATTTTCCTTGTCTTACTATAGCATTCCCTAATCTTGCCTCAATGTTTTCTCCGTCCAGAATACCCTTTGAAATGATACATTCCCCTTCAACATCCTTGAAATCCAAATTAGGGCCTGGGATAAAAATCCCCCCTTGATGCATTTTGCCCTTGATTAATATATTTTCACTTTTCCCTAACGAGGAAATTGATTCACCCTTGCTCCGGAAAGATATAAAAGGGACTTTCCCATCCCTGATGTAGGTAAAAATGTCTTGAATTATAGGAGCACCTCCTGCCAGAGAAAAGGCGGTTTCTCGTGCTAAAGGCACATCGATTTCACTGCCTTCGACATCAAGGGAAACGTTCGTGATGGAATGATTTGCTTCATGGAAATGTGCCATTAGAAGAACACTTCGTGAAAAGTCAGAACTGCAATTTAATGTAAGCTTGGACTCTTGAGGCTGGAGAATTACCCTGGAGTCAACATCTTTTAATTCGAGGATGTTCTGATTGTTCATTGAAAGCTTCAGCATACCTTTCTTCATCACAATGACAAGAGCAGGTCCAATGGATAATAGATCATTACATACGGTCAGAACATTTTTTTCGATCTCTGCCACCGAAAATGGTTCTTCTCTTTTGGGAAGGCTTATTGAAAAATCAGGCGATTCAATCCTGATTTTAGAGATTTTCACGTGACCAAATATCAAGGGGATCAATTCAGGATAAACCTGCACCGACTCCATGTTACCTTCAGCTTTTTCCTGAAAGGAGAGTCTCGCTTGGTAGATTTTGACATTAGGTCTGGGAAAGACAAATATATCAACTTTCTGAAAGTCAATTCGGCCTTTGAGTTTCCGTGAAAGAATGGAAATAATTTCCTCCTTAACAGACTCTTTATTGATCAGTGTCGGGGCAAGGACTCCGAGAATAAATAGAATAATAACCAGAAGACTCAGTGTTCCTGCGAACCATAACAGTATCTTTTTTTGTCTGCCCATCATATCAATAATCCTTATATTGAGCTTGATTTGTAAGTATATAGTATATGGAATATCAAAAATTATTGGTAAAAATCATGTGTTTCGTAGTTGCCGTGGGTTACTTATGGTTGATGTCTAAACAAGAAGGGAAAATGGGACAAGTTTAAGGGATTTTTAAGGAATCGAGGATATTGAATACAGCAGTTACTGCCTTGGAATCATTAGGGAGCTTAAAGATCGGCCTTCCACGGAGATCATGTTCAAATACCATGTTGTCCTGAGGCACAATTCCAGCAACAGAAAGTCCTAAATTCTCTGCGAGGCTCTTCAGTTCCTTTTCCTCATTTCCAGACACTCTGTTTATAATCAAAACACGTCTCTTAATCTCAAGCCCAAGTTCATCAGCCAATTCATCAATCCTCTTAGCTGTCTGGATACCTCTTATGGCTGGATCACTCAAAAGTAACAGTAAATCAATCCTCTGGGCTGTCCTTCTGCTGAGGTGCTCCATACCAGCTTCATTATCTATCACAATATATGGGTATGCTTCAGAAAGCTTGTCTATATATTTCCTTAAGATATTATTTGCAGCACAATAACATCCTGGCCCCTCAGGTCTTCCCATAACGATCAAATCAAATCCCCTTGACTCGATGATTGATTGCTGGACCTGATACTCTAAAAGCTGCTCTGTAGACATGCCTCCAAGCCTATCGCTACCACTTCTTACTGACTGGAGCGATTCTTCTCTCAATCTTCCTAAAGTTGTAGGAATATCAACTCCGATGGTCTCATTGAGGCAACTGTTAGAATCAGCATCAACTGCAAGCACAGGTCCCTTTTTCCTCTCAATAAGATAACGGAGGGTAAGTCCAGCTATGCTCGTTTTTCCTGTACCACCTTTACCAGCTAAAGCAATAACAAACGCCATATATTTTTATTATAAACATTATTGAATTTTTTCACGCAATAAAGGAAAATAAGATAACTTTCAACAAATCATGGGATGGAGGTTATAGCAATAGCCAATTTTTTTAGACGTTTATTTATACACCTATCTTTCACCCTTACGGTCATTGTTTTTATATTTTTTATAAAAAGCCCTTCTTTAAGCCGTGCCGAATCGAAAAATAATACACCTAAGTATGTAGGCTCTTCAGTTTGTAAAGGATGCCATGAGGAGGAATATAAAAACTTTACGACTTATGCTAAAAAGAGCAGGTCCTTCGAAAGCATTGAAAGAGTGAGAAAGGAATTAACTGAAGAAGAAATTAAGGGTTGCTATCAGTGTCATACCACTGGTTATGGTAAATTAGGAGGCTTTATAAGTCCCGAAAAAACACCTTACCTGAAGAATGCAGGCTGTGAGGTATGCCACGGCCCTGGTGAATTTCATGTAAAGACAAAAAGCCCTAAGGACATAAAAAGGCGTTTGACATTAAAAGACTGTGAGGTATGCCATACCTCGGAAAGAGTCAGGGCCTTCAGATATAAACCCTTGATTCACGGAGGGGCGCATTAAGAAGTTAGAAGTTTAAAAGTTAAAAATGACAAGTTAAAAGTTCAAAGTGAAACAATCGAAGTTTTTTTAATGATTGAGTTTTCTAATGCTGACAGATAAGGGATCAATGTTCAACTAATACAGGAAAAGGGATGATTAGTTTTTTAAGAAAGCATCTGGCCAATAAGATACTGGTCGCTATAGTAATAACTATAGTTCTCATTATGGGAACCGAAATTATTGTAAGAATATATTTTGGAACCAAAGACAGGATAGAACTAATGAGCATGGTAGCCCGGGACCTGGCCTTCTCAACATATGCAGGTATAAGGTATCCCATGTCAGTAGGAGACGCTGAGGCTATTAGAAAACAGTTGTTCGACATCAGGGAAACAGCAAGAGATGTTGAAGTATTTATCTGTGATTTTGAACAGGAGATAATCTATTCCACTAATGAAGGTAAAGTAAATACTAAGGTAGCAGATTCTATACATAATGAAGAGGCATTGAAGACCTTGAATGAGATATTGATGACCGGGATTGAACCAAGGAAGCTATTTGAGGATAAGATTGCAGGGGAACGATATATTGTTTCCTTCTACCCTATTTTAAATCAAAAAGATTGCTACCACTGCCACGGATCTTTAAGAAAGGTCCTCGGTAGCATGATAGTAAGGGCTGGCGCCGGAAGGGTCTATTCGACTGTTGCTGCCCAGAGAAATAGAACTTTAATATTAACTTTATTTGGCATTCTCATCGTAATCACCATGGTTTATCTCATAGTGAACAGATTTATAAGGCGTCCTGTGGAAAATTTAGCTGAAAAGGCACAGAGGTTCGCAGAGGGAGATATGGCTGTTTCTGTGGGCGTAAAGACAGAAGACGAAATTGGTGTTCTTGGAAATACTTTCAATTATATGGTCGAAAGGGTTTCTTCTGCCAGTAAGAGATTAGGGGAGGAAATAGAGAGAAAAACAGCTCTATTAGACGAAAGGACACGCCTCTTAGGGCTATTAGAAAGGGCTAACAGGGAGCTTAGAGAACTGGATAGGCTGAAATCCACTTTTTTAGCCAATATGTCTCATGAACTCCGCACTCCTATGAATGCCATTATCGGGTATACGGAGCTGATGTTAGACAAGGTTGACGGCCCTGTTAATGAAGAACAGGAAAAAAGTCTTACAAGGGTTGCTACGAATGCCAGACATCTCCTTCAATTGATAAACGATGTCCTCGATATATCGAAGATAGAGGCAGGGAAGGTAGAATTAGATATAAAGGAGCTTGACCTGAAATGGCTAATAGACTCTGTCATTCCAACCTTTGAACCTTTGATAAAACAGAAGGGTCTTACTCTCGCTGTTAACATTAATAAAGGCTTACCTCTCATCTATGGGGATGAGGAAAGGATTAAACAGATTTTGATAAACCTTTTATCAAATGCAGTTAAGTTCACCCATGAGGGAGGGATCACTATAAGTGCCAGACTCTCTGAGCGGGGTATTGAACCTGGGGGACAACCCATATTTGTAGAGGTCTGCGTAGAAGACACAGGAATAGGGATAAAGGAAGAGGATATTAGCAGAATCTTTGATAAGTTCGTCCAGGTAGACCTTACCACAATCCGCCAGTATGAAGGCACCGGTCTCGGACTCAGTATTACAAGAGGATTGGTTTCATTGCATAAAGGCATGATCTGGGTAACAACTAAATATGGAGAGGGTAGTAGATTCTGTTTTACGTTGCCTTTGAAGAAAGAAATGCTGGAGAAGCCTACTGAACCAATAGTAGAACCGAGAATAGCAGAAGCTCTGGCTGAGTATTTTGGAATGCCCACCGAGGCCTTTTTGAAGGAGCCTGAATATACCGGTAAACCAATAAGGTGTTGGGAATATGTACGTTGTGGACAACCCAACTGCCCTGCTTACGGAAGTAAAGAAAGCAGATGCTGGCTAATCCTCGGGACCCATTGTACTGGAATGAAAATAGCTGCCTATCCAGAAAAGGTAGATTTCTGTAAAGGCTGTGAGGTTATTAAGAGCCTAATGCTTGAGTCAGAAAAGGAATATAGGCCAGTAAAAGCTGAGTCACTCAGAGGAGAAGAAGTTACGAAAAAGACAGTATTAGCTATAGATGATAATCCAGAAGCTATTGATATCTTAAGAAAATATTTAGGAGAGGATTATCATGTCGTTGGCCTTCTCAGTAGTGAAAAGGCGGTGGAAAAGGCAAAGGAGATAAAGCCTCTTGCTATTACCCTGGATATATTGATGCCAAAAAAGGACGGATGGCAGGTGCTCAAAGAATTAAAAAATACTCCTGAGACCCAGGATATTCCTGTAATCATACTCTCCATCGTGGAGGATAAGAAATTGGGCTTCAGCCTTGGTGCTACAGAATATGTTGTTAAACCGGTGGAAAAGCAGGTCTTATTAAGAAAACTAAAAAACCTGGAAAAGACAAGAAAGGTAAAAAGGGTCTTAATAGTTGATAATGAGGCAGACACAGTAAGATTGATAGGAAATGTCATGAAAGAAGGAGGGTATGAGGTAACAACAGCTTACAATAGTGAGGATGCTATCAAATCCATACGTGATTTCAGACCAGATCTAATAGTCTTAAATCTGACAATGCCAGAGATGAGAGGTTTTGATGTTATTGAGTTCCTAAAGACGGCTGAAGGAGTCAGGGATATTCCTCTTATACTTCTTACTCATAAAGATCTGTCAGAAAAAGAGATAGATGATTTAAACGGTATGATACAGGGGATATTGAACAAGGGTGTGCTCACTAAAGAAGACCTTCTTAAAGAAATTAAAGAAACGATTAGTAAGGTCAGCGAAGGACAATAACCTAAGAGATAAGTATGGACGAAACAAAAGGCTTGCCAAAAAAGATACTCGTCGTTGACGACAATCAAGATAGCCGAGAATTAGTAGTCAAGGTATTAAAAAATAAGGGATATAAGATGATCGAGGCTATTAACGGGGAAGAGGCATTAGAAAAGGCAGTAGCGGAAAAGCCAGACTTAATCTTAATGGATATCTCAATCCCTGACATTGATGGGTATGAGGTTACAAGGAGGCTCAAGGCCATAGAAGAATTTAAAGACACCCCTATTGTGGCTTTAACTGCACATGCAATGAAGGGAGACCGAGCAAAGGCCCTTGAAGCTGGGTGTGAAGGATACATTTCAAAGCCCATTAACGTCCGCGAGTTACCCGAACAGATAAGGTCTTTCCTGCGAGGGAAGTGGGAAAGTATTTATGGTGGAGAAAAAGAGTAAGATACTGATTGTAGATGACGCTGTGGACACTGTTGAACTACTCAGGAAGAGATTCCGCTCCGAAGGATATGATACAGATGAGGCATACGACGGGGAAGAAGCCCTTAACCAGGTAGAAAATTACAACCCGGATTTAATCGTCCTTGATGTTATGATGCCGAAATTAGATGGCTATGAAGTCTGCCGAAGACTTAAAGCAGACGAGAATACAAAGTATATTCCTATCCTTATGCTTACAGCAAAGGGTGAGGTCGAAAATAAGGTAATGGGACTGGAAATCGGGGCTGATGATTATCTGTCCAAGCCTTTCGATTATAAAGAACTTTCTGCACGGATTAAATCGTTACTCTCCATCAAGGCAGCACGAGAAAAATTAGTAGAAGAAGAAAAATCAGAGGCATTGGGAAAGATGATGGACGAGGTAGCACATGAGATAAGAAACCCCCTTGCCTCCATTGGAGGCTTTGCAAAAAGGGTTTATGATAGGCTCCCTGAAGGTGACACTAACAAAAAATATATGGAGATGATCATAGGTGATGTGTCGAGATTGGAAAATATGGTAAAACAGCTTATTGAGCTTAAGTCAATGGCTATTTGCTATTTAGTATCTACAGATATTAACGAGGTGATAATGGAGGCCATTGAATCATATGAAAAAGAATTTAATGATAAAGGGATAGAAATAAAAACAGATTTGATGAGTAATCCTCCCTTTATCTCTGCTGATAGAGAACAGTTGAAAGCAGTCGTTTCCAATCTTATCAAAAATGCTATAGAGGCAATGCTGGAAAGCCCTAAAATATTGAAGATTGCCACCTTGTTAGATGATGGACGGATGGTGATAGAGGTATCTGATACCGGGAAGGGAATACCGAAGGATAAAATTAAAAGCATCTTTGACCCATTTTTTACTTCAAAAATATACGGTCCAGGGCTTGGTCTTACTTTCACGCTTAAGATAATTCAACAGCACAGAGGAACCATTTCTGTTGAGAGCGAACCCGGAAAAGGGACTACTTTTACAATACGATTGCCCGTGAGAAAACCGTAATCAATTTTATCCATAAATTTTTGCATATATGGCGGATATAGTATTTTCGCTTTCCGCCTTAGGCGGACTCGTCTCGATCCCGAATCCCGAATGCTTTCGGGATTGAGCCTCCGAGGTAGTCTATGCGACTAAAGTCGCTCAAATACTCATGAGCCTTTGGCTCACAAAGGGACATGAAAATAGACCCCTCTTTCTCCCCCCTTGCCAAGGGGGGAATGAAGAGGTATTTTCGGGACAAATACTATACCCGCTATTGATTTTGTGAACAATATAGATTAGGGTTTTGTCTTCAAAGTTCTTAACCTCGCTATCTCTTCCTGATAGCCGTAAATATGGGCGCCAGCACTATAGGCATACATGGGGCCGTTCTTGAGAGATGTTTCGCCTGCAACAAACTGCTTTAGAAGCTCTATCCCTCCGAGGTTTGTAGGTAATCCTGCCCACAGATCCCATGACCTGAAGTAAGCGCTCACTGCCAATATTAAATCATTATCCACAGGTATGACTTTAAAATCCAGTAGTCTCAGGCATGGGGGGTCAAGCTTCCCGTCTTTGCCATAGCATGTATCAAGGTCATCAGGCGTCCCTATCTCTATAACTGCTTGATTTGTTAGGGGGGTTTCTTTGAGTATCTCTATAATTCGTCCAAATTGTGTTCCACCTTTTGGCATTCTATTGTGAATTCTACTTGCATACCTGTAAGTTTCATTTTCAGCAAGTTCGGGATTCATGAGGTAGTTCACAAAATAATCTTCGATATACTCTTTTGTGGTAGGGGCGGGGATACCCGAATTTGGTGGCATGATTGGTATCATGTCGTAATAGGGATGCTCAATATATATAGCAATGCCTGGGTACTGCAGCCGATATTGCTCATTCTCAAATGAGCCTTTTTGTATCTTTTGTCTATAGGCATTGTCAAACAGATTGTAGATAAGCTGGAACCAGGCATCCGATATAGTCTTAGCCTTTACAAAAAATGGCAACATCTCCCTCCCCCTTTAAGGTCGTAGACCTTCGTTATAAATAGACCTTAGTTTATCATCTCGATCTCATATATTGAAAGAGGGAGAGACCCTAAAGGAGTTTTTTTTAACCTCGATTCCATTTTAAGGAGATGGTAAAATAGTTTGGTCTTTAGATTATTGAATTGAGAGGGAGGAAAATATGAAGATCATTGAGATCATGAGCAAGAAAGTACATACTATCGGACCTGACAGTACCCTGAAGGAATGCGCAGAAGTACTTACCAAGCACCACCTTAACGGTCTTGTTGTTATGGAAGAGGATAAAGTTGTAGGGGTAATAACAAAGGCAGATATTTTCAAGGCAATTCTACCACGTTATCCTGATATCGTTGAAGAGGAACGATATGTGTCGGATTTCGAGTATATCGAGGAGCGCGTCCATAAGCTCTTCGATATGAAAGTAAAGGATATCATGGGGAGTCCTCCCATTACCATAAGCAGCAATTTGCCTATAATTAAGGCCGGTTCAACTATGATTCTTCGCAGAGTAAAGCAGGTCCCTGTTGTGGATAAAGGAAAACTCGTTGGTATAATTACATTGACTGATATTATTAGTAACCTCATGAAAAAGATGAAATAGGCAACTAAAGCAAGGGGCAAAGAGCTAAGAGTATTTTGAGACTCTATGCTCTAAGCTCTGTGCTCTATGCTAACTTATTTAAAACTGTGTTCTTCTGATGGAAATATTCCCTTTTCTACCTCTTCTTTATAACTTTTAATCGCCTTCAGGACTTCATCTCGGAGATTTACATATCTCTTGGCAAACTTAGGAAGGAATCTCTCGAATAGCCCTATGACGTCATGGAGAACGAGCACCTGCCCGTCACAATAAGGTCCAGCGCCTATACCGATAGTCAGGATTGAAATCTCTTCAGTTATTTTCTTAGCAAGATCCATTGGTATTGCCTCGAGCAAAAGTGAAAAAGCACCGGCATCTTCAGCAATATGTGCCTCTTCGATGAGCCTCTTCGCAGACTCTTCAGTCTTACCCTGGATCTTATATCCGCCCATCCTGTGGATTGATTGGGGTGTAAGACCAATATGTGCCATAACAGGAATGTCCGCCCTTGCCATTGCTCTAATATGATTTGCCACTTCAGCACCACCCTCAATCTTAACGCCAGAGGCACTTGCCTCTTTTAAAAATCTCCCAGCATTTCTGACTGCCTCTTCAACACTCGCCTGGTAGGACATAAAGGGAAGATCTCCGATAACCATTGCATTTTTTACCGCCCTCGAAACAATCTTTGTATGGTAAATCATGTCATCCATAGTAACAGGAAGGGTATTCTCAAGACCCTGCACTACCATGCCCAGAGAATCACCAACAATAATTGTATCTACCCCAGCTTCATCAACGATTCGTGCAAAAGGATAATCATAAGCAGTCAGCATAGTGATCTTTTTCTTCTCCTTTTTTTTCTTGAGAAGGTCCTGAATTGTTATCTTTGCCATGTTAGCCCTCTTTTTGTTTATTTTAAAGGAAGCCTGATCCTAAATGTAGCACCTTTATCACCACCATCAACAAATATACTTCCTCCGTGAGAAACAATAATCTTTTGAACAATTGAAAGACCAAGACCCATACCTCTGTCTTTAGTTGTAAAAAAAGGAAGAAAGATCTTGTCTGCCATGTTCTCTGTGATTCCAGGGCCAGTATCAGATATAGCGACTTCGAGAATATCTCCCAACGAAGACCTTATTGAGAGCTCTCCCCCTGTAGACATAGCCTCCACAGCATTTTGTATAAGGTTAGTAAAGGCCTGTCTCAAAAGTATCTCATCACCTTTAAAAATAGGTAACCCATCAAGATCGAGATAAGTTTTAATATTACTTTTCCCACCTACGAGTGTAATAACACAATTTTCTATAATCCTCTTCAGGTCAACATCAGATATGTTGAGTTCAGCAGGTTTTGCAAAAGAAAGGAAATCAGAGATAATCCTATTCATGACATTAATCTCATTCGCGATAGACTCTACTGTTGGTTTTAGAGAGTTATCAACTTTCTTCGACAGGAGTTTTGTATATCCAGCAATTACACCCATGGGATTTCTCAACTCATGCGCGATTCCTGCTGATATCTCACCGAGGCTCGAAAGTCTCGACCTCAGTTCCATCTGTGACTCCAATGCCTTAAGTTGCGTAAGATCTGTAAATACAAGTATCTGGCCTATAATTTTCCTTTCCTTATCTTTTAAGGGAGAGAGGGTAAGCCCTAACCAGATTCTCTTACCAGAAGGTGTTGTATATATTATCTCTCCCCTTTCAATAATCTTCCTTTCTTCGAGAAGATCTGTTATAGGTTTGTTCAGCACCTCTATATGGTATTTCCCAATAGCTAACTCTCTATTGAGTTCGAGTATCTTCTCAGCAGATAAATTTACCTTTGTAATCTTTAACTCCTCATCGAAACTCACTACTCCACTCGGAACACTCTGCAATATATTTTCATTATAACCTTCAATGATTACTACCCTGTCTTCTGCCTTCTGCCGCAGAATTTCAAGTTCCTTCTCCTTCTCTTTAAGCTTTGATACAAGTTCATGAAATGTGTCCACGACAAAGCTGACTTGTGATTCATCCTTTACTGTTGTTTTTTTCTTTCCGCCATAAAACTTTATAATTGCCTTAAGGATATAAAATATTACTAAGACCCAAAGGAAGAATATAAAGGAAAATAAAAATATTATCTCAGGTCTCATTTCATTATCTGCCCCCGAGATACCAGGAAGCTATCTCCTGGCCATAAAAAAGGGTAATGATTGTCCCAAGCGCAAGGAACGGACCAAAAGGAATCTGAGATTTTTTTTCTTTACCTTTTAAAGCAATAAGCAATATCCCGAAGACAGATCCTGTGAGGCTACCAAGAAAAGTTGTTAGAATTACTGTCTTCCAGCCCATCAATGCCCCTACCATGGCCATCATCTTAATATCTCCACCACCCAAAGCCTCCTTTTTAAAAATAGCTGAACCTAAGAAAGCCACGAGATAAAAAAACCCAAATCCTATAATCATTCCTATAAGAGATTCTTTGACTCCAAGCAATGAAGACCTATCAAAGGGATCTGGGAGCAGAAAAGAACCTGCCAAAAAACCTATAGGGATACCCGAAAGGGTGATTCTGTCAGGTATTATCTGAAAATCTAAGTCTATAAAGGATATAACAAGAAGCGCTGAAGAAAAAACAAAATACAGCACGGTATGCCATCCAAAACCAAACCTCCATAAAATTAAAACATAAAGTGCTGCATTCAGGAACTCAACGAGTGGGTACCGAAAAGATATCCTTGACTTACAGAACCTGCACCTACCACCCAGTAGTATGTAACTTACTATGGGAATGTTGTCCCATGGCTTGATTGGTATATTACAGGAAGGACATCTCGAGGGAGGCATAATTATCGACAACCTTCTTGGTATTCTGTATATGCAGACATTAAGGAATGAACCGACAACAAGCCCCAACAGAAAGACAGGGATATATAAAATTATGTCATGCATAATATTACTCTGTCATTCTGAACTCGTTTCAGAATCTCCTGGGAAATAGACCCTGAATCAAGTTCAGGGTGACATTTTTCAAAGATAGCCGTTATTTTAACTTGAGCTGCTTATTTCTGATGCCTTCTTTTTTGTCGCTTCAATCTCGTTATTAATCTTCTCCAGTTCAGCAAGGGCATCTGTGATTACACTGTCTTTAAGGATGTATCTGTCAGAACGTCCTTTTAGTTCGAACACACGTTGACCTATTGTTCTCATCAATTCGTCCCTTTTTTTCTTCATCTGCTCAGATTGATAAAGAAGCTTCATTACTGATAACTCTATCTTTAATCTATCCGATAGTAATAAAGAAAACCATTTTATTTTTTCGATTCCCCTCTCAAAATTCTCTTTTAATTTCCTCCACATAATTTACTCTCCCAACAAATCCCCCTTAATCCCCCTTTACTAAAGGGGGACTAAAGGGATTACATCTAATTTCCTAAAATAATTTTTCACCTTTTTAAATGTCCACTATATTTAACTCAAATAATGCAATTAAGATAATACAGATGTTATGAAAAAATTTATTTTTTGATACCTTAGTGTACCTTTAACTGATGGTTTTGGGAATATTTTAGTGAATATAACGAATAAAGATATTCCTAATAAAATCATCGAGTTAAATAAATTTTTGAGCAATGTCTGCATTATTTGGGTTAACCCGTTCTGAAAAGCTCAATTTTTCCTTCCCAGAATCTCTCAAGAGATCTTCTCAATAAAGGGACCCCCGTCAGATCAGGGTCTCTCTCAATGAGATTGAAGGCTTCTTTCCTTGCTATGTTGAGAAGCCTTGCATCCCTTATAATGTTAGCTATTTTTAAATCAGGTATGCCTGATTGCCGAGTCCCGAAAAACTCTCCTGGTCCTCTTATGCCCAAATCTTCCTCTGCTATCCTAAATCCATCATTACTCCTAACCATGATATCGAGTCTTCTTCTCGCTTCTTCACCATAGGGTTCATACGCCACCAGCAAACAGTGAGAATGGTGTGAACCTCTGCCTACTCTCCCCCTGAGCTGGTGAAGCTGAGAGAGCCCGAACCGTTCAGCATGGATTATAAGCATAAGTGTTGCATTCGGCACATCGACTCCGACTTCTATTACTGTTGTACAGACCAGTAAGTCCACTTCTCCACGTTTAAAAGACGCCATTATTTCTTCTCTTTCCTGTGGCTTGATCCTACCATGAATTAATCCAACCCTGAATTCAGGAAAGGATTTCTCAAAGGCATTTTTGCCTCTCACTGCTGACCTGAGGTCTATCTTTTCTGTCTCCTCTATTAATGGATAGACAACGTAAACTTGCCTTCCCTTTTTTACTTCCTCTCTGATAAAACCATATATAACGTCTTTCTTTCTTGGGCTGAATAAAAGGGTCTCTACGGATCTTCTGTTCGGAGGCAACTCATCAATGATAGAGTAATCGAGGTCACCGTACAGTGTAAGTGCGAGTGTCCTCGGGATTGGTGTAGCTGTCATGACAAGAACATCAGGGTTAATAGCCTTTTTCTTGAGAAGGGCCCGCTGCATTACTCCGAATCTGTGTTGCTCGTCTATCACTACCAGACCGAGATTTTTAAATACTACACCTTCTTGGATAAGAGCATGGGTTCCAAGGACTATATCAATCTCCCCGGAGACAATATCACTGAGAGGTTTTTCTTTCGTGCTTCCTGTTAACAAACACACCTTTAAGCCAAGGGCTTCTACTATTTTGTGCATATTAATATAGTGCTGCTCTGCGAGTATCTCTGTTGGTACCATAAAGGCTGACTGATATCCACATTCGACCGCAATCATCATGGCCATCAACGCAACTACAGTCTTCCCACATCCTACATCGCCCTGGATGAGTCTATTCATTGGGTAAGGCCTTCTCATATCCGTGAGTATTTCAGTGAATACCCTTTCTTGCGCCTTCGTCAGCCTAAAGGGAAGCATCTCGATAAGTCTTTTTAAAAGTTTACCGTCGGTGTTAAAGGCTATCCCTTTTTCGAGCACGTTTCCTTTCTTCATTACGGCAAGCCCGAGTTCGAGCATAAAAAGCTCATCAAAAGAAAGCCTTCTATGGAAGTTGCTCGTGCCTCTGTTGAAAGATTTTATATCAATCTTCGAATCAGGAAAGTGGATACCTCCAAGGCTTTCGGTAAGAGACGGAAGACTATTTCTCTCCAAGATTTCTACAGGTATAGGCTCTGAAATATCAGTAATACAGGTATTAATAAGATTGAACATTATTGACCTGATTTGCCTCACACTAAGCCCACTGGTTGTTCGATATACAGGAACTACCCTGTTGGTATGGATTGGAGAATCATCGTCACTTATGATTTCGTACTCCGGGTTGTCCATCTCAAATCCTACATGTCGGACAAGTCCGATACCCCAATAGGGATTGCTCTTTACAGTTCCGCAAAGCATTACTTGTTGTCCTACCTTAAAGTTCTTTTTCATGAATGGCTGATTGAACCACTTACCTTTCAGGAGACCACTTCCATCGTTGATGGTAAGCTCAAAGATCTTCAAATTTCTTTTAGCAAGGCTTTTAACTTCAGCAGAGATAACCTTTCCTGACACAGTCTCTACATTACCATATATAAGGTCGCTTATCTTTTTGAGGCTGCTTCTGTCTTCATATCTAAAAGGTATATAGTAAAGGGCATCTTTAGCTGTCTTAATGCCGAGGCGGCTTAATAATTTGACTCTCTGAGGTCCCACACCTTTTATAAACTGTATCTGGAAATCTGACAGGTCTTTAGTCATCAACAGAAGGAGGGGATGTTGTTTTATCTGCCTCTTCCATCTTCACTTTGGAGTACTCAGTCTCGCTCAATATATCAATATCCCAGCCTGAAAGTTTCATAGCAAGCCTGACATTCTGCCCTTTCTTGCCTATAGCAAGAGAGAGTTGATCGTCATTAACAACTACCATAGCAGTTTTATTTTCTTCATTAATCCCTATTCTATCAACTGTCGCAGGACTTAATGCCCTTGCAATAAGCATCCTCGGGTCTTCTGTCCATGGTATGATATCTATTCTTTCTCCTTTTAGTTCACGTACTATTGACTGAACCCTTGTTCCCTTCATACCGACGCAAGCACCTACAGGATCAATAGATGTGTCCTTCGAATATACAGTAAGTTTTGTCCTTTCACCTGGTTCTCTTACAATGTCCTTAATAACCACAAGCCCCTCATTGATTTCCGGAACCTCCATTTTAAACAGGGCTGCAACAAATTGTGGGTTTGTCCTTGAAAGTATTACAGCTGGCCCCTTTGTAGTAATCCTTACATCCTCTATAAATGCCCTGACCATGTCACCTCTTTTAAGATTTTCATTTGGGAGTGCCTCTTTTATCGGGAGCATGGCCTCAGTCTTTCCAAGGTGAAGAAAATACAATCCCCTTTCTCTCCTCATGACTTGGCCACTCACAACCGTGCTCACCTTGTCTTTGAACTCATTGTAAATAGCATCCCTTTCAGCTTCTCTAACCCTCTGGAAGATAACCTGTTTGGCTGTCTGGGCAGCTATTCTGCTAAAATCATGGAAGTCCAAAAGGATGTTTACCATATCTCCTTCAATCCTATCAGGAGGAATCTTTTTTGCTTCTTCTATAGAGATTTCTTCATTTTCATTAGTGACCTTCGGAACAATCTTTTTCGTCTCAAAGAAAGTTATATCAAACGTCTTCGGATCTATTTTGAGATCTATGTTGGTTTTTCCACTGAATCTTTTTCTTGCTGCAGAAAGAAGTGCAGACTTTAAGGCTTCGATCAATATATCCTTAGATATCCCCTTTTCCCTGCTTATCTGATCTATCAGATAGAGGAGTTCTTTCGACATTTTAGATCAACCTCCAGTCTTGCCTTTGATATTTTCTCCATTGGTATATCTATTTCTCGTCCATCAATTAAGAGCCTTAAAAACTCGCTGCTAATCTTTAAGATCCTGCCTATGAAAAGATTCTGGTTCTCTATTTTTTCTATTGTAATAATACGAGCAAGCTTACCTATGTTTTTCTCAAAGTCCTCTGCCCCCCTTAGTGGCCTGTCAAGCCCAGGAGAAGAAACCTCGAGGGTGTATGAGGCAGGAATCGGATCCTCAACATCGAGGATAGCCTCGAGAGCTCTGCTGAATCTTTCACAGCCATCGAGATTAATGCCTCCTTCCTTATCTATAATAACTCGCAGCAATAATTTACCCTTTCCAAATAGTTCTACGTCAAATAAATCTACTCCTTGCTCCTCTGCAATCTGCCTTGCTAATTTTAAGACCCTATTCTTTATACTTTCCATGGGCAAATTCCCCCCTAAAACAAAAGAGTGGGAAACCCACTCTTGTAATAAACGTCCAAACGGAACGCAATTACTATACCAGCTTTCAGTTTGAAAAATCAAGGATAAATAGGGAGAGGTTTGAGGCAATAAAAAAGGCGGGTCATGCGACCCGCCTTTTTTATTCACGCGT
>Ga0187774_10000298_pt1 | contig 16796 bp, 14 predicted proteins | sample 0216_BV02_MP05_2_FD_133152 | JGI IMG/M metagenome (GOLD analysis project Ga0187774, IMG submission 133152) | Tropical peat soil microbial communities from peatlands in Department of Meta, Colombia - 0216_BV02_MP05_20_MG | ecosystem: Environmental > Terrestrial > Soil > Wetlands > Peat | place... | reverse complement strand
CTGCGGCGGCGGGCAGAATCACCGCATGGGCCTGTACGACGCCATCCTGATCAAGGAAAACCACATTGCCGCGGCCGGTTCCATCACCGCGGCGCTGCGGGTCGCGCGCGCCGCCGCGCCGTCCGGCACGATGATCGAGATCGAAGTGGAGAATCTGGAGCAGTTGCGCGAAGCGCTCACCGCCGGCGCGGAGCATTTGCTGCTCGACAACTTCCGCCTCGACGCGCTGCTGGCCGCGGTCGCGGAAGCCCGCGGCCGCGCCAAACTCGAGGCCTCCGGCGGGATAACGCTCGACAATATCCGCGCCGTCGCCGACACCGGGGTGGACTACATTTCCGTCGGCGAACTGACCAAGAGCATCAAGGCGGTGGATCTGTCGATGCGCTTCGCGCCACACGCCTGAAACCGGCGCCGCCGCGCCCGCGCCAAGCTCAGCCCGATGAGGCGGGCGGCGCGGACAGGACCTGTTTCAACCAAGCGACGAAACGATCGCGGTAGTTCTGGTACTGGAACGCCTGGATGTGCCCGCCGCCCGGCACGATCCACAGCTGTTTCGGTTCCCGCGCCAATTCGAACAGGCGCTTCGCGTGCTCGACTGGCACGATCGGATCGCGATCTCCGTGGATGATGAGCAGCGGGATCGGACTGATCTGCGCCACCGCAGCGGCCGGGCTGTACGTATCCGCCACCGTCCACGAGAGCGGATATTGTAACGGCCAGGTCAGCCAGAAAGCCGCCAGTTTCTCGCGCGCGATATCGCGGTAACTCGCGAACGCGCTTTCGACCGCGAGCGCGCGTATATGACTGCGGTACGGCGTGTGCGCGACATTATAAATGGCGATCGAGCCACCGAGGCTCTGGCCGAACACCACAATGCGATCAGGGTCCACGTCGGGTCGTGACAGCAGCGTTCGCATAGCCGCGGCCACGTCCTCCTGCACACCTTCCACCGAGGGCTCTCCCTGGGAAGCGCCATAACCGCGATAGTCGAGCAGGAACACGTTGAACCCCTGCGCCGGCAACCAGTGTACCGACATGATGTGGGTGCTGATGTTCTCGGCGTTGCCATGCAGGAACAGAATCGTGCCCATCGCCTTGCCCACCGCCGGTAAGAACCACGCATGCAGGCGGGTACCGTCGTTCGCCGGGAAATACACGTCTTCATACTTCAGCCCCAGCTGATCGGGCGAGCTCATCTGCGTGCGATCGGGATAGAAAAACGCGCCGTTGCAGCCAGCCAGCACGGCTGCCGTCAATCCGAGAATGAAAAGTAGCCGTTTCATCAGAAATACAGATGTAGGGAAATCTCGCCGCCGTTCCAATAATCCTGAAATTCCTGTTGACGAAACAACTCCAGACGCACGGCGCTCTGCCGGGTCAGTGAATAGCGCTGCGCCAGCACCAGCTCGCGTGAGTCATGCACGTCACCGAGCCCGTAACGCCAGGACCGCGCGTACAGATTGACGCGCCAGCGATCCGTGAGATCCGTGAGCCAGCCGACGGTGGGGCCGCCCCCGAGCGCGTAATCGTCGTTAAATCGCTTGCCGACGTCCAGTACCGCCTCGAGATAACCGTAATACACTGAACGCCCGTCGTATGAGCCCGGAACGTTGTAGGCGAGTCCCGGCCCGCCGTTGACGCGAAACACCAGCGGCTCGTCGTTGTCGGCGAAATGCTCCCGCGTCCAGCCAATATTGACCTTCCATGACAGCGGGTGGAAGAACTCGTCGCGCGGCGTAAGCGAGACGATGTCGAGCGGGGTGAAGTGCTCGAGCCGCAAGCTGTCGTCGCCGCGGTAGTGGCGGAACGCCATGTCGAAGAACTCTATCTGCGCACCACGCGTGTACCCGCCGTCGTCATCCATGAGGTCGTGATAGGTCGGACGCAGGCCGATCTCCTGGAACTGGCGCCCGCCGCGACTTCCGACGCCCAGCGCGAGGCGCGAGCTCTTGTGACCCTGATCCGGGCGCACCGCGGGCTCGGGCACGTCCGGTCGCTGACTCGGCACGTCGAGCCCGCTGCGCGCGAGCAACAGATCGCGCATGTGTTGGGGATCGGCCGCCGGACCGCTGCGCGTGGCGGATTCATAGGTGGCGTAGTCGTAAGCCAACTCCAGCACCTTGGCCCGATCGGTCGCGGACAGCGCGCTAACGCGCGCATCGGTCAGCGGAGTTTTCTGTTCCGCCAGATCCTTCGCCAGTTGACGCTGCAGCGAGTCGAGGTAGCGCAGACGCTGGCGTATCACGGTCGCGGTGGCCGGACGGTATATCACCTGCTTGACCAGACCGGGCGTCTCGGCCACCGCGCGCACGGTATCGGAGGGAATCGCCCACCAGCGGAACTGATCCGTCAGCTCGAGACCGGGTCGCGCCACTTCCAACAGCGACAGCAAATGATAGGCGCAGTTCTCGTCGAAATAATAATAATCGAAACGGATCGGACCCAGTTCCCACACGTGCATCAAAAGGCGATCGATTTCCGCGGGTGTCAATGTCAGCTGGTATTCCCAGACGTCGCGGTTTTCGATGTCGCTGTATTCCCTGACCTTGATGTAATAAGGTGTCATGGTGAACAGCCCGGGATAATATCCCAACAACCCTTTCACCGCGAAAATCAAGCCACGGCTTTCCGCCGTGTTTGCCGCGTAGCTGATGGAATAGGCCAGCAATCTCGTATGCTCGTCCTGATCCTTGGCGTCTACGCGAAACAATGTGTGTCCGTACATCGAAGCAGGATTGTTGAGATAGGCAGCTGGAAATACCAGCGTGATTTGATGCGGATTAAGCGCGGCACGCCACTGATAGAACCGCTTGCAGGGTTGCTCCGGCAGGAGCGCCGGATCGAAATGCAGTTCGCCCTTCAGCCAGTGGTAGCGGGCGATGAACCGGCATTGCGGGTTCTGAATTTTATCGGTTTCCTGTGTGTCGGAAAAAAAACTGGCAAGGGTGGCGTCTAACTCAGCCTCAGCATCCGTCTTACCGTCAGGTGCATTAAAAAATGCGGGGTCATCCGCCAGGCTGCGCCAGCCCGGCCGGTAAGGATAGGGTTTGTAATGCAGCAGATTCAGCCATTCGGGCCGTTGCGCCAGGTGCTTCGCGCGCGCGTGATCGATGAGCTCTTTAAGGTAACCGTTATCGGCCGCGGAAACCGCCAGGGGCAGCCACATCATCAGCAACAACAGGAACCGACGCCCTCGCATGGGGTATCCGTGGTGACGGAGGATGTAAAAAACGGCACCCAGCTTACATCAGCTGGGTGCCGCGGTGTTACGACAACTTGTAAATCTTGTTTAGATAGCCTGGGCGTATTGCGCCAGCTGGCCGTCCGCCGAGAGAACCTGCTTCAGGGAAGCGACGACCTGATCGGTGGTCGGATCATCGGAAGCGAAAATGCGCGCAAAGTTCTCTTTGGTGGCACGGAAGAAGGCGGCCTTGTCTTGATCCTTGACCCCGATCAGCTTGGCGAGGGACTCGAGGGCTTCGCCGCTGCCGGTGGACATGTCACGGGCCAGCTTGTCCTTGTTGCTGTCGATGAACATCGCGGTCTTCCAGTTCGACTTCACTACACCATCCTGAGAACATCCCGACGTGCCGAGAGTAACGGCGACCGTTTGCCAAAAAGTGCCGTTCGTGGTCATTGCCAAAACCTGAGGAGCAACGCCGCGCTGACCCTCGAATACCTTTGATCCCACACCACAACCTCCTGAGGCATCCGATGAACCAGCCGCCATGGCGCCAGCCGGAAATGCTGCGATCACAGCAATAACAGCGAGTTTTTTCAACATTAAGAGTCCTCCTGATGTTAATGGAATGAATCCACCTTCGTCCTAGACATCGTCATAACTTATATGCGCGATGACAATTAGTGTCAAGGCGAAAAAACCGGGTTTTTCCTTACAGATGAATATATTCCGTCAGCTGGCAGAGTATTCACACGTCGCGTTAAGGAAATATGTCACGTTGCGCTCACACCATCGCGCCCGCGCCAAACTCAGCCCGAAACGGCGGGCGGCGCGGACAGGCCCTCGCCACCACCGCCGACAACGCCCCGCCCCAGGCCATGCAAACGACTATTCAGAGAACCACGGAATGCACCTTTCAGAAACTACCCGCGAGAACGTGAGCGTCATTCCTCAGCGCGCGCTTTTGTCCAGCCAGATGAGCGAAGCCATGCGTCCGCAGGTGCCGTCGCGCCGGTGGGAGAAAAACAGATTGCGTTCGCGGTAGGTGCAGCGCAACCCGCCGTAAACGGCGTGCACGCCCTGCGAGCGCAGCCGCCGTCGCGCGAGATCGTAGAGATCGGCAAGCCAGTGACCCTTGCGGTCGGGCACGGGCGTGAACGACTCCGCCGCCTCGCGGTCGTGCCTGACGAAGGCATTGCGCACGTCGTCACTGATTTCGTAGGCCGACGGACCGATGGCCGGTCCGAGATAGGCCATTACATTGCCGGTCGGCACTTGGAGCATACGCAGCCCCTCCTCGATGATGCCCGCCGCGAGGCCGCGCCAACCGGCGTGAATCATCCCGATGCGCGTGCTGCGGCGGTCGCAGAGAAACACCGGCACGCAATCGGCCGTGAGCACAGCGCAGACCACGCCGGCGGTGCCGGTGACGCAACCGTCGGCCTCCTCGCGCGGGCCGGCGTCGAAGGCGTCGATCACGCGCGTGCCGTGCATTTGCGTGAGCCAGATCGGATCGGAAGGCAACTGCAAGGCTTCCTGCAGCAATCCGCGATTGCGACGCACGCTCCCGGGCTCATCGCCGACGACGTTGCTGAGATTCAGCGACGCGTACGGTCCGAGGCTGAAGCCGCCGTTGCGCGTCGTGGACACGGCTTTGACATGCGGCGAGGCCGGCCAATCGGGAATAATGAATTCGAGGGTGTTCATCCCGGGGGTTTAGGTTCTTCTGTCCTGCTGACGGGAGATATTAACAAATGAAGTTGTAAGGTGTCGCCATAGCGGACACTTTATTTTTATAAGCATGGATAGTGCGCGCTGCGCGCACCGTTTGAAGAGCTAATTGCGGGTGGCTCCGCCCCTGCACCCTTTTTCTGTCGAGCGGCCTGCGGCCGCGTATTTGTGGGTGGCTGACCCGCGACAGGTGACTTTGTGACTCGGACGATCCCTGGTCCTCGCCCTGCGGGCAGGCTTCGCCTGCCCAAAGTCGATCTCGTCGAATTTGTCTTGCTTGTCCAAGAGAAAGTCGCCAGAGAGAAATACACCCCGGCGCCGCCGACATCTTCCTCCGCTTCTCGCCGGAAGCGGTGCGGGAACCGCAAGCAGGTTTTAAAATCGCGCGCAACACCCGCGATTTCAGTAAAAGCCTGATGCCCGCGTTTGCCGGAAAGACGGCCTTTCCACCGTCCTAACCAGCATGCGCCTTGGCATCCTGCGCCAACGCCTCCATCAATTTACTCATATCGTCCGGCACCGACGTCACCCATTGCACGCGCTTGCCGGTCCGCGGATGAATCAGGGAAAGTTTCAGCGCGTGCAGCGCCTGGCGCCTGAAACTTCGCAAATTTTCTTTCAGTTTGTCGTTGGCGCCGGCGGGAATCTTCAGGCGTCCGCCGTACACCGGATCGCCGAGCACCGGATAATGCAGGTGCGCCATGTGCACGCGGATCTGGTGCGTGCGGCCGGATTCCAGTTTCACCTGCACCAGCGTATGCGCGCGATATTTCTTGGCCACGCGGTAGTGGCTGACGGCCGGCTTGCCGTGCGTGCTCACCGCCATGCGCGTGCGCTGGGTGCGGTGCCGCCCGATCGGCGCCTCGACGGTGCCGCCGGCGATCATGACGCCGCTGACGATGGCCAGGTATTCGCGCTCGACCGTATGCTCCTGCAACTGTTCGATCAGGTGCTGGCGTGCGCGTTCGGTCTTGGCGACCACCATCAGTCCCGAGGTGTCCTTGTCGAGCCGGTGGACGATCCCGGCACGCGGCAGCGCGGCGAGTTTCGGCGCGTGACTCAGCAGCGCGTTCAGAAGCGTGCCTTCCGGATTTCCGGCGCCCGGATGCACCACGAGCCCCGGCGGCTTGTTGATGACGAGGATGTCGTCGTCCTCGTGCACGATCTCGAGCGGGATCGCCTGCGCTTTCCAGCCCGGCGTCGCTGGCGCGGGCGGATGAATTTCGACGGCGTCGCCCTGCTTCACCTTATCGCGCTTGCGCGGAACCTTTCCGTTGAGCCACACATGGCCATCCTTGATCCACTGTTGCAACTGCGAACGCGTGACGTCGGCAAACAAGACCGCCAAGGCCTGATCGAGTCGCTGGCCGGAGAGTTCCAGCGGGATATGCGCCGTGAGTTTATTTTTTTGCGTCATATTCGGAGTCGGCCTTTGCGGCGGGCTGAATTCGCGTTAAGCTGACGCCAATTCCCTCCCGTTTCGAGGTCAAACGAATCATGCGCCGTATCACCGGATTGATTATCGGTTTCTCCGTTTTGCTGCTTCTGGCCGGGTGCGGGGCGGACCTGGACCCGACCAAAGACTGGTCGCCAGAGCGATTCTACAAGGAAGCCAAGGAAAAAATCGCTGACGGCGATTACGAGACCGCCATCAAGTACCTCGAGTCCCTCGAAGCGCGCTACCCTTACGGCCGCTACGCCGAACAGGCGGAGCTCGAGATCGCCTATGCCTACTATAAATACGACGAGCCGGCGCTCGCCATTGCCGCCGCCGACCGCTTCATCCGCCTGCATCCGACCCACCCGAATGTGGATTATGCGTATTATCTGAAGGGCATGGTGAACTTCCACGGCGAAAAGAGCATGGGCAACTGGATGTTCGGCATCAAGGACGATCTTTCCGATCGCGATCCCACGGGTGCGCGCGATTCTTACAACGCTTTCCGCGAGCTGGTGGAGCGCTTCCCCAACAGCCGTTATGCCGACGACGCCCGGCAGCGAATGGCGTATCTTTTCGAGGCCCAGGCCCGCTACGAAACGCAGGTCGCGCGCTTTTACTATGACCGCAACGACTATGTCGCCGCCGTCAACCGCTGCAAATACTCTCTCGAGACTTACCCGCGCACGCCCTCCACCGAAGACGCGCTCGGAATCATGGCGCTGTCCTACAAGGCGATGGGGCTGGAAAAGCTGCTGCAGGACACCACGCGCGTGTTGCGCACGAATTTCCCCAACAGTCGCTATCTTGCCGAGGTTGGGGCACTCGCCGCCAACCGCTGAGATGCGCTCAGATCGCTTCCGGTCCTGTCTCGCCGGTGCGGATGCGCAGGACTTGCTCCACCGGCGTGACGAAGATCTTGCCGTCGCCGATCTTGCCGGTGCGGGCCGCGGCGGTGATCGCCTCGATGCAGCGCTCCAGCATGTCGTCCGCCACCACGAGCTCGATTTTCATCTTGGGCAGGAAATCCACCACGTATTCCGCGCCGCGGTACAATTCGGTGTGGCCCTTTTGGCGGCCGAACCCCTTCACTTCCGTGACGGTCAGGCCGCTTGCGCCAGCCTCTGAAAGCGCCTCGCGCACGTCGTCGAGCTTGAAGGGTTTGATGATGGCTTCGATTTTCTTCATGGTCTGCCTCGAATGAATTGTCCCGGGATTGTTGTTAATGATTAAAGACCACCCGCTGACTTGGCGCCAGCCGGGTCACGACTTGGAATCCTTGCCGTAACCCGAGGTGATCGGATAGCGCCGGTCGCGTCCGAACGCCCGCGGCGTGATGCGCACGCCGGGGGCGGCTTGGCGGCGCTTGTATTCGTTTCGCTCCACCATGCGAACCACCCGGCGCACCGTGACCTCGTCGAAGCCCGCGGCGATGATATCTTCCGCGGACTGATCGAGCTCGACATAGCGTTCGAGGATCGGATCGAGCGTGGTGTACGGCGGCAGGCTGTCAGTGTCCTTCTGGTCCGGGGCGAGCTCCGCCGACGGCGGCCGGTCGAACACCCGCCGCGGGATCACCTGTTTGATCCGGTTTCGATGCTCGGCCAGACGATACACCAGAGTCTTCGGCACGTCCTTGATGGCGGCGAAGCCGCCGGCCATGTCGCCGTACAGCGTGGCATAACCGACCGCCATTTCGCTCTTGTTGCCGGTGGTCAGCACCATCTTGCCGGTCTTGTTTGAGATCGCCATCAGCAAGGTGCCGCGGATGCGCGCCTGAATGTTTTCTTCCGTGGTGTCCGATTTCGCGCGCCCGAACTCGTTCGTTAGCGCGCCCAGAAACGCCTCGAACATCGGCTCGATCGGGATGACGCTGTATTTTACCCCCAGCGTTCCGGCCTGCGCGCGCGCGTCCTCCAAGCCGATTGGTGCAGTGTAGCGCGAGGGCATCATTACGGCTTCAACGCTGGAAGCGCCAATCGCATCGGCGGCGATGCACAGCGTCAGCGCCGAATCGATGCCGCCCGACAGTCCGATCACCACGCCGCGAAAACCGTTTTTTTGCACGTAGTCGCGCACGCCCAGAACCAGCGCCGCATAGACGCTCTCCTCCTCGGAAAGGTCCGGTGCGATCGCGGCGGGCACCGGCGTAACCGCCGGCGCGGTTTCGAACTCCACGAGGTGCAACGCTTCCTCGAAGGCCGGTATCCGCTGGGTCATGTCGCCGTGCGCGTCCACCACGAACGAATCGCCGTCGAATACCAGCTCGTCCTGGCCGCCGACGAGATTCAGATACACGACCGGCACGCCGTTGTCGCGCGCGCGCCGCGCGACGATGCCGAAGCGCTCCTGCCCCTTGTTCATGTGATAGGGCGAGGCATTGAGGTTGATGACGAGTTTCGCGCCCGCGACCGCCGCCTGTTCCACCGGCCCCGGTTCCCAGACGTCCTCGCAAACCGTGATGCCGACCGGAACGCCCTTCAAGTCGATTACGCACGGGTTCGCGCCTTCGGCGAAATAGCGTTTTTCGTCGAAGACGCCGTAGTTGGGAAGACAATGCTTGAAATAGGTCGCGGCCACCTTGCCGCCGTGGAGCAGCGAGGCGGCGTTGAACAGCCTGCCGTACTGGCGCTTGGGGTAGCCGACGATGACATCGATGCCTTGGATTTTCTGCAGCATCTCGCCGAGTGCGAGCTCGACGCGCTCCGAAAGATCGGGCCGCAACAGAAGATCCTCAGGCGGGTACCCGGTGAGTGCAAGTTCCGGAAATACTACGACATCGGCCTGCAGTTCGTCGCGGGCGCGCCCCGCCGCCGCGATCATCTTGGCGGCGTTGCCGGTCACGTCGCCCACCAGCATGTTGAGCTGGCCCAGCGCCACACGCAGGCGTGCAGCCATTATTCGAGCGCTTCGCGCATGCGCGCGCCGATTTCCGCCGGCGAGCGCACAATGTGCACGCTGGCTGCCTCGAGGGCGTGATATTTCTCTTCCGCCGTGCCCTTGCCGCCGGCGATGACCGCACCGGCGTGCCCCATGCGCTTGCCCTTGGGCGCGGTCACCCCGGCGATGTAGGCGACCACTGGTTTGGTGACGTGATTCCTTATATATGCCGCCGCATCCTCTTCCGCTTGTCCGCCGATTTCGCCCACCATGACGATGCCGCGCGTGGCCGGGTCTTCCTGGAACATCCGCAGGCAATCGACGAAATTCAGCCCCTGGATCGGATCGCCGCCAATGCCGATGCAGGTGCTCTGGCCGAGCTCTTCCTGGGTCGTCTGGTACACGGCTTCATACGTCAGCGTTCCGGAGCGGGAGATGATGCCGATAGATCCGGGCAGATGAATCGCGCCCGGCATGATACCGATCTTGCATTCGCCCGGAGTGATGACGCCGGGGCAATTGGGCCCGATCAGCGCCACTCCCGGATACTGATGCAGCGCAGCCTTTACCTTGCGCATGTCCCGCACTGGAATGCCTTCGGTGATGCACACGATCACGTGAATCCCGGCCGCGGCCGCCTCCAGGATGGAATCGGCAGCGAACGCCGCCGGGACGTAAATCATGGTGGCGGTGGCGCCGGTCGCGTGCACGGCGTCACGTACCGTATCGAACACGGGCAACCCCAGATGGCTCTGCCCGCCCTTCCCCGGCGTTACACCGCCGACCATCTTAGTTCCGTACGCAATAGCCTGCTCCGAGTGGAACGTACCCTGCTTGCCGGTAAAACCCTGGCAGATCACTTTGGTGTTTTTGTTGACGAGTATGCTCATTAAAAACTCTTAGAGTCTCTATCAAAATGAAATTGACCGCCAGCACACCAGGGACGGCAGGGTTTAGAAATCCGGGAAAAATTGGTTTTCCTGGCGACCCTGGCGCCCTGGCGGATCAGACTATTTTCGTACCGCGGCAACAACGCGTTTCGCCGCGTCCGTCAGGTTTTCAGCAGCGATGATCTTCAGTCCGCTATGCTCCAGCAGCGCCCGCCCCTTGTCTACGTTCGTGCCCTCGAGCCGCACGACCACCGGAATTTCGATGGCGACCTCCTGCACCGCCTTGATGATGCCCTCGGCGATGAGGTCGCAGCGCACGATACCGCCGAAGATGTTGACCAGGATCGCCTTGACGTTGGGATCGGAGAGGATGATCTTGAACGCCTCGGCCACCTTGTCCGCGGTGGTACTGCCGCCGACGTCGAGGAAATTCGCCGGCATCCCGCCGTGCAGTTTGATGAGGTCCATGGTTGCCATCGCCAGCCCGGCGCCATTGACCATGCAGCCGATGTTGCCGTCGAGCGCGACGTAGCTCAAGCCGAACTGGTGCGCCTTGTATTCCTTGGCGTCGTCCTGCGCCGGGTCGTGCATGTCCTCCAGCTTCTTCTGCCGGAACAGCGCGTTGTCGTCGACCTGGATCTTGGCATCAAGCGCCACCAGGTCGCCGCTCGCCGCCAGTGCCAGCGGGTTGATCTCGACCAGGCTCAGGTCGCGCTGGCAGAAAAGATGGTACACCGACAGCATCAGGCGCGAGAGCGCCGTGACCTGCTTGTCCTTCAGACCGAGCGCAAAACCGATCTCGCGGCACTGATACGCCTGCAGGCCGGCGATCGGATCGGCCACGGCTTTCAAGATTTTCTCGGGATGTCTGGCCGCAATTTCCTCGATGTCCATTCCGCCGGCGCTGGAGGCGATCATGACGACGCGTTCGAGCGCGCGATCGACCAGGCAGGCGAGATACAGTTCGCGCGAGACCACCGAGGGGGTCTCAATCAGCAGGCGGTCCACCGGCTTTCCGCCCGGACCGCTCTGGTGTGTCACCAGGCGCGAACCGATCAGGTTCGCGGCGGCTCTTTCGAGCGCCTCGCGCCCGATGACTTTCCTCACACCACCGGCCTTCCCGCGACCGCCGGCATGGATTTGCGCCTTCACCACCCACGTATCGCCGCCGAGCTCTTCGCTGACCGCAAGCGCCTCTTCGACCGAAAATACCGGCTTTCCCGGCGGCACCGGGACGCCGGCTTCCGCCAGCAGTGACTTTGCCTGGTATTCATGCAGATTCATGGGATGGCGGGGTTCGTTGCCGATAAATCCGGTACTAACCGGTTTGAAGATAACTTATTCCAGTGACTATATATGAACAGCCACCCTGCGTTCCAGAGCGAGGTTACCCAGAAGTATCTGCAAACCCACCCGAAAAGGATGATATGCGAAACTCAGAATCATGACACGCTGCGGATATTCCGCTAAGCATCGGTTTAGACGCTCTATCGTGCGCGGAACAGCCCGGCGCGTTTAGAATAATGACATGCAGGTCAGTGTCATAAACAGCATGGATAAGATTGCGGCATCCGACTGGAATGCGCTGGCCGGCAATGCCAATCCCTTTCTGCGACACGAATTCCTGCACGCGCTCGAAGCCACCGGCTGCGTCGACGCGAAAACCGGCTGGCAACCGCAGCACCTGGTGATACACAGGGACGGTACGCCGCGGGGTCGGCTTCTCGGCGCCGCGCCGGTGTACCTGAAAAATCATTCCTATGGCGAATACGTGTTTGACTGGGCGTGGGCCAACGCCTATGCACGCGCGGGACTTTCCTATTATCCGAAGCTCGTCGTTGGCGTGCCGTTCACCCCGGCAACAGGCCCGCGCCTGCTGGCCTTGGCGGGCACCGATACCACAGCGATAAAACAACGCCTGGTGCAAGGCGCCCTGCGCCTCATGGAGCAAAGCGCCGCATCTTCGCTGCACTGGTTGTTTCTCACCGAAGACGATGCGCGCCAGCTAGAAACCGACAACCACCTGATACGCACCGGCTACCAGTTTCATTGGACTAACGGGGGATACCGCGATTTCGATGACTTTCTGTCCACGTTCACGGCGCAGAAACGCAAGAAGATAAAACGCGAACGCCGTTACGTCCAGGAGGCCGGTATCGTCATGGAAGCGCTGAGCGACGCCGCCGTCACGACAACGCATTGGGATGTTTTTTACGAATTTTATCATTCGACCATCCGTCAGCACGGCGCCATCCCTTATCTCTCGCGCGCATTCTTCCACCGTCTGGGTGAAACCATGCGCGAACAAGTGGTGCTGATATTCGCGCGTCGCGGCACGGAATACCTCGCCGGCGCGCTCAATCTGCGCGGTGCCGACACGCTGTACGGCCGCTACTGGGGCAGTCGCGGCGAATTCCACAGCCTGCACTTCGAAACCTGTTATTACAGCGCGATCCAATACTGTATCGAGCGCGGGCTCAAGCGCTTCGAGGCCGGCGCCCAGGGCGAACACAAGCTGGCGCGCGGATTCACACCGGTGGTCACGCGTTCGGCGCACCGTCTCGTGCACCCGCAGTTCAACCGGGCGGTCGCGGATTACCTCGAGCGCGAACGAATCGACGTCGCCTCGACCATGAATGAACTGAACAAGCACGTTCCGTTCAAAAAAGGATTGACAGTGGAGTCGTAACTGACATGTTCGTGCTTAAACCGGGTTCCGACGATCTGCGTTTTCCGCCGGTGGAACTTGCTTCTCCGGAAGGATTGCTCGCCGTCGGCGGCGACTTGCGCGCCGAACGGCTGCTCGAGGCCTATCGCCACGGCATCTTTCCCTGGTACAACCCGGGCCAGCCGATCCTGTGGTGGTCGCCCGACCCGCGCGCGGTGCTGTTCCCCTCGAAGCTGCGAATTTCGCGCAGCCTCCACAAGACGCTGCACCGGAAAAAATTTTCCGTGACGCTCGATACCGCGTTCCGCGACGTGATCGAGGCCTGCGCCGAACCGCGCCGTCAGTATCCGGGCGGAGGGACCTGGATCACGCCGGAGATGATCGAGGCCTACATCCTGCTTTACGAGCGCGGGTTTGCCCACTCCGTCGAGGTGTGGAGCGACGGCCACCTCGCCGGCGGCCTGTACGGCGTGGCGCTCGGCAGCGCTTATTTTGGCGAGTCCATGTTCAGCCGCGAAGCCGACGCCTCCAAGGTCGGCTTTGCCTACCTGGTCAAACAACTGGAACGCTGGGGTTACGGTTTGATCGACTGTCAGCTGCCCTCGGAACATCTCTTAAGCCTGGGCGCGGAGCAGGTCCGCCGCCGCGATTTTCTGGCGCGGCTGGAACAAGCGCTGGCCGATCGGGATCGCGCGGGTCACTGGCGCTTCGATCCCGATCTGGTGATATCCTAAGTCCATCGTGGGCCGAATTCCGTCATGACCAGTCATCAGAAAGCGCCGGAGATTTTTCTCTCGATGCCGCACCCGTGCAGCTACCTGCCCGGCCGCACGGCCACGTCGCTCTTTCTCGACCCGCGCAGCCCGCTCGACAGCCGCCAGTACGCCGGTTTTATGCGGCTCGGTTTCCGGCGCAGCGGCGACCTCATTTACCGCCCGCACTGTCGCGATTGCAACGCCTGCATTCCGGTGCGGATTCCGGTGGAACGTTTCCGGCCCGACCGGGGACAACGCCGTGTCTGGCGGCGGAACCAGGATCTGTCGGTTACGGCGTGTGCGCCTGTATTCCGCGAGGAGCATTTCGAGTTGTACCGGCGCTATCAGGCGATGCGCCATCCCGGCGGAGGCATGGACGATCCGGACCAGAAGAAGTACATCAGTTTCCTTGGCGCCCAGCACATCGACACGGCCTTCTACGAAATCCGCAGCCGGACAGATCTGCTGGGCGTTGCCGTGACAGACATCCTCCCGGACGGACTGTCGGCGGTGTACACCTTCTTCGAGCCGGAGGAAAAACGCCGGGCGCTCGGCGTGTATGCCGTGCTGTGGCAGATCGAGCAGGCCAGAGTGCGGGGTCTGCCCTGGCTCTATCTCGGATACTGGATACGCGAATGCCGGAAAATGGCCTACAAGGGAAACTATCATCCGCTCGAGGTATTGCAGAACGGCCGCTGGATTTCTGTCGACGATCCGCAACACTGGACCGGCTGACGCGGCGAAGCGCTGCCGGGCGCGTACCGCATCCCCATTCGTGATTTCTCGCCGCCACCAAGCAGTCCGGCCGGAAATCGCTTTACGCCCACGCCCGACTACGGCATCATACGCCGCCAATTATCGAACCGGCACCGATATCGATTGCTGACCGATCTCCTCGGGTGGCGCCGGATCGACATTAAAACTCTTAAGATGACCTGTTATTGCGGCGGTAAGGCGTCTTAGGCTAAGGGCAACCCCGCTTATCGGGGTCGGCGCTTTAAACGGCTTCATGCCGCCGCAATAACGGGCGTAGGACATCGCGTGGCAAAGGAAGAACACATTGAAATGGAGGGGACCATCACCGAAACCCTTCCGAACACCTTGTTCCGGGTCAAGCTCGACAATGGTCACGTCGTGACGGCGCACATCTCCGGCAAGATGCGCAAGAACTACATCCGCATCCTGACCGGCGACCGGGTCACGGTGCAACTCACCCCCTACGATCTCACCAAGGGCCGGATCGTGTTCCGAGCCCGATAACGGTCAGCCGTTCTTCCCGCAGCATTCTGGCAACAACAAACCTGACGCTGACGCGGTTGGCGTCGCGTGCCCCGGCGGGCCGATGGAAAGTCAGGCCGTGGTCTTGTCAGTGGCCGGAACGAAATCAAATGTCAGACTGTTATCATTGGCCGTGACTTTGACGTGGCCACCCTCGGAAAGCTTGCCGAAGAGTAACTCGTTTGCCAGCGGTTTCTTCACCTGTTCCTGGATCAGGCGCGCCATCGGGCGCGCGCCCATGGCGGGATCGTAACCGTGCTTGGCGAGCCAGACGCGCGCGGCGTTGTCGAGCTCGATCGTCACGTTCTTCTCCGAAAGCTGCGCCTCCAGTTCGAGGATGAATTTGTCCACCACGTGCGCGATGGTTGTTTCGTCGAGCGCCTTGAACTGGATGACCGCATCCAGACGGTTGCGGAACTCGGGACTGAACAGGCGCTTGATTTCCTGCATCTCATCTCCGACGTGATCCTGTTTGGTGAAGCCCATGCTCGCCCGGCCCAAGCGCTCCGCGCCGGCGTTGGTGGTCATCACCAGGATTACGTTGCGGAAATCGGCTTTGCGTCCGTTGTTGTCCGTGAGCGTGCCATGGTCCATGACCTGCAACAGCAGGTTGTAGACGTCCGGATGTGCCTTCTCGATTTCATCGAGCAGCAGGACGGAATGCGGATGCTTGACGATCGCCTCGGTCAGCAGGCCGCCCTGATCGAAACCGACGTAACCGGGGGGTGCGCCGATCAGGCGCGAAACCGTGTGGCGTTCCATGTATTCCGACATGTCGAAGCGGATCAGCTCGAGACCCAAAATGCGTGCGAGTTGGCGCGTGACTTCGGTCTTGCCAACGCCGGTCGGCCCGGAGAACAGATAGGAGCCGACCGGTTTTTCCGGATGACCGAGGCCCGAGCGCGACATCTTGATCGCGGTCCCGAGCGCTTCGATCGCCTGATCCTGGCCGAACACCACCATCTTGAGATCGCGTTCGAGTGTCTTCAATGCCTCACGATCCGAGGTTGAAACCGTTTTCGGAGGAATGCGCGCGATCTTAGCGACGATATCCTCGATATCATGCACACCGATGGTCTTCTTGCGCCGGCTCGGCGGCAGCAGTTGCTGGCCGGCGCCAGCCTCGTCGATTACATCGATGGCCTTGTCCGGCAGATGCCGGTCGTTGATATAGCGATGTGACAGTTCCACTGCGCTGCGCAGCGCCTGGAAGGTGTAACGCACGCCGTGATGCTGCTCGAAGCGATTCTTCAAACCGCGCAGGATCTCGACCGCCTCTTCCACCGAGGGCTCGGTGACGTCGATCTTCTGGAAGCGGCGCGATAACGCCCGGTCCTTCTCGAAGATGTTGCGGTATTCCTGGTAGGTGGTCGAGCCGATGCACTTGAGGTCGCCGGAGGCCAGCACCGGCTTCAAAAGGTTCGAGGCATCCATCGCTCCACCCGAGGCCGCACCGGCACCGATGATGGTATGGATCTCATCGATAAACAACACCGCGTTCTCATGCTTTTTGAGCTGCGCGAGCACCGCCTTGAGGCGTTTTTCAAAATCGCCGCGGTACTTGGTGCCGGCGAGCAATGACCCCATGTCGAGCGCGTAGATCGTGCTCTGTGAGAGCACGTCAGGCACATCGCCGTCTACGATCTTCTTGGCCAACCCCTCGGCGATGGCGGTCTTGCCAACGCCGGCTTCGCCCACGAACAGAGGATTGTTCTTGCGCCGGCGGCACAACACCTGGATCGTGCGTTCGACCTCTTTGTCGCGGCCGATCAGCGGATCGATCTTGCCGAGCCGCGCCTGCTCGTTGAGGTTGATGCAAAACACGTCGAGCGGGCTCTTCTCGGTGGCCGCGCCTTCTTCACCCTCTTCCTGCGCCGGCAACTCATTCTGATTCTCGCCCGGCACCTTGGAGATTCCGTGCGAAATGTAGTTCACGACGTCGAATCGGCTGATGTTCTGCTTGTGCAGGAAATAT
>Ga0187774_10000296_pt1 | contig 16856 bp, 18 predicted proteins | sample 0216_BV02_MP05_2_FD_133152 | JGI IMG/M metagenome (GOLD analysis project Ga0187774, IMG submission 133152) | Tropical peat soil microbial communities from peatlands in Department of Meta, Colombia - 0216_BV02_MP05_20_MG | ecosystem: Environmental > Terrestrial > Soil > Wetlands > Peat | place... | reverse complement strand
AGCTAAGCCATGCGAAAACAAATTTATAACGTCTTGTTTCTTTGCACTCACAATTCTGCGCGCAGCATTATGGCGGAGGCCATCCTTAATAGTCTCACCATGAACCGGGGCCGGTTTAAAGCATACAGCGCTGGCAGTCATCCGGCCGGGCAGGTGAGCCCGTTGGCGATTAAACAGCTTCGCTCCGCGGGTCTGCAAACCGATGGGCTGCGAAGCAAAGACTGGAATGAATTTGCGAATTTTGGCGCGCCGGTCATGGATTTCGTGTTTACCGTTTGCGACGACGCGGCGAAAGAGGCATGTCCGGTGTGGCCAGGCCAACCAATGACAGCACATTGGGGGCAGCCGGATCCGGCTGCCGTGGAGGGGACAGACGAGCAAAAGCGACGCGCCTTTCTCCAAGCGTTTGGCGCGCTCAGGAACCGGATAAGTATTTTTGTCAGCCTGCCATTGGACAAGCTCGACCGGCTTGCCATCAAGAAGAAACTGGATGAAATCGGCAAGAGCTAGCCATGCACATCCTAAAGCGCGCAGTCGCGGAAACAATAGGCAGTGCATTCCTGTTGGCGATTATTATCGGTTCGGGAATTATGGGTGAGCGCCTTGCCGGCGGTAATATCGCTATTGCATTGCTTGCAAATTCAGTTGCTACGGGCGCAGCATTAGCAGCCCTTATTCTCGCGCTCAGTCCCATTTCGGGCGCACATTTTAATCCCTTGGTGTCGATTGCAGCCGCGCTGCAAGCCAGGTTGCCTTGGCGGGATGTCCCTGCCTATATGGCGGCACAGCTTGCGGGCGCATTTGCCGGAGTGGCTGCAGCGCATTTAATGTTTAGCGAACCAGTTTTTTTAGCATCCCAACACACGCGCGAGGGATTCTCGCAAGTCTGGAGCGAGTGTGTAGCGACATTTGGATTGCTCATTGTCATTTTAGGTTGTGCGCGGCAGTCTTTGACTTCGGTGTCCTTGGCAGTGGGCGGGTACATCAGCGCCGCCTATTGGTTTACCGCGTCAACGTGCTTTGCCAACCCCGCAGTGACACTGGCACGATCTGCAAGCAATACGTTTGCAGGCATAAGACCTGACGATGTACCAGGGTTTCTACTCGGGCAATTGACAGGAGCGGCGCTCGCGCTAATGTTTTGGCATTTTGTCGAACCAATTTCGGGCGAGATTCAGGGTGCCGAAGAGGAACGCGATTGAAGCGTCATTCCTGGCTCCAGTAGTCCTGTCCAATGCGCTGCTTTCATCGGTCTCGGACCCGCTGCAATGTCTTTCATTCAGTTTTTCCGGCCGGCACCCCTGAGGTGTATTTGATCGCAATCGCCTTTAGCGTTTGTACCATGCCGCCCGAGGTCCAACCGTAGCTACCAGGCGGATATGGACCGTAGTAAGGTAGGTAATAATATGGGCCATAGGGATAGCCGCAGCCCCAGTATGTGGGACCGCCGTAACCCCCGAAGAAGACCGGTACTGGTGGTTGGTAGGCTGATATGACTTCGAGCCGGACCAATGCGTCGGCACCGAGCGCCTGTGCTTTTTCGCGCGCGACATCAAGCAATTGTGCTTCGCTGCCGCCGGCCGTGCCTTCCGCTTCTATCAGTGCGATGTTGACATGCGGCTGTGACGGAAAAGCTAACAGAATAACGACATGCTGCGTCGGCTGGTAATGGACCGTCGGGTCAAATACCGTGACATGACTGGTGACCGAGGCGCAGCCGGAAACGGCGACAATGGCAATTCCCGTTGCAGCTCGGAGCATCGACCTGACCATTTGCAATTTGACATTCCTGGAGCGAATCGCGTTCGTCGGCCACAGAAAGTAGGCGGCGACCGTTGTTTTTCCGCTAACTTCGCAGCCCGATCTCGGCGAACGGCCGCGAAACCAAGGCAAGCCCAAACCCGTTTGGCGATTATTCACAAAATCGCATTCCTTGACTTGTTAAATGATAGTATAGGTCGAAACACAGTGTTGCCAATCCGAAGGCAGATAAATGAAGGCAATTCATTTCGTATACTTGGTCAGTTTGTTCGTCGCACTCTCTGGATGCGCAACTGCTCCTCGAAGCGGAGAGGAGCGCCTTGAAGCGAAGGACGTTAGGCTTTATGAACCAACACAGTTGACCCTCGATCGATATGATACGGTCGAACACCTGTGGGTGGAATCGTGGCGCACCGCGGTGTGGTATCCATCCAATTCAAACGAGGAAGAAGGCGTGAGGGCACTCAAGGACGAGGCGGCACGGCTCGGCGCAAACGGGGTGACTAATGTGAGTTGCTCCGAGAACGCTTGGCTTTTCTCGTCTAAAGAGCACCCACCGCTCATCTGTTACGGATTGGCGATTCGCGTACGCTGAATTGCCAGGATTTATTCTAAAAGCACCAAAATTTCCTTTCGGCAATCCGCTTGTGAAGAGAAACTAAGTCTACGACCCCGTTACGCGGTACTTCGGACGCTTGTGCTTTTCACAATGTAAGTTTCGTTTCCGGTACGCGACTAAGTTGTATTGGTGGGCGTTCGCATTTATATGGCTCAGGCTCGAAACTCTTGCGACTGGGCCACTGTCGAAAGTTTGTTATGTGCTTTGAAAGGATGCGAAGGTGAATTGTTTAATTTTGCGTTGTGCGGTAACTCTGTTTACGGCGATTACGGTATGTGGGTTCTCTGGGTGCAGTTATGCAGGCGGTGACGCACAGGTAGTACGGCTTCCCGACCCCGAGATCGACGCCCCGTTGGCGAAGACTGGTGGCCAAGAGACGGCAGTGCTCGCGGGCGGATGCTTTTGGGGCGTGCAGTTGGTGTTTCAGCATGTCAAGGGTGTGACTTCCGTAACCTCCGGTTACGCGGGGGGCTCCGCGCAGCAGGCCGATTACGAGTTGGTAAGTACGGGAACGACCGGCCACGCGGAATCCGTGAGGATCACCTATGACCCGTCGAAGATTTCTTACGGTCAGTTGTTGAAGGTTTACTTATCTGTCGCCCACGATCCGACGCAACTCAACCGTCAGGGACCGGATGTCGGAACCCAATACCGCTCGGAGATTTTCTATACCAATGGCGAGCAGCAAAAGATTGCCCAAGCCTATATTAATCAGCTCCAGAACGCCAAAGTCTATTCGCGGCCGATCGTGACCAAAGTGGCGCCCTTGTCAGGGTTTTATCCCGCGGAAGGGTATCATCAGGATTACGCAACCCTCAATCCGCATAGCCCGTATATCGTGATTAATGATCTTCCCAAGCTTTCTAATTTGAAAGCGACATACCCGCTGCTTTTTCAAACTGCGAAGGCTCCATCTAGTTGATCGCCGCCCCACGTAGCGCATAAGCTGCAGCTCGCTCCAAAAAACGGAGAGTATTTGTCGAGCTAGCTAGCGCTCGAACCTGCAAAGCGCCGAGACCCCGAGCGACTAAAACCGAATCGCCGAGGATTGCGGCATTACAGTCTGTAAAAGCCGTGCTGATGTAAAAAAAAAACGGGAAGCGCGGCTTCAGGAATGCGCAAATTCGCTCATGCTAGAATACCTTGCAGCAACGCCCAGTCTCGGCTTTCAGTGCTGAACGATGCTGCGCGCAATGATAAGGACCTCTCGACCCAGAAATGATACTCCGATGGTTTAGGAAACAGGCAAAAAGCCGCCCGGTGATCAGCATCTCCCTAGTGACCCTGGGTGCATCGCTATGGCTTTTGCTGCTCGACAACTGGTCATTATGGAATGCGCTTTTTCGGATCGTGAACGGCCCGGGAAGTGCGTTGGTTCTGGCAAGCCTGCTGGTGGCATTCATTCTGCTGTTCAATATGGCGCTTTGCCTGATTTGCCAACCGGGGACCACCAAACTCGTCCTGATCTCTTTGCTGATCGCCAGTTCCGTCGCGGCATATTTCATGAACCAATACGGCACGATGATTGACAGGGGAATGATGCAAAACGTGTTCGCTTCAAATTGGCCTGAGATTCGTGAGCTCCTTAGTTTAAAACTGCTTGCCTATGTCTTGATTCTCGGATTTCTTCCCGTTGCGTTCCTTTTGTCGATCGATATCGATTACCATAGTGTTTGGAAAGGCGTCTTGCAAAAGCTGGCATGGATATCGGGTTCCGCGCTTTTAGTCACCGGTATTATCGTTCTGTTCTACCAGGATTATGCTTCCATTTTCCGAAACCATCGTGAAATTCGCTTTCTCCTCACCCCGACGAACTACTTGAGTGGCACCTATGGTGTGCTTAAAACCAAATATGCGCAGCCGCAGGAGCTTCGCGTGATCGGCCGGGACGCACGGCTCAAGATGCCGCAATCATCGACGGGAAAAAAAGCGCTGACCATCATCGCGGTTGGGGAAACCGCGCGTGCTGCAAACTTCTCGTTAGGGGGCTATGCGCGGCAAACCAATCCACTGATGGCGCGCGAAGACATTATTTATTATTCAAATGCGACTTCATGCGGAACCGATACCGCCAGTTCTGTTCCATGCATGTTTTCGGATCTCGGCCAGGACGGTTTTTCAATAAGCAAAGGCGCCGAACAGGAAAACCTGCTTGACGTGTTGAAACGTGCCGGAGTTGCGGTGCTGTGGCGCGACAATAACTCGGGCTGCAAAGGCGTTTGCAGCCGGGTGGCTTATCAGGATCTCTCGAAAATGAATGACCCTGGGCTTTGCCGCTCTGACGAATGTTTCGACGAAATCCTGCTGAAAAATTTGCAGGAAAATCTCGATAAATCGGATCGCGACACGGTGATTATATTGCACCTGAAAGGCAGTCACGGACCCGCGTACTATTTGCGCTATCCCGACCAGTTTGCGGTTTTCAAGCCGGTCTGCAATACCAATCTCCTCGAAAAATGCAGCCGCGAGGAGATCGTGAATGCTTACGACAACACGCTCTTGTATACTGATTTTGTGCTGAATAAGATTATCGCTTTATTGAGGCGCAACGCTGAACGCTTCGATGCGTCGCTCATTTATATGTCCGACCATGGTGAATCGTTGGGGGAAAATAATATCTATTTGCACGGATTGCCGCGCATACTCGCACCATCGGAGCAAACGCATATCCCGGTGATAGTTTGGTTATCGAAAGGCGCATTGCAGCGCAATAATATCGACTTGAAATGTCTTATGGCGCACCGTGGCGACGCCTCGTCTCACGACAACCTGTTTCATTCGGTTCTGGGCCTGATGGATGTGCAGACGAAAATATATCGGCCCGGACTGGACCTTTTCCATGCGTGTGAACGCAGTGGGAAAGTCGCCACAAGTTAAAGCGGAGCACCACCGTCCGCAGTTTGACGCAACTGGCGCTGCATGGAGCTGGCGCGGTTAGCCGAATTTTTTGGGCTGGTTACCTAGGCGGCAACGCGCCTGGTCGGCAAACAAGCAGCGCACTGATTTCGAATAGGTCTATGACTGCCATATATCTGTCGATCACGACTTTTTTTTCAACGCTTGGAGGCGGCCTGTTTGCGCTCAGGTTTCGCGACCGGCTGCACCTTGTTTTAAGCTTCACGGCGGGTGTGTTGCTGGGTGTCGTCAGTTTTGACCTACTACCAGAGATTTTTGAGTTGGCCCAACAGCACGGGCTAAACGCCAGCGATGCGATGATTGCACTTGTGGTCGGGTTTTTGCTGTTTCACAGTTTCGAAAAGTTCGTACTGATCCATCAAGTCCGCGAGTCCGATTACGCCGAACATCATCACCCCAGGGTGGGAATACTGTCGGCTATTGCGCTCGCTGGACATAGCTTTATGGATGGCGTCGGAATCGGTCTGGCGTTTCAGGTCTCGGAATCGATCGGAATTGCGGTCGCTGTCGCAGTCATTTCCCATGATTTCTGTGATGGTCTAAACACGGTCAGCCTGATGCTGGTGAATCGCAATACAACGCCGAGAGCGCTGGCCATGCTTGGGTTGGATGCTGTAGCTCCCGTCCTAGGCGCGGCTTCCACCTTGTTCTTTGAAGTCCCGCCGTTCATTCTAATGCTCTATCTGGGGTTCTTCTCGGGATTCCTTCTGTATATCGGGGCATCCGATGTTCTGCCTGAAGCGCATTCCCAGGCGCGCTCAAGCACCGCCGTCAGCCTCATCGGCTTAACCTGCTTGGGTGCCGCCTTCATCTTCCTTACCGGCCGCTTGGCTGGATAGCCAAAAATTTGATTTAGAGCAGAGGTACGCTTTGCGGCCTGCCGCGCAACGAGAGCCTGCAACGGCCGTTTCTAAACTTGCACTAACGAGCGATTTGGCTGTGCCTAAGCCCAATTTGTGTTCAGCAAGGCCACGTCCGGGAAGAGTTTTTTCACTGATCAAAAATAAAACCGATATTACGCTTGACAAATAAAATTATATGCATATACTTAGATGTCATGAATAAGCGAGTTGACACTTCTGAACATGCGCTCTGGTCCGAAATGAGCAGGGTATGTGTAGGATTTAATTTGCGAAGAGCCGCACGCGCTGTCTCGCAGATCTATGACAGCGCCCTGCAAGGTACTGGCCTGCGCGGCACGCAGTTCTCAATGCTGGTGGCAATCTCTACGTATGGGCCGTTGACGATCAATGACCTGGCGAACGGTGGGGTGATGGACCAAACCACGGTTTCGCGCAACGTGCGGGTGCTGCAGAAACAAGGCTATGTCGAATTAGTCCCGGGTACAGACAAACGGACACGGGCTGTAAGCATTACCGACAAGGGAAAAAGTGTTTTGAGAAGCGCGCTGCCTCACTGGAATAGAGCTCAAGCCTCCATAGCAAAAAAGCTGGGGGATAAAGAGGTAAAAGTGTTGTTGGATGGGTTGCGGTTGGCCACGAAAGTAGCCAAGCAGCTCTAAATTTTTTAACTGCTACATGTATATGCATATTGTCCTGACTAAAGGCGAGATATGAAAATTATTGAAAGGAGGTCCTATGCGAAAGACTTAATGAGTGAAGTTGTTGTCGGAAGGACTGCGGATGGCCGCAAAGGTCGTCAGCTAAGTTCCATATTTTTTAATCAGTACATGCATATACATGCGTCTATACGATAATCGGAAGGCGCGATATGCAATTTTTTGAAAGGAGTATCACCATGTTTAAGACGTCTATTGTTAAACCCGGCCTGGTCACTGCCAGCGTCCTGCTGTTGGCTGCTGTGCTCGCTGCAAATAATGCAAAGGCGCAGCCAAGCGCTTATGCCGATCCTCAGGAACAAGCGCGTAATCTCGTGCAACTGGGAGAAGTGTCCGGATTTTCACCGGCAATCGTGACCGTGAAAGTTATCGGAACCACGCAGATGAATGCTCAGGAGCAAGCAAGAAACCTGATTGCTGGCCCCGGCGAAGGAAATAGCAAAGGTCCGGCGTACGTGGGCGCGGTAATGATCTCAACTCCGGCGGTCGATGCTCAAAAGCAGGTTGCGCATGTTCTTTCGGCGCCGCTTCCGCTTTGAGGCGAGCGGTTTGAGAAAGCGTCGTGCGGGTACGGGAGTGTTGTAATTCTTTGGATATGCTCTTCGTGCCCGCATCAACGCACTTCTGACGGTATTGAATAAAACGTGACTAATCTATTCGCGGTTTTGCTTTCGTGGGCGGTGTGGTTGTCCGGATACCCCGCGCCGGCTGTACCGCCCGAGGTTGTGTTCGTAAGTCATCAGCAGCTTACCGGGATGGCATGTAACGGTACCGAGTGCAAAGTTATGGGGTTCCACCATCCCGGATCAACCCGCGTGTTTATCGACAACCGTCTGCATCCGGACGAAAGCATATTTGCGCGTTCGATTATCGTTCATGAATTCGTCCACTACCTGCAGCAGTCGGGGGGCAAGTTCGCACTCAAATACAGTTGTAACGATGCGCTGGAAATGGAACGAGAAGCGTACTTCGTGCAGTCGCGCTTCCTGGAAGCTCACGGCGTGTACATGGTAGTCGGGAGCGCTATGCATTTTGCGTTATGCGACCGCTGATCTAACTGAGGGCGACACTATGAACATAGATACTCGAGCGGATTTGGTCTTGGCGTTGATCCTGTCGGTGCTCGTTGCAGGGTGCGCAGAACAAACTGAGCCTCAAACGGTCGTTCGCCCGGTGCGCGTGTTCACGATCGGCGATCCGCAGGCAGCGGGCAACGGGGAGAGCTATGCCGGTGAAGTCAAAGCGCGCTTTGAGACTAAGCTTGCGTTCCGCGTTCCCGGAAAAGTAGTCGCTCGTCGCGTGGAAGTTGGCGACCGCGTGCAGAAAGGGCAACTCCTTGCGCAACTCGACTCGGCTGATTATCGTCTTGCCGTACAAAGCCTTGCTTCACAACTTGCCGGCGCGCGCGCGGAACGGAATTTCAGCAAGGACGATCTCGTTCGATATCGGGAATTGCTGGAGCTGAACTATATCAGCCGTGCTGAATACGATCGACATGAAACAGAGTATAAGACAGCGGATGACCGCGTTGATGCTCTGCGGTATCAACTCAATCAAGCCAACAACCAGTTTAGCTACACAAATCTTTACGCGGACCGGAACGGCGTAGTGACCTGGCTCGATTTTGAAACCGGGCAGGTTGTCAGTGCGGGTCAGGTGATAATAAAGATCGCCCAACTCGACGACAAAGAAGTCGTAATCAGTGTCCCCGAACAGCGTATTGCCGGGCTGCGCGACGCCACTAGGGTTACCGTATCCCTTTGGGCTGACGGCGACAGCCGGTTCACGGGACGAATCAGGGAAATTTCGCCTAGTGCAGATCCAGCAAGCAGGACCTATACGGTAAAAGTATCGTTACTGAGCGGCGCGGAGCTTGCCAGGCTCGGAATGACCGCAACCGTCTACTTCCCACCGCAGCAAGCCAGACAGCCGACGGTGCCCCTAAGCGCTGTATTTCAACCGCAGGACGCTCCATCGCAAACCCGCGTTTGGCTCGTGAATAAGCGCACGAGAACCGTCAAGTCGGTTCCAGTCAAGATTGGCAAGGAAGTATCGGATGATCAAGTGACGGTCTACGGACTTGCTCTAGGGCAATCCGTGGTAAGCGCCGGCGCCAACCGGTTGTTGGAAGGGCAGAATGTGAAGATTCTCGGCGGGGGGGATGCGTCGACGCTGGCACAATCGAACTCTGACCATGCTGCGGAAAGCTCCGCGTCATACGCATCGCGCGAAGTCAAATGAAGAAATTTAATCTCAGCGAATGGGTATTGAACCATCGCCAGTTCACCGGCTTCGTGATGGCTTCGTTGATGCTAGGCGGGATTTTCGCTTATTTCCGCCTTGGTCAGCGTGAAGACCCCGGTTTCACATTTCGGGTCATGGTGGTTAAAACGTTTTATCCAGGGGCGACCGCTCGAGAAGTCGAAGAACAGGTCACCGATCGGATTGAGAAAAAAATTCAGGATTTGCCAGATCTGGATTATGTGAACAGTTATTCCAAGCCTGGTGAATCAACGATCTTTGTCACGTTGCGGCAGTACGTGCCACGCGCCGACGTACCCGACCTGTGGTACCAAGTGCGCAAGAAAATCGGCGATATTCGCGATACGCTGCCAAGGGGAGCGATTGGCCCGTACTTCAATGACGAGTTTGGCGATACCTACAGCATCATCTACGCATTCTCCGGGGACGGGTTCAGCTACGCTGAATTAAAAGATTTTGTCGATTCAGCCCGCCAACAACTTTTGCGCGTGAAAAATGTGGAAAAAGTCGATCTCATTGGGGCGCAGGACGAGAAAATCTATGTCGAGTTCTCGGACAAACGGCTCGCGGAGCTCGGTCTCGATGCTCGGCAAATTGCCGTGGCATTACAATCTCAAAACGCGCTTACTCCGGCGGGCAGCATTGTCACCCCGTTTCGCGATTTGCCTTTGCGCATCTCCGGAACGTTCGAAAGCGTCGCGAGCGTGGAAAATCTTCCAATTCGCCTTAGCGGCAGAACTTTTCGTGTGGCCGACATTGCAAAGGTCTCGCGCGGCTATATCGATCCTCCGGAATTTAAGATGCGCTTCAACGGCAGGGAGGTTATCGGCCTGGGCGTAACGCTGAACAAGGAAGGCGATGTCCTGGAAGTTGGCAAGGAACTCGGCGCGGCAATGCTGAAAATCAAGGCCCAGTTGCCGGTGGGCATCGACGTGGAGCAGGTCGCCAACCAGCCTCGGGTGGTCAAAGCTGCCGTCGGTGAGTTCATGCGCACATTCTTGGAAGCGGTTGTCATTGTGCTGATGGTGAGTTTCCTGAGCCTGGGCATTCGCACCGGAATGGTGGTCGCGCTTACTGTACCCTTGGTGCTTGCGGGCACCTTTCTCCTGATGCTAGTGCTCGGCATTGACCTGCAGCGCATTTCGTTGGGCGCATTGATTCTCGCTCTCGGATTGCTGGTGGATGATGCCATGATCGCAGTAGAGATGATGGCCCGCAAAATGGAGCAGGGCTGGGACCGATTGCGTTCTGCCATACATGCGTACAGCACGACTTCATTCCCGATGCTGACCGGAACTCTGGTGACGGTTGCCGGTTTCCTGCCCGTCGGGCTGGCGCGCTCCAATGCCGGCGAATACACCGTGGCGATTTTCCAGGTAACGGCCATTTCATTGCTGCTTTCCTGGATAGGCGCGGTTGTATTTACCCCCTTGATCGGCTGGTTTCTACTAAGAGTCAAGCGCGCCGCGACAGAGCCGCTGGAAATTTTTAATACGCCGTTCTACACCCGTCTGCGCGCGTGGGTCGAGTGGTGCGTCGCGAATCGTTACAAGGTGATCGTTGCTACGGTTGCGCTGTTCGCGGCAGGTATGGTCGTCTTCATTCATCTTCCCCAGCAGTTTTTCCCTCTTTCCAACCGGCCCGAAGTAATCGTTGACATGTGGTTACCGGAGGGCACCAGCTTTGCGCGAACCGAAGCGGCGGCGAAACGATTTGAGGCTGTGCTAGCGAAGGACCAAGACGTTGTCCATTATGCCGCCTATATAGGCGGCGGCACTCCACGTTTTTTTCTGCTGATATCGCAAGAGCTTGCTAACACTAACCTTGCGCAGTTTGTGGTGATGACGAGAAATAATGTTGCCCGCGAACGGGTGATTAAGCGAATCCGCGCCGAGTTCGCTGCTGACTTTCCTGATGTGCGTGCCCGCGTAGGCCGCCTCAGTGTGGGTCCTCCGTTCGATTATCCCGTGGTATTTCGCGTACTCGGGGAAGATTCGCGGGTTGTCCGGAAAATCGCCGAACAGGTGAAGCGGGTCATGCGCGCCAACGTGAATACCGTGGATGTAAACGACGACTGGCGTGAACGTATTCCCTCGCTGAGTTTGACCCTGGACCAGGAAAAGGCGCGCGCGTTGGGGGTAACGACAGAGAGCCTTGCAGATTCGCTACAAGCGCATTATACCGGCATTCCGGTGGGTCAGTTCCGCGAGCGGGACAAGCTGATCGACATTATCTGGCGGGCCCAAGCTGATCAGCGGTTCGCTCCAGACGAATTGCCGGATATCGCAATTCGGACCGGTAATGGAACGGCAGTCCCCTTATCGCAACTTGTTAGGGTCAAGACCGATTTCGAGGACGGGGTAATCTGGCGGCGCAATCGCTTTCCAACTATTTCTGTGCGCGCCGATGTTGTGGATGGAGCGCAAGGACCCGATGTAGCACGCCAGATCGAGTTGGCTTTGACGCCGATTCTGCAACAACTGCCATTCGGCTATGTGGTCGAGACCGGCTCAATGCTCGAAGACAGCAGAATCGCGCAAAGATCAATATTCATGTGGATTCCGCTGGTCGCCGTAGTGACACTGCTCCTGCTCATGATTCAGCTCCAAAGCATCGCGCGTACCATGCTGGTATTTACAACTGCGCCTTTGGGAGTAATCGGTGCCGCTTTTGCGTTAGCGCTGTTCCGCATGCCGTTTGGTTTTGTAGCGCTGCTCGGCATTATTGCGCTTGCCGGAATGATCATGCGTAATTCTGTGATCCTCGTCGACCAGATCAAGCAGGACGAAAAAGCGGGTCGCGACACCTCGACTGCGATCGTTGAATCCACGGTGCGTAGATTCCGGCCGATCATGCTTACCGGATTTGCCGCCATTCTTGCCATGATCCCGCTTTCACGAAGCGACTTTTTTGGCCCGCAGGCGGTTGCGATTATGGGCGGGCTCGCGGTTGCGACCGTACTCACCGTTTTTTTTCTCCCCGCACTATACGCTACCTGGTTCCGCGTTAAGCGCGCACCCAATGGTCCGAGCCGCGACACACCGCTAACGCCACTGCAGCCAACCGGAAGCGCGCGGCCGGAACCGGTATTCACCGCGACCAAAGGTACGGCATGAAACGAACCTTACGCATATTCTCGTCGTTGCTCGTCGCAAGCTGGCTCGGTGCGTGTTCGTCAACTGCGTTGCGTGACCCGGTTTCGGTCAATATTCCAGGCCAGTGGAGCAATGCGCCAAAAGCGGACAACGCAGCAACCACTCGAGACCTTGCGCACTGGTGGAAGGGTTTTGAGGATCCGGTGCTCGACGACCTCGTCGCCCGCGCGCTTGCCGCAAATCAGGACCTGAAGCTGGCCGTTGCACGCGTTCGCGAAGCGCGCGCGTACCAGACTGTTGCGGAGTCAGTCCTATTTCCTACCGTTGACGCAACCGCAGATGTTGGTCGCAATAAATCATTCGAACGTTTGCCCAAGCCGACCGTTGGTACAACATGGAACATTGGTGTTGCGGCTGCTTGGGAGATTGACTTGTTCGGCGGTAATCGCTTCGAGGCGCAAGCAGCATCAGCGCAAACGCGGGCTTCCCAAGAAGCGCGCCGTGCAGTGCAAGTCGGCGTCCTGGCGGAGGTTGCGACCAGTTATTTGGAACTGCGCGGAGCGCAGAAACAGATCGATATTGTGACGGAAAACATCGCGGTGCAGCGCAAGCAATTGCAGTTCCTTGAAGCGCGTTACCGCGCAGGGCTCTCTAGCGAACTTGACATCGCAAGGCAGCAACAACTCATTCACACGAGTCAAGCGGCGCTTGCGTTACTTACGAACGCGACGGCGGCGCTCAGTCATCGGATTGCTGTTCTTTTGGGCAAGCCCGCCTCTGACCTTGAGTCGCTGCTTGCGCGGCCTGCGCCATTGCCCTCTACGCTTCCGGAGATTCCGGGTCTTCTGCCTTCTGACCTCTTCGCGCAGCGACCGGATATCAGGCGCGCCCAAGCGGAACTAACGGCGGCTGCCGCAAAATTAAGTTCCGCTAAAACGGATCTTTTCCCCAAATTTGTCCTGTCCGCCCGTGGGGGACGAGGCGCGCTCGACCTTGACCCGTCGCCGAACGCTGTCGGCAACATTTTTGCACTTGGGCTTGGAGTGGTCCAGCCGCTGTTCAATGCGGGTCGCATTAGAGCGAATATCGAAGCGGCGGACGCGCGTTTGTCACAAGTCGCCGCGCGCTATGAAAAAACGTATCTCACTGCCTTGGAAGAGGTCGAGGACGCCTTTGTCGCGCACACCACCGCGCGCGAGCGTCGCGAAGAACTCACGCAAGCAGCGCAAGAAGCGGCACGTGCAGAACACCTGGCCGAGGAATTTTACAAACGGGGCATCACTGATTTTCTCGCAGTGCTCGACTCCGAGCGGGTGAAGCTTACCGCCGAAGACGAGCGCGCCAAAGCAGAGACCGCGGTTTCGGTTTCCATGGTGTCGCTGTATCGCGCCTTCGGGGGTGGTTGGACCAGCGCGGACACAGCAGTCGCGCAAGAAAAGTAAATGGCGAAGTTGATTCTAACAAACGTAGGTTGAAAGGAGGTTGTCATGAAGCTGAAATTGTCGATGTACATAGTTGGGCAAATCTTCGGCTGCTTAGTGGTTCTTGCTTGGAGTTTAGCCGCATCGGCAGAACCTTTCGATTCCCCGGTCGGATTGTGGAAGATAGTCGACGATCAAACCGGTCAGCCACGCGCAATAATCCGCATTACCGAAACCAACGGTGAGTTTCAGGGGACAATTGAAAAAGGTCTGCGGCCGGGTGAAAATGAAAATTCCATCTGCGAGAAATGCGAAGGTTCTCGTCACAACCAGCGCCTGCTCGGGATGGCGATTGTTACTGGAATAAGAAAACAAGGAGACGAATATGCCGGCGGCGAAATACTCGACCCTGACAATGGCACGGTTTATCGCTGCAAAATGAGGCTGGAAGATGGTGGCACCAAGCTCCAGGTGCGCGGCTTCGTCGGTGTATCTTTGTTTGGACGCACGCAAACATGGGTCCGAGTAGAATAAGCAAGGCAGCGAGCCATACTAATTTGTTTGTAGCACAAGGTTCAGAAAATAATCTATTTATGGAGATACATCAATGAAGATTTCCATGTATCAAGCGTCGGTTCCGGTATTCATCCGCATTTTGAAAAACCTCAGGGCAATTTTGCAAAAGGGACAGGCTTACGCCGAGGAAAAAAAAATCGAGCCAGCGGTGCTGATCAATAGTCGTCTTTACCCTGACATGTTTCCCTTGGTGCGCCAGGTTCAAATTGCCTCCGACGTGGCCAAAGGGTGCGGTGCCAGGCTGGCGGGGCTAGAACCGCCGAAGTTCGAGGATAATGAAACTACTTTCGCCGAGCTATTTGCGCGCATCGACAAGACAATCGTTTATCTAGAGACCTTGAAGCCCAATCAAATTGACGGCTCGGAGGAGAAGACGATTACCATGCAGATCCGCAGTAACACGATGAGCTTTGCGGGCATGGCGTTTCTTTTGAATTTTGCTTCGCCTAATTTCTACTTCCATGTGACGACCGCTTATGACATTCTCAGGCACTGCGGTGTCGAGATCGGCAAGCAAGACTTCATCGGTGCGCTTTGAAAGCAAAATAAGAACGAATTCTGCTTGGGAGTAATGCTTGTGGAACTTGAACCATTGAGAGGCCGATGCCACGGCTTTTCCCGCGCAATTAAAGCGAACTTTGGGCTTGTGATCAATTTGGTTCGCATTGACACCTTACCATAAAAATTACTTGCTATTGAGACCGGGTTGGTTCAATCATTGGAGGAGGGTTTATTAGGAAGGAGGGACTATGCCAGCAATACTTGAAGGGAAAGTTGCTCTGGTGACCGGAGTGAGCCATGAAGGACAGGTCGGACAAACGGTCGCTAAAACTTTAGCGGACAAGGGTGCCGCGCTGGCGATTTGCGCGCGGACTCAAAGCAATGTCGAGGCCCGTGCTAAAGAGTTACGGCAATCCGGGGCGCGTATTCTTCCGCTGGCGGCGGATCTCACTGACGAATCCCAGGTGCGCCAGCTGATAGAGCGTGCCGTGAGCGAGTACCACAAGATTGACATCTTGGTCAATCTGGCGGGTGGACTTACGCGTTACAAGTCCGCAGTTGAGCACAGCTTGGACGATTGGAATCATGAACTCGATAACAACCTGCTGAGTGCTTTTTTAATGTCGCGCGGCGTTTTCCCGCACATGAAAGACGGCGGGGGCGGAGCCATTATTAATTTTGCGCGGGCCGGGCTTGCTCAAGCGAACATGGTTGCCTATAACTGCGCGAAAGCGGGAATCGAAGCGCTCACCCGCACCTTGGCGCTGGAAGGACGCGATTTCGGGATTCGCGTTAATGCAGTGGCGCCCGGGCTGGTGGATACGGCATCAAACATTGCCGCGATGAAACCCAAGGACACGAAACGCTGGGCCAAGCGTGAGCAAATTGCCGAGGCGGTGGCTTTCCTCGCTTCGGATTCCGCCGCCGGTATTACCGGTCAGATGGTCCCGGTAACGGGCTGGGGATTATAGCGAGCGAATGGCTTTGGAACCGAATTATTTCACGCGCTGCTGTTGCGTGTTTAAAGCCTAGGATTCAGCGGAGAAAAAGCAGCCGCCGGCCTTCTGGATCTCCCCGTGTTCCGGTGATGTGCGAAGCGCGGAGCTCATGTCCACCGTCGGTCCGATGCTATAAAAGGTTTTGTTGCTTGCCGTCAAATTGCTTGTAATCATATCGGCAAGCGGATCAGTCGGTAGCGCGGTACCGTTGGGTTGAGACAAGCGTTCGTAGGACTCGAGACGAGTCAAGGCTACACCAAAAACTTCCAGAGCTTCCTTAATCACGGTGCAAACCGAGTCATCCAATCTTTTAGATGCGGCGTCCAACTCGGCAACAAGTTTTACGGATCTTTGCCTAAGTTCTTCCAGGCCGCTTAGCGGTAAACGTGTCAAATTTTCGGACAGGCAATTCAATCGGTCAGCGAACTGAACGGCTTCGATGTATGCAGTCAATAAAAAGTAAATTTCCTGCTCGGTCTTGGCTTCTCGAATAATAGTAGCGATAGTCATGGGATTTTTACCTTGCTCGTTAACTTAAAGATAACCTAGGGTACGCGAATAATGTGACAGCGTGATGGCACAAAAATTACACGCATTCAATGCGTTTGCTTGGTGCGCGGCAACATTTCGCTTGACCAAACTTTTGCCGCCCTAAGTCAGCGCTGGTCGAAAAATGCAGCCGGCGCTTTTACGTCCACGAGCATATTTGTTAATAATTTTTTCACGTGACGGAACTTCTACTTGCACCTTGCCACACGACTAAGTCGTGTATTAACGGAAGCGGACCCTATCAGTCGCTTTGAGCACATGGCAGGCTACTAGTTCACCAACTCAATATTTTCGCGCTGTCTCTCGGCGGCGACGCTGTTGTCGGTATCGCCGGCACCTGGGCTGGTCGCAAGTCCGCCAAGCAAATTTCGGCGCGTCATTGTCAGCTCATTGCCAGCCACCAAGAAAACCGCAGTTTTGCCTGTACGGACAGATTCCCGGCGTCTGCGGCTTCGACCTGATAAAAATTTGACTGCGACCCTTAACGCGTTCAAATTAAGCTTGACAGTAATCGTAGGCGAGGGGGACGTCGGTGGAGAAAAGGCATCAACAGTTCTCGATCTGGTATTTCATCGTTGT
>Ga0187774_10000295_pt1 | contig 16873 bp, 17 predicted proteins | sample 0216_BV02_MP05_2_FD_133152 | JGI IMG/M metagenome (GOLD analysis project Ga0187774, IMG submission 133152) | Tropical peat soil microbial communities from peatlands in Department of Meta, Colombia - 0216_BV02_MP05_20_MG | ecosystem: Environmental > Terrestrial > Soil > Wetlands > Peat | place... | reverse complement strand
CGCGGACGGGAGGTTCCCATGCTTCTGGGTAACCGGCTGGTTCCAAGGACACCGGATAGGCGAGCTAGGAACCGTGCAGGCGGAACCGAGTCGATCATGATCATGCTGCTCCTGGCCGGCACACTCGTCTCCTCCCTTCCCGTACTCGGGGCTCAGGGTGATCAGTCACAGATCGACTGCGTTCCTCATTACGGCCCCTGCACGAAAAGACTTCCCGGAGGCATGGTCTCGCTCGACATCGCCCCGAAGCCGGTCAAGGCCATGCGCGATCTCACCTTCACGGTCGCGCTCTCCGGATTGAAGCCATCGGCCGATCCCTTTATTGACCTGGGAATGCCCGGCATGGTTATGGGCCCCAACCGAGTTCTTTTGAGACCCGCTGGCGACGGCACCTATCAGGGCACCGGCGTGATCGTGCGGTGCCCGAGTGGTCGCCTCACCTGGAAGGCGACGGTGACCATCCCGGACAAGGGTGCGGTGGAGTTTGTCTTCGATGTCGTCTACTGAGGCACTTTTTCTCGCGTTCTTCTCCTCCGGGTTCGCCGTCGGTTTCGGGCACTGCGTGGGGATGTGCGGCCCCATCGTCGTCTCGTTCTCGCTCAACCTCAAGGGGCGGGGGGTGATGTTGCCGCACCTTCTCTACCATGCCGGGAGGATCGGCACCTACGCCCTTCTCGGGGCCGTTGCCGGCGCGACCGGCTCGTTCACGAGGCTGACCGCCGGGATCGTCGGCCTTCAGAAGGCGGTCATGATAGTTGCCGGAGTCCTCATCATCGTCATGGGCCTTGCTACGTCCGGCCTTGTTCCCCTGGGGAGCGTGTTCGATGACTCGAGCGCCCCCTCCGGGCTCCTCAGTCGGGGCTTTCGCCGACTGACCTCCCTCAGATCCTCGTGGTCCTACCTCGCCCTGGGATGGCTGCTTGGCCTTCTCCCCTGCGGGCCGGTTTATACTGCCCTCCTCGCCGCAGCCCGTGGGGGCATGGAGGCGGCCGAGCCCGGGCGGGGTCTCCTCATCGGCACGGGTCTCATGCTCTCCTTTGGCCTCGGCACCGCGCCCGCTCTTCTTATCGTCGGCAAGCTCGCCGGCCTAGCCTGGTTGACCAAGAGACGGATGATCTACAGGGGTTCCGCGATCATCATGATCCTTGTCGGCGTCTATTTCGTTCTTAGTGCAGTTCGGTACTGACAGCCGGAAGGGGTCTACACTGGAAGATTCCCTGCGGACAAGTGGCTGGTTCTCCCTACCGGTTCCGACGAGAGAAACTCCCGCACGCACGCCAGGGTTTCAAGGAGCGCCCTCTCTTCCCGCAGCTCCAGCACCCACCAGTCGCAGCGGGGGAGTCGGCGCACCAGTCGCAGCCTCTCCTCGAGATCTCTTAGTGAGGTGGGCGAGAGATGACGGCCTCCATCTTCTGCGTGATAGATGTGCGCATTGAGGAAACGGTCTGCGTGGGGCGAAACGAAATCATCCACTCGGTACTGCTTGGTGCTCACTGAGGGGCTCACTTGGGCATGGCCCATGTCAAAGGTCCCCCAGCAGCCGGACTTGCGAATGAGCTTTTCGTATAGCTCGGGCCGGCTGGTCCAGCCCCACGCCAGGTTTTCGAGGCAAAGCCGCACCCCGGCCTCGTTGGCGAGACGAACGAGAAAGGCCAAGCGGTCAACGGTTCTTTCCCAGGAAAGACCATTCGTGGAGTCTAGACCCAGGCCCACATGGATGGTGAGGAATTTCCCGGCGAGCTTCGACACGAGGCGGCAGACGCGCCGGAGGATTCCCAGGGCTTTCTCGGCTCTTTCCACCTCGAGGTCTCCCAAATCAACCCGGGAGAGGGCGCAGTGGTACCGCACCTCGAGGGGATGGAGCTTGGAGATGGTTTCGACCAGCGAGGACTCCTCCCGAGGAGTTCTCGGGAGGCTCTCCATGGTGAAGGTCCAGTCCATCCCGGAGAACCCGTACCGGAGAGCAAACTCCTTTAGCTCGTTCACATCGGGTATGAAGTTGCAGCACGCTATCCGGGGAGTCCGCATTGACATTGTCCCGTTCATGGATGCTTTTACCGCAGGGAAGAATGCAACTTCTCGGCCAAGGTGAGAATCGGTCTCCCGTCTCCTCTACATGAAGAGAGCTTTTCCGTCCAATAGGAAACTCCGATGTGGGCGTCCGTTCCCATCGACCATCGAATGCCTTGCCCCCCGGCCGCCATGCACCGTATACTGCCTCCCAATGAAGAGGACGCCGACGATGTCGTGCTGGAGCGACTCCTGTTCCTGCGGAACGAAGTAGACTATCTTCAGCGTGAAAGGGATCAGGTTCGGTCGGTCCCAGAGTACCAGGAAAATATAGGGCGCAGGAAAGCGTAGAGAGGAGTCTGCGCCTGGCAGTCGAAGCCTGTCTGGACCTCGGCCGGCGCCTCATTGCCCTGGAGGAGTATCACTACCCGACAGAGAGCCAGGACGTTTCTCGGGTCCTGGGCGACGAAGGGATCGTACCGACGCGCACGCCCACAGGAAAACTGCTGCGCCGCAAACTGCCTTAGGCTGGTGAAGGCGAGGAACCACGGAGGACCAAATGGATTGGAAGATTACTGTGCTCTGCGAGAACAGCGTTGCCACTCCCGGTCTTCTCGGCGAGCATGGCTTCGCCGCGTATGTGGAGACCCCGGATGCGAGGATCCTTTTCGACACCGGACAGGGATTCAGCCTGGTCCAGAACTCGCTCAGACTGCGGAAGGATCTGCGCCGGGTCTCCCTACTGGGTCTCAGCCACGGTCATTTCGACCATACGGGCGGGTTGCTCGCCTTCCTCGGTCTGCGAGGCCCCTGTGAGATTGTCGCTCATCCCGATGTGCTCCGCGAAAGGTTCAGGTGGATGACCGTCGGGCAGGAAGAGAAGCTCGTTTCCATAGGGCTCCCTTGGCATGAGGCCTATCTGACGACGCGCGGCGCTCGATTTCGTTGGGAAAGGTCTTTTACAGAGATCGCGGCAGATGTGTACCTGACTGGAGAAGTGCCGCGAGCGACCGCTTTCGAGACGGGCGACCCCAAGTTTGTCGTGCGCAACGACGGAGGATGGGAGCCCGACCCCTTCCTGGATGACTATTCCCTTATCCTCAAGACGCCTCAGGGCCTCGTGATTCTCCTGGGATGCGCCCATGCGGGCCTGATCAACATTCTCAACCATGCTATCTCCACGACCGGAGAGGAGCGCATTCATGCGATCCTGGGAGGCACACACCTTGGATTCTCACCGGAGGCCCAACTGGAGGAGACGATCCAGGAGCTCAAGAAATATGAGCTAAAGCTGGTGGCTACGAGCCACTGCACGGGGCAACGACCTATTGCCAGGCTTGCAGCGGAGTTTGGAGACCGGTTCGCGTTCGGTCACACTGGATTTGTGCTCTCGGCAGTGGGTTTTCGGGAAACCGGCTTGTAGCAGAGCTCGGAAGTCTGAAGTCGGGGGAGGACGTTTTCAGACCCCCTGGGGATCTCTACGGGATGGTTATGGGGGACACGATTAAGTAAGTAACTCGCGCTGCTGGTCCGCGACTTCCGTCACGCCCCAAGAGCTTTGGAAATATCTTCCACGGGTGCCATCAAAAGCTAGCCAGAGGAGCGGTTGGGGGGCGTAGGCAGCAACTGCGCCTGATACGGGCTCGCGAATATCTGCGGCGTTAGAAGAAAAGAACGTTACGATTCAGTTTAGATGCCGAGCCCGGATCGGCGCCTCACGAATCACATAGCCCCGGCGTGGAGGACCTGGAAGCTATTGAGGACTTCCTGCAAGCTGTCAGCATCTTTCTGGTAGTTGGACTCGTTGCACGTATTGTAGCGGATGGCGTAAAATATGTCGCCATCGAGGAAGCCATAGTACACGGTCTTGTGACTGATCCCATCTGCTGTATTGTAGGTGAAGACAAGTCGGAAGCCGTCATGCTTGTTTACGGTGAGCTGCACGTTTTCTTGTAATTCGAAGTTTTTTATTGTCTTGTCGGAACTGATTTCGTCAATGATCACTGCAGACGCCTCCTGCGGCAACATGTTTTTCTGAAATCTCTTTTGGGTATGGTTGAAGTTTTTATCGAGTTTGAAATCTTGCACCAAGATGTACTGAGAAAAGGGACCATCTTTCGTGATAAGAAGGTCCTTCTCAAGATTAACTTGCTCCCAGCCTTGGGGGATTATTATCGAGAAGTTCTGCAAAGGATCTTCATACAATCCCCCGCTCCGGTTGGTCGCGGCACAGGACATGACGCCCAGCAAATACAGGATAAGAAGTTTTCTCATTGCTGCTTCCCCCTCAGTTACATGTGGTGAAATACATCACACTAACATTCAAAGCGGACTGATCACGTGAGATCGGTCGGCTGGGGACCCGCTTGTCTCCCCTTGCTGCGAAAGCGCGGTTTCTTAAACAACCTAGCAGGCCGGTCCAGCGCCTCAGATGAAAAACAACTTGGATGTGCGAGAAGGCTGCGCCTTCCTTAATCCTCATCCTCACGCCCTTCCCACTTTTTTCTTTGGCCTGGGGGCATCCAGTCATCTCCATCGCCACGGTGCCCCGGAGGAACCCTGTACCCTCTCTGCCACTGATCGGGTGGATACTCACGCGCATGGTCGAGGTGATAGATCTATGGTCGGTCCGTGTTGAGACTCAAAGCCACATATCCACCCAAGCCCGTGGCCTGAATGACCGCTGGCAGACTAGCGCCCAGACGCCAATGTCCCCCCTCGAGAAAAAAGTAGACTCCTGTTGGGGGGCAGAAATACACTTGAGGGCCAGGGTAGTAGTAATACGTGCAGGGGGCACAAGGCTGGCCTATTGCCGGCGGCCCATATACAGGCGGCGGAGGTGGCGCCACGACAGGCGGCCCAGCATCGACGCAACCAGAGAGTAAGACAAGTAGCGACAAACTCACTTTCCTCATCTCCGTCACCTCCGTGAATTTCTTCCCTTACTTTTATGTCTAACCAGATGTCCCATGCAAGGGCAAGTCCTTTGCACCTGCCTCCCGGAAACACAACACTACCTCCCGCCCGCGGGCCGCTACGCAAGCTGGAAAAAAGCGAGGCCAGAACTGCACTGTGTCGGGGCAAACCGTCGCAGCCGCCACCTCAAGAACCTCGTCGCCGGTCTCACGTCTACACATGGCGGAACGTGCGAGGTGTCAAGGAGAAGCGATTCACACGCACGCGTCGGCCGTTTTTTTGACCGGCCTCGGCAAGGTCGTCTATTCTCTGCGCGAAACGATACCCAGAGTGGTCACGGGAAGACAAAAAAGTGAGCAGTAGTAAGGAGAGCCTCCAGATTCCCAGAGCGTGAAGACCTTTTCCTCTCCGCGGCGGGAACTCCATCATCCTGTCAGTCTGCAAGGAGCTGTGCTCGATAGCCTCCCTCGACTAATGTCCTCTACGTCGCATCCGACAGAGGCAGCCGTGACGCGCGTTGGTACCTACGAATGGTCTTTTGTAAGCCGTACGATCTGACGGAGGTGCACTTGTTGGCTCTCATCTTGAACCGACGAAAGGAACGTCACCAACCGACCTTCGAGAATCCTGACCTTGCGGCGATCTTCCTCGTCGCTGGTCAACAAGCGAAGACAACTTTGCACGATAACTCGAAGCAGTCCAAAAATGTTCTCGGAGTACGTCTTACTGCGGGATTGGTGGTAAAGCTTTGATTGGAGGGTGCTAACGGAGAGAGCTCCCTCCCAGACGATTTCCTTCGCCTCACGTCCACCAACAAGGCCCATAAGAATATAGAATTCCCGCGAGAGTGAGAGGAGAAAACGAGGTGCAAAAGCCGTTGACTTCCTATCGGTCTTGTCAGCCAGAGATCCAATCAAAGAGACATGAAGGGTCGCTCGTTTACTAGTAATCTTGTCGCGCAGCTCTGATAGCGCCTGCTGTGCCAGTCTAACAGTGTTATCGTCTAAGCCGCGTTGTACACGCAGTACTTCAAGGGGAGTCTGTTCGATATTCTTTCCGTCTTCCTTTCGATAGTGACGAAGTAACTTGGTTGCAAGCATGAGCAAATTGCGGTCATAGTGCTGGATATCTCCGGCGGGGGTACAAAACTCTTTCAATAAGATCTGAATAGATGTTCTAGGTCCCGGGAGGTCATTGTACATGAGTGGAACAGCATCTAGAAGTGATAGTCTATTCTCCCTTCTTATATCCGTCTTAAGCCGCTGAAGAAGTAAGTAAAAGATTCGTTCATGATGGAGTCCTAATATCCTCGTGTTCCGAAGAAAAGCTTCTCGATCGAAGAGTCCCTGTGTATCAAAACATTCTCCCAGAGTGTCGATCACGCTATGACTATGCTCGTTCTTCATCTACGACTCATGCATATTGTTTGAGGCGGTCACTGGGAAATCTCGACGCATGGTATGATTTCCAAGTTGGTGCATTTTCGCAATCAGGAAAATCCTGATGTGGGGCTGCGAAAAGCCTTGTGAGCACAATTTACCAAGGCTGACCCTGTAAAGCGGAGACAATAAACCGAGAGGAAAGACTCTGATCATGCCGCTTGAGCAACAATTCGGTTTCGCTCTTGACAAAAAAAGTTAAATCAAGCCAACCAATAGCAAAGTTCAACTTCCGTCAGAACGACGCCCTCGGATAACGTTACTCTGGCACAGGATGTGGTGTCGTGTCAAATGACTTCTCTTGGGGCAATGGTCCTTTTCATACAATTGCTTCCTCTCAGGCTGGTCTGAGCCTTTGGTTTCTTCTTACAGACTTCTCATGTCCGGAAGCGCCGTCATAGATCTCATGCGTGCTGGTAATCGTTTTGTCCAGACCCTCTCAGTCAAGGTTCTATAGGTAGAAGGTCTCTCCGTGCCTCAGATCCACGAGACGATCCTCGAGTCCCTCCCGCTCCATGGCGCTTCGGATCTCGATCGGCGGGTAGTATACCGGCTCGTCCCCGAGTCGGAAGGTGCCCCAGTGGGTAATAATGAGGCGGGCGGCTCCAAGATTCTGGAACGCCTTCACAGTTTCGGCCGGGTTCATGTGACTTCCCGCCATGAACCAGCGGGGCTCGTAGGCACCGAGGTTGATGATGGCGAGGTCCGGCGAGAACTCCCGGCCGATCTCTTCGAACCGGTCGAAGTAGGCTGTGTCTGCGGAGATATAGATGGTCGGGCCAGCGGCAGTCCTGAGAAGGAATGATCCCCACAGGGACCGATTGGGTCCCTCCAGGGGGTTTCGCATGGTCCAGTGGTTGCATGGAAGAAGCGTGATCTCCCGCGTTCCGTCCGAATAAGTTTCCAGCCAGTCGAGCTGAGTCCTTCTGGTCATCCCTAGGTCCGAAAAGAGTTCGCGATAGCCGAGGGGCGTCACGACGTGAGTATCCGCGCCGAGAAAGGCGAGAGAATCGGTATCCATGTGATCATAATGCCCATGGCTCACGAGTACATGATCGGGATGGGGCATATCCCGACGAAGATCGAAGGCCAGGGGGGAGAAGTTCTTGATCCACCCGAACAGGCCGAAGAAGACAGGATCCAGGAGAAGATAGGAATCCCGATCCTTGATGAGGACGCTCGCGTGATTGAGGAAGGTGATGCTGAGCCCGCGGTGCTCACAAATGGGGGCCCAGTCGATCGTGACGGGGATCACCTGCTCCTGATCGTAGGACGACCGGAACTTGTTCTCACCGAATAGCTTCCAGTGGAGCACCCGGAAGATGTTCCCGTGCTTCTGCGTGGAAAAGGGGTTGAGAAATCGCTCCGAACCGTGATGGACCTTCGCCTGCACGAGTTCTCGCAACGTCAGCTCCTTGACCTGATAGGGGAGGCCGCAGTCCTCCTCCGGCCTTGCCGGAAGCGCGCCGCTGCCGGAGATGAAGCCGCCCGCAGCCGCCATCTCCGCCAAGCGGAGCATCCTCTTTACAAACATCCGGCGATTCAACGATCCGTCAGCCATGGGAAGCACCGCCACGGGAAAGAAACTCGCGAAACAAGGTGAAGCATCGTCCCCCGAATTGACGTCAGATAATCACACTTGATTCCACGGGCAAGTCGTGCAGGGGTGGAGTACGAATCGAAAGCTCCGACTCGAGGGATGAACCAGGCTTCAGCGGGCTCAGAACTGCGAAGGGAGGGTGGCCTGATCGGAAGCGTCTTGCTACAAGAGTTGAATCCAGTCGAGGAGTCGGGCTGGATCGGAAAGGTCAGGGAGGACGAGGTCCGCGCCTGTCTCTCGCAGAACCTTCAAAGGAACGGGGCCGGTGGCTACGGCGATGGAGGGGGCGCCATGGACGCGGGCGCACTCAACGTCCTTCGGGGTGTCGCCAATGACCAAGCACTCGCGAGGAGTCAGGACTAGTCCGTCTCTCTCCCGAAGACGGCGGAGGGCGATGGGGAGAAGGAGGTTGCGGTCTTCGGCGTCACTCCCGTACGCGCCGAGGCCGAAGAAGGAATTGAGCTCGAAAGGTTCCAGCTTGATCCGCGCGCCTTCTTCCAGGTTTCCCGTGAGAAGGCCGAGGACATAGCCGTCCGTGTCCTCCAAGCTCCTGAGGAGTTCCGTCACGCCGACTTTCACGTGGCCGCCACCCTTCGCCACCTCTCTCTGGAGATGGACAAGGTACCGAGCGGCGAGAGTGGAGATCATGTGGTCGCCAGTGTCGAGACCGTGCTTTTCCAAACCTTCTCTGATGATCTGAATATCCGTCTTCCCGGCGAACCCGACCCCTCGGAAACTATCCTCCAGGCCCGTCACCTCCCCCATGGCGAGATTCAAAGCCCGCCTTCCTGCACCGGCCGAATCGGTCAAGGTCCCGTCAATGTCGAACAGGATGAATCGTCGCACCGCGAACCCCCGCTTCTAGGAGGCTGTTGAAAAACCTTATGAACCCGTCGAAGCAAACACGTCGGTTGCCCGGTGATGGAGCGAGGCCGGGTACTCTGGTCGGCAAGGCTGCATCGTCGCACCATGAATAAGGTTGGGGTGATTCGGCCCTCCGCGGCGTGGCGTGACAACGTTCGGGAAGCATTCCCGACAGCCAACGAGTTAAGAGGTGGCTCCAGATGCGCCTTGTTTCGCAGAGCCCCCAGCCTCCCGTGACACCGCCGCCGCCAGGAGAAAAATCTTTTCAACAGCCTGCTAGTCAGGCGTGATCCCGAGCCAGAGATAATCCGCATCATCCACGCGCACCGTCTGCCGGTCGAGCCGCCCCGGGATTTCCGGGAGAATCACTCGGAAGGGAAGCGGCGCGCCGCGCGTGACCTGGGCCGGTATCCCCCGCTTCCAGGCATGGCCGTTCCCGGCGAGTACGACCATGGTGACCTGGGGGTGCTCTTTGAGGAAGCGGGTGGCGTTCGACGCCATGGCCGCGTCCCAAAAGAGCTGAGCTTCGCAGAACCTGGTAAAGGTCATGCCACCATGAGCGTGCATTCCGAGTGACCGTCGGATGAACCCCGCATAGGCGTCATCGACGGCGCAGCTCACGGGAGGCACGTCGCCGAGCTGCTCCGGGGTCAGAGAAGAAAAACCCTCCAGGGCAATCTGCCTCGTGATCTCGCTCGGGACGTTCAGGCCGATCATGGAAATCTGGTGCTCCCGAGCGAAAAGAAAGATGTCCCGGTAGAGGTTCCATGGAAGGTTCCAGTTGTCAAGGTAAATCTCCCGGAAAGCCTCCTCGCTGAGTTCGCCTCTGACCCACTGATCCAGGTACGCCTGGCTGTCCCTCCTGAACATCTCGAGACCTACCGCCACCGGCGTCCCCGATTCCCAGAGGCGGCGAATCACCTCGAGCTGGGCACGGTGATGAAGCCCCTGGTCGTGGAGTTCCCCGACGAAGACCAGCTTCGCCTGCATCAGGTCGCGGACGATGTCGGGGAGCGAGACCACAGTGTGATCGGAAGCTCGGAGGAGTCGCTCAGTGAGTGATGTGCGGACCCCTGAAGGAGATGCAAGAACGAGGAGTGCTGTGACGAAGAATGCGCCTGCGAGCCGGTTCATGGAACACCGTTCCCTTCCGGATTGCCCTGACGGAAGATCGACATGAAGAGACGATGAGGCTTCAAAGAAGCGACTACGATTTGAACCAGGGTGCGTTACCATGCCGGCCCAGGTGCGCGGATCTCAACGGCGGGTGACCTAAGCTGGTCGAGCAGGCTCCTGATCTCCTCCCCCTTCTTGAGACCGGCAATCCACTCCTCCGGGAGCCCCCCCTTCCCCAAGTGCGCCCCGAGGACCATCCCCACGATCATCCCGCGCGCGGCGGAATCTCCCCCGGCCATGACCGACTGGATGAGAGCCTCTTGCAGATTCCGCTCATACTTGACGATGAGATGAACGACGGACGGGAACGCATCAGGAGTGTGGCAGCTCTGGCCCAGCTTCCCGACAGCGGCAACACTCTCCATGTCTCGGGAATCGATCCCGTCCTGCACCCACTCGGAGATAGTGGAATCGGCGAAGTGCTCCTTTGCCACCTCCCGGATCGCGACTGTGGGCGAGGCGCCGCCGAGGGTCTTGAACGTGACCCTGGCGAAGAACTCGGCGCTGTCTATGGTGGCGGGATCGGTATGGGTCATCTTGGTCTGCGCCCTTGCGGCCCGGACCAGCGAATCCAGGTCGTTCCGGTAACAGTAGAGCAGGGGGGCGATGCGCGCGGCGCCCGCGAGATCGTTAGAGGGAGAGCCGGCCTCCCCGAGGTCTTTCCCCTTGGCGATCTGGCGGATCGTTCCTTTGGTGGCACCGTCGTAGTAGCCCTTGTAGTCCCGAAAGAGTTCCTGCCAGCGGCGGAAGAAGTCGTGAAGGTCAAGGCCTTTCGTGGCGGCCACGGATTGAAGCAGCACGAACATCTGGTCGCCGTAGTGGGTGAACTCACCACGGTCCTTCGTGGGGTGACAAGAGTCCTCCCGCGGTTTGAGGAGCTGTTCCACCCTGCCGAACTCCCCCGCAATCCGTCCCGCGTCGTAGATCCAGTGAACGCCGAGGGCGAGGGAGTCCCCGATGAAGGAGGCGAAGACCATGGTTTCCCCTCTTTCCTGCATGACACCTCCCGCTGCTCATCCAGTTTCAGGAGCGAGGATGGACTTCGGCGAGCTCAGTCGAGCCGACACCCAAGCTGAGTTCCGAGTGCCTAAGGTCAAACGAAGTGCCTAAAATGCCTAAAGTAAGCTCAAGTGCCTAAGGTTACGATCTGTGGGACCGGCATTCCCATCGGCCCAGGCGAGGCGGCTACGGACACGCTCACGTGACCGCTTCACCGTTCATCGATGGGGACGAAGGAGCAGACCTCCGGGCCGCAGTAGTGGCCGACGTACTCGGACTCCGGACGATAAAGCATGGGTTTCGGCGCGGCCTCGGCGAACTGTTCTTCGATGACGTGGGCTGTCCATCCGGCAACGCGCCCCATGGCGAAGATCGGGCTAAAAAGGTCGATGGGAATGTGCATGGCGTAGTACAGGGAGGCGCTGTAGAAATCCACGTTCACCGGGATGTCCCACCCCTTGCGTTTCCGAAACTCCTCTTTCGCCGTCTTCTCGAGGAGCCGAGAGATCTCGTACCACTTGGTCTCGCCGGAGCGTTCACCGACCCGCCTAGACATTGGCGCCAGAATATGAGCCCGGGGGTCGTCCACGTGGTAGACCGCGTGCCCGAGCCCCATGATCTTGTCGCCCGCGTCCAGTTTTTCCTTCACGTAGCTCTCAACCCTTTCGGGTGTGCCGATGTGGAGGAGCATCTGCATGACCCGCGCGTTGGCGCCGCCGTGCAAGTCGCCGGAAAGGGAACCGATGGCGGCAGCAACCGCGGCATACATGTGAGCCCGGGTAGAGGCTACCTCACGGGCCGCGAAGGTGGAGGCGTTGAACCCGTGTTCCGCATGGAGCACCATGGCGGTATCGAAGCAGCTCGCCACCTCGTCTCCCGGGTGCCTCCCGTGAAGCATGTACAGGAAGTCGGCCGAATGCCCCAACTTCGGGTCGGGCTCGACCGGGTCGTTGCCGTTCCGGATCCGATGCCAGGCGGCCACCACGGTGGGGAGCTTGGCAACGAGGCGAATCGCCTTGCGAAGGTTGGCCTCTCTGAAGGTATCGCTGAGATCGGGGTCGTGATGGGCCAGCATGGCCACCGCCGCCTGCAACACGTCCATGGGCACGGCGGTTCTCGGGAAGGTCCTCATCCCGTTGATCACCTCGGGAGGCAAGCCCCTCTCCGCGACGAGCGCAGCTGCAAAGGAGGCAAGCTCCTCCCGATCGGGAAGCTTCTCTTCGAGGAGCAGGTGAGCCACCTCTTCGTAGGAGACTTTGCCAGCGAGGTCGGTGATCAGGTACCCCCGATAGACCAAGCGGCCGGCCTTCCCGTCCACATCGCCCACCCTGGTGTCGGCGATGGTAACCCCCCGGAGACCGATGTTTTTCGGGGTCTCGCAAACTTCCATGGCTCTTCTCCTGATGAGAAATCAAGGACGCTCTGACTTTGTCGTCCCCGAAGCGGACCGCCCGGTCCAATTCTTTCTGAAATTCTAACTTTCTTGAGGTACGCAAGCCAGGTGTGGTCGGCCACCATGTTAAACACTCAGATCAGACATGTCAAAGCAAGAAATAACGCCGGAGTTAGGGCTTTTTCACCAGGAGAAGGGTGTTGCCGATGACGGTCAGGCTGCTCAAGAGCATGGCGGTCACCGCCATGAGCGGCGTGAGGAGGCCCGCCATGGCAACGGGAATGCTGACGACGTTATAGACGCTCGAACATAGGAGGTTCTGCCGAATCTTCCGCCTCACCCTCTCGGCCAGGGCGAAGAAGTCATGGAGTTGCGACGGGTCTCCTCGCATAAGCGTCAGGTGGGCGGCCTCCCTCCCGAGGTGCCCGCCCGAATGGACGGCTATGGCGAGGTCTGCCCGGGCCAGGGCCGGCGCGTCGTTGATGCCGTCGCCGACCATCGCGACCGTTCGACCTTGCTGCTGCAATTTGGCAACGTAGGCCGCCTTGTCGCCAGGAAGGCGATTGCCGTGCACCTCGGCGACCCCAATCTCACGGGCAACGGCCTGGGTGGCCGCTTCGTCGTCCCCGGAGACCAGGGCGACCCGGAGGTCCGTGGAGAGGAGCCAGTTGACGGTGTCCCGTGCCGTAACTCTGATCGTGTCCCCAAAGAGAAACAGGGCAGCGAGGCGGGCCCCGATAGTAAGAAAGATGACGGAGTGTCCGGGGGTGTTTGCCCCGGGAATACCTAGATCGGAGACTCCGAGTTCGCTTGCCGCGAAACCGGCCGAACCGATCTTGATCTCGTCCCCTCGAAACACCCCGGAGATCCCGTTTTCAAAGACCTTGACCTCGCCCAGTTCAACGGGCGGCAAGCCTTCCGCGTCCGCCTGCCTGCCGATCTCCCGGGCGACGGGGTGATCCCCGTGACGCTCCAGGGAGGCGGCCAAGGCAAGAGCCCGCTCCCTCGAGATACCGCCGACAGGGACGATCTCGACGAGTCTCCAGGTTCCCCTCGTAATCGTTCCCGTCTTGTCGAAAACCACGGCATTTACTCGCCCGGCGATGTCGAAGGCGGTGAAATCGCGAACGAGGATGCCCCTCCTGCCGGCCAGGGAGATGGCGGCGGCCCGGGCCAAGGGCACGGCAATCCCCAGGGTGCAGGGACAGGAGATCACCATGACCGTCACCGCTCGAATGAGCGCCTCATCTGTGCCCAAGCCGGTACCGACGCAGACGACGCCTGTTGCCGCCGCCAACACGAGGATTACAGGTACAAACCATCGAAGCACCAGCTCCGTCTTCCCTTCGAGCGGTGTTCTCTGGCCCAAGGCCTTTTCCATGATGGCGATCATCTGGCCCAGGGTGGAATCCTCACCCACGGATTCGGCCCTAATCGTCAGGTCTCCCTGTTCCACCTTGGTGCCGCTCCGGACCCGGTCGCCCGGCTTCTTGCGCATCGGCACCGGTTCACCGGTGAGCAAAGATTCGTCGAGGAGGGCTGTCCCGGAAACAATCACCCCGTCTGCCGCCAGCAACTCACCGCCCTCCACACGAAAAAGGTCTCCTTGCAGGAGCGCCCCAGCCGGAAGGTAGCGGCCTTGCGGGTTCGACTCCGTGCAGATCCTTACCTTGGTAGGACGGAGAGAGAAAAAGTTTGCGAGATCCTCCTGCACCTCGTCTTTGGCCCTTCTCTCCAGGAAGCGTCCGAGGAGAAGCAAAGTGATCAACATGGAGGAGGTGTCGAAGTAGAGATGGATGCTCCCGTGCGCCAGGTTAAAGATACTGTAGACGTAAGCGCTCAGGGCGCCGAGGCTGATGAGGGTCTCCATCCCCGGGGCGCCCGCGACCAGGCTCTGCCAAGCCTTCCTGTGGATGGGCCAGCCGCCGGCGAAGAAGACGATGCTCGCCATGGCAAAGATGGGCCAGGAGAGGGCTCGGACGTTCTCCTCGGAAAGCGTGGCGAAGAAGCCGGTGTAGAGGGCAAGGGAGAGCATCATGACGTTCATGGCGAGGAAGGCGCTGATGGCGAAGCGGATGAATTCGAGGCGCCGCTCCCGGGCCGCCCTCTCCTCCCCGGGCGGCGAGGCGGTGTAGCCGAGGAACCCGATCCGCGCCCTGATCTCCCGGGGAGAGGTCAGGACCGGGTCATACTCGCACCTCACCCTGTCAGTGGAGAAGTTACACGCAGCGGCGTGAACTCCAGGGGTGCGCCGCAGCGTCTCCTCGATGACCCAGGCACAGGCAGGGCACCACATGCCGTGGACAACAAGGGTGAGGGGCAGGGCCTCCTCGCCGGCACCTTCCCGTGGTCCTGCTTCCCAAGCCACATCGGTGGGAGCCACGGGTGATGGCCTGTCCCCCTCTCTTCGTCGAACCAGATCAGTTTCCGAGGCGGGAATGATCCCCATCTCTCGGCACTTCTTGAAGAGGGCGGTTTCGCGAAAGGAGTTGGGATCGGCCTCCGGAGCGGCATCCAGGAGGAGGTGAAACACCTGCCTGCACCCGAAACAGCAGAAGTGGACGGTCTTTCCCGAGACAGCGGACGAGAGAATCTCGAAGCGAAGGGAAAGGCCGCAGAGATCGCAGGTGCGGGATTGCGAATGCATCTTAGGTGCGGGGGCCAAGGGACTTCACGTAGGCGACGACGCGCCATCGGTCGAGGATGCCGATGGTGGTAGCGAGGGGAGGCTGCCTTCCGTCCGGGATCCCGTAGCTGATCTCCTTGAAGTGGGCACCGGGCGACAGGGATTGAACCTTGGCGCTCCGGAGATCTGTAGGAAGAGGAACGAAGCTCTGGCCCACGGTGCCGTTGCCGTCATAGTCCCCGCCGTGACACTGGGCGCAGTAGGTGAAGTAGACCGTCTTGCCGGCGGCGATGAGCGTCGGGTCTCTCAAATCCACCGGGGGGATAAGCTCGTCGGGCTTGGTTGCGCGGAGAATGGCCTCGCCGCCAGTAACAGGGACGAGCCCCGCCTCCATGGGGAGCATTGGCTTCTCGTGGGGCCAGACCGCCGGCGTTTCCCGCATGCGGCCGGCCGCCGTGTAATCGTCGATATACCGCAGGGCCATGACCGCGGCTGTCGTCACGAAGAGCACGAAGACGAACAGGACCAGAACCTTCTTCAATCTAGTGCCCTCTCTCTCCCCGCACATGCTGCGGGTAGGGAAGCGGCTGGTAGATGGCATAGGGCGATGATGCCGGCGTGTCACTGACGGTTACGAGATCCCAGTTGGGCGGGCCCTTCTCGCCAATCGCGAAGTATACGAAGGCGCTATAGGCAAGAAACCAGATCGCGAGTAGGACGATCAGCGCCCAGGTGCGAACGACCGACTGTTTGGGTTCCTCCATCAAAACGGCCCTCCCACGAGTGCTCGTCCCAGAGCGTAGAAGACGGCCCAGAACGCAAATCCGACGATAATAAGGATTAGCAAGAGGGGAACGGGGCCGTCCCTCTCCGCGATGTCTCCAGGAAACACGTGGATGATTCGCTGCTCTCTCTCCTCCGAGTCTCTCATCTTGAAGTGGGTGTGAGCGAGACCCACTGCAAAGAGGAGAATGAATAGCAGGGTAGGGAAGACGAACAGCATCACATCTTGAAAATCGAGGAGGTCAAAAAAACGCATCGCCCGCCTCCCGGGAGCAACAATCAATCTCCACGGACGAAGGAGTAAAACATCACCACCGCGACGGCCAAAAGAGTCGCAAGGATCAGACCAAACAGCCCCACAGCCGGGGAGCCGCTGAAATGGGCCATCGGTACCGGCCCGCCGTGCTGCTCCTCCTTCACTAGGGGCAGGTACCTCGCCCTTTGCTGGTCTTTAAACTGGCCCCTCCTGATGGCCCACACGAACAACCAGAGGGTGACGGCGGAACTCAGGATAACGTATAGGAGGAAGAGGACGACGTACATGCAACTCTCGCCTCCGGGTCACCGCCTGCCGGCATGGAGTCAGCCTACGGCTCGCCAGCGAACGGAATGCCGCCGGCAAGCGTCCCGGCGTCGGTCTGGTTGATGAAGTTCACCGCCACGTAGTTCCCCACCTCCCAGATCTTCTCAGATTCCAGCTCACGCTTGAAGTACGGCATGCCAGTGCCCGTGATGCCGTTCATGATCTGATAGTACAGTATTCCTCCGGAGATTCCCCTGCTAAGGAGAATAGTGAAGTTCAGCGGCGGCGGATAGATGTACGGCTGCGCCGGTCCCATGCCGTCGCCCACGGGGCCATGGCAACCGATGCAAAAATCCTGAAAGGTCCTATGCCCCCGTACCAGGCCGGCGTCCGTAGTCGGGTACGGATTCGGGATCTTGCGCCAGCCCTCCGGCACGTGCGAGTGAAGCCATTTCACGTTCGCCTCGGGCCCGGCTTCGTAAGCCTCGATGGCTTCGGCCTTCCAGTATTCCTGTCGGCTCACGCGGCGGTCTGCATCCTTCAT
>Ga0187774_10000293_pt1 | contig 16875 bp, 14 predicted proteins | sample 0216_BV02_MP05_2_FD_133152 | JGI IMG/M metagenome (GOLD analysis project Ga0187774, IMG submission 133152) | Tropical peat soil microbial communities from peatlands in Department of Meta, Colombia - 0216_BV02_MP05_20_MG | ecosystem: Environmental > Terrestrial > Soil > Wetlands > Peat | place... | reverse complement strand
TGGGTAGTAATAAGGATTAGGATAATAGTAAGGATAGGGATAATAATAATAGGGCGCATAATATAAAGGGGCGCCCACAACAACGACTCGAGAGGGAAAACGGCGATGAAAAGAACCCGTTCCGGTCCACACAAATCCCCGGTTATGCATCGCAAACCCCGGGTTATGCACTGCAAATCCCGGGCGCGCAAATGAATGGAAGTGGCCCGCCGAAAACGTCGGCGACGCGGGCCGACCAAAAGAATGGATCTGACCGCCGCGAGCCAGCGAGGGCCCGCTTGCCGCGGCCCCCAAAAGAATGATGACCAGCGCGCAGACCAACTTCATCGCTGTCCCCTCTTTCGGGAAGACTAAGGACAATTCACACTCTAATCCTACTCCAGTCGCAACAAACTGCCAAATGCGCTAACAGTCTCGCCCGCATTCGGCTTCGAGCGCTTATTTAAGCTGCAATAGCACCGCCATTATCACCAGCAAAACTGTCAGCGCCTGCAATCCAACTCTCTGGAACATCAGCTGGTGACTGTGCTTGAAATCGGAATCGCCCCCGTGTGCCATAGAACTAATCCCTCGCAAAAGCGCCCACACGGTCGCCAGCACTCCCAGCAGTACGATCATTGTAAGTGCGTCCATAATCGCGCCTCCTTCTCAGCTTGTAACCGCGCCTTAACGCAATCCAATCACACACCTTCCAGCGGACCTTGTTTTGATCTATATCAACATTGGTGCAACTTTATTTAGTCAGTGCCTTGCTGCGCGGTTTGCCCCGTGTAAAGCTTGCGTCCAGATGCCAGCCCCATTCACGGTTGCCGGCTAAATAGCGTCATGTCCCACTCGCCCGACGCTTCAAGGTGGTGCAAGATATAGACGATACCGTCATAAGCCTGTACCTTAAAATAACGGCCATCCGGGGAAAACCAGCGGTCGACGGTTTCCATGATGGGAACGCTGCGCTCTCCCAGGACGAAGCTGCGGGGTTCCTGTTCCCCCCGGTAGCCAGCGTAGCACTTCACCTTAATTTTCATGAATGACAACAGGCTTTGGGGCGCATCGTTTGGCGGTTTGGAGCGAATTGCATTCGTTGTGGCACTGCTCGCAGTATTTTTTACAGGGGCAACAAATTTGACGTTTTTTTCAACTGCAAATTCCCGGGCTGCTACGCCCGCCGGGCAAACGCTGGCCGACCGGCTCCGCACTCACGTGGGCAAACTTGCCGGGGAAATCGGCGAGCGCAACGTGTTTCATCCCCGGACGCTGCGCGCTGCGGCCGAATATATCCGCGGTGAATGGGCAGCTCAAGGTTATCAGGTCGCGGCCCAAAACTATACGGTCGAGGGCGTGCTAAGCGAGAACCTAGTAGTCACGCTTCCGGGGAAATCAAAACCGGACGAGATTATTCTAATCGGCGCTCACTACGACACGGTGCTCGGCAGCCCTGGGGCCGACGACAATGCCAGCGGTGTGGCGGCGTTGCTCGAAATCAGCCGTAAATTCGCAGCACGTGCGACTGCGCGCAGCGTTCGGTTCGTCGCTTTCGTAAACGAAGAGCCGCCGTTTTTCTTTTGGGGCAAAATGGGCAGCATGATCTATGCCAAAGCGGCGCGCTCCAGGGGCGACGACATTCGCTTTATGGTCTCCCTGGAAATGCTCGGATGTTACACCGACCAGCAAGGCAGCCAACGTTACCCTCCCCTGCTGCGCTTTTTCTATCCGGACCAGGGAAACTTTATCGCGTTTGTCTCCAACTTCAAGTCCCGCCCGGTTCTGCGCCAGCTCGTGAATGCGTTCCGCTTGCATTCTGATTTCCCTGCCGAATCGCTTGCCACGTTCGAATTCGTTCCGGGCGTTTCCTGGAGCGATCATCTTTCTTTCTGGCGGGAAGATTATCCTGCGGTGATGATCACCGACACCGCATTCTATCGCTACGCCCACTACCATACCGCGCTCGATACACCGGAAAAGCTAAATTACGACTCCATGGCACGGGTTGTTGAAGGTCTAGGGAATGCTTTCTTTGCACTCGCGGAGTGAAGCGGATGTCAATTTCCAAGGATCCAGGATCGAACTTCCTGTCCTCGCTGGGTTCTGAAGCGGACAGGTGAATTATCTTTCCATTACTCAAAAACTTTCCTCCAATTTATGTCCAGCATGGAACGGCGAGCAAACAATAAGTTAAAATTCTGCGCCCAGATGAACCGTCTCAAGCAATCAGGATATTTCCAATGCAAATAAGACGCGGCGCAGTAATTTTTCTTCTTATCCCCATTTTTTTGGCGGCAAGCGGCTTTAGCTTAAACGTCTTTGCCGAAGGCTCTGAAGTTGTACGCAGTACACTAGAGAACGGTCTCAGGGTCATCATCGTGCGCAATACCCTTGCGCCCGTGGTTGCGACCGCGGTCAACTATGGCGTTGGTGCAGATGAAACACTGCCTGGCTTTCCCGGCACTGCGCATGCCCAGGAACACATGCTGTTCCGCGGTAGTCCCGGACTTTCAGCCGACCAGCTTGCCGATATCGGTAGCTTGATAGGTGGCGATTTCAACGCCGACACACGGCAAACTGTCACACAATATTTTTTTACCGTATCCGCTAAGGACCTCGACATAGCGCTGCACATCGAAGCCCTGAGGATGCGCGGCGTACTTGATACCGAAAAAGATTGGGACCAGGAGCGCGGCGCCATTGAACAGGAAGTCGCTCAGGACCTTTCCGACCCACTTTATATTCTTTACACAAAACTGAGATTTGCGCTGTTTACTGATACACCCTACTCGAATGATGCGCTCGGCACCCGTGTCTCATTCGACAAAACGACCGCCGCGATGCTCAAAGATTTCTATGACAAATGGTACGCACCCAATAACGCGATACTCATTATAGTCGGTGACGTCAACCCGGGGGCAACGCTCGAAAAAGTCAAACAACTCTTCGGGGATATCGCTGCCAAAAACCTCCCGCAACGCCCCGAAATAAAGTTCCAGCCCGTTATCCGGCAATCGCTCAGCCTCGAAACCGATCTTCCCTATGGGCTCCAGGTAATCGCATTACGCATGCCGGGTATCGACAGCCCGGACTTCGCAGCGGCGGAGGTGTTAGCGGACGTATTGAAGAGCCGACGAGGCGAACTGTATGAGCTCGTGCCCAAAGGAAAGGCGCTTGGCGCAGACTTTGTCTTCGAACCGCTGCCCAAGGCAGGGCTGGGTTATGCGGTAACCACTTTTCCCTCGGGCGGCGATGCCAAAGCGCTCGAGTCGGAGATGCGCACCATTCTTGCCAAAATCGCAAGGGAAGGCGTCCCGGCCGATCTAGTGGCCGCGGCAAAACTTCAGGAGCGGCGCAGCGCGGAGTTCCAAAAGAATTCCATCAGCGGCCTCGCCACGGTATGGTCGGAAGCTGTTGCGGTTTACGGCCTCAATTCCCCGGACGAGGATCTCGCACGCATTGAAAAAGTCACAGTCGAGGATGTCAACCGTGTGGCCCGCAAATACATTGATCTCGACCGGACTGTCACCGCGGTGCTCACTCCGCAGGGTTCGGCCAAGCCGATCGCTGCTCGCGGTTTTGGGGGGCAGGAAAATATCGCGCTGGGCGAAGCCAAACCGACATCGCTCCCGGGTTGGGCGGCAGTGGCGCTGACTCATCTCACGGTGCCGGATTCGACCGTCCGCCCGGTGGTCAGCACCCTTGCCAATGGCATTACCCTCATCGTGCAACCGGAAAATGTGAGCGATACGGTGAGCGTCTACGGGCACATCAAGAATCGCCCTGAGCTTCAAGTCCCGAAAGGACAGGAAGGATTATCCCAGGTGCTGGAAGAGCTTTTTTCTTATGGGACAGAGCAGCTTGACCGCATCGCTTTCCAACAGTCCCTCGACGCGATCGGCGCTGACGAGCACGCCGGCACCGATTTTTCGGTGCAAACGCTCAGCGACGATTTCGAGCGCGGCGTGGAACTCCTCGCGGATAATGAATTGCATCCGAGGTTTCCCGAACAAGCCTTCGATATCGTCAAGCAACAGATCGCTCAGACAGTGGCGGGTACGCTGACCAGCCCCAGCTATCTCAGCGGGCGCGCGCTGCGCGCTGCGCTTTTTCCAAAAGACGATCCAACGCTGCGTGAAGCGTTGCCGGAAACGGTCGGCGCGCTGTCACTTCGGGACGTGCGCGACTATTATCGTTCAGCCTTTCGGCCTGACCTCACGGCCGTCATGGTGATTGGAAACGTGACCCCTGATCACGCGAAAGCCGTAATCGAGAAATACTTCGGAAGCTGGTCAGCAGCCGGCCCCAAACCGGACATAGAGTTGCCGGCCGTCCCGCTCAACTCTCCCGTGGTAAGTGCAGTGCCCGACGCCAGTCGCGTGCAGGACAGCGTGATACTCGCAGAAACCCTTAATCTCACACGCTTCAATCCGGATTATTACGCGCTGCAACTCGGCAATAACGTGCTCGGAGGCGCCTTCTACTCGACGCGGCTGAGTCGGGATATTCGCAAGGATGCCGGGCTTGTCTATTACGTTGAGTCTTACTTCGAGGTCGGCAAGACACGTGGCGTTTATTTTGTTAATTACGGATGCGATCCGGACAATGTTTCCAAAGTTCAGAATTTGGTCGTTCGCGAGCTCCAGGAGATGCAAACCGTGCCCGTTACGGCAGACGAATTACAACGAGCTAAGGCGTACCTGCTGCACCGGATACCGCTGCAAGAAGCAAGTGTGGAAGACATTGCGCACGGAATTATGCATCGTTGGATCCTTGACCTCCCGCTTGACGAGCCGACGCATGCGGCGCGTCGCTATTTGGGACTGGACGCAGCCGAAGTGCAAGCTGCCTTTGCTAAATGGTTGCGTCCCGACGATCTGGTACGCGTAAGTCTCGGACCCGGCTCCCACTAGTTGTGCGCTGGACCGGCTAGCTCATTGCTAGGCTCTCGCTAAGTTTCTAATTGAACAATTTCCTTTAAGGCGGCAAGTCCATGCCCGCATGATGGTCAGGAAGCATAGGAATGCCGCGACTTGGCTTAGAAACCAGGATTCGAGCTTTGTTTTTCCGAGACCTTTTTGGATGCAGTGGACGAAATACGTAGCCAGCTATACACTTATTTCACGATCCGGTCGGATTAACTCAGAAATCATTCAATTCAGGGCTGGCGTAGCCGGTTCACGAATACAACGGAGGTTGAAAATGGCAATTCGCATAGGTGACGAAGCGCCGGATTTTACGGCTGAAACAACAGAGGGCAAGATCCGGTTTCACGAATGGATCGGAGATAAGTGGGCTGTCTTGTTTTCTCACCCGAAAGATTTCACACCAGTTTGCACTACAGAGCTCGGTTACATGGCCAGTCTGAAACCTGAGTTCGACAAGCGCAATACCAAGATCATTGGCCTCAGCGTGGATCCGGTAAGCGACCATAAAGCGTGGTCCAAGGACATTGAGGAAACACAAGGCCACAAGGTGAATTATCCCATGATCGGTGATCAGGATCTGCATGTTGCGAAACTCTACGACATGATTCACCCGAACGCGATGGGCGGGAAACGCACTGCTGCGGACAACGCGACAGTACGCACGGTATTCATCGTCGGGCCTGACAAGAAGGTCAAGGCGATGCTCATCTATCCGATGAGCGCGGGCCGAAACTTCGATGAGGTGCTGCGTCTGCTGGATTCGGTTCAGTTGAACGCCAAGCACTCGGTAGCGACACCGGTGAATTGGAAACCGGGCCAGGACGTCATCATTCCGACCTCCGTTTCCGATGAGGAAGCCAGGAAGAAATACCCACAGGGTTATAAGACCTTAAAGCCGTATCTGCGCACCGTGGCACAACCGAAGTAACGCGGCAGCACACAGCGCGGCGCATAGAGCGCCCGTTTGACGGCCGGCTTCAATGCTCCCCAATAGATCCGGCCGGGGGCCGGTATTTAGGCCAAAGGCGATGCGCTGATGATGCGCATTCGCCCAAATAAGAATCGGCAATCCGCGCACAAGCCGCTTGCGTATGCTTTTCTTTCTCCAGCTCGAGCATATTGTCGATCTCTGCACCGGCTTGCGACACGGGGCACAAGGTTTTGCGAGTCATCGCGAATCGTCTGCGCAGGTTGGGCAGGACTCTTCCAACGTCGCACGAAAGTAAATCCTGTCGAGCTTGAGACAAGCAAACTGAAATGGCTTGATATCTGCACCTGCTACACGGCTGGCGACCGGCGAATTGAAGCTAGTACCATGCAGAAATTGATCTAAGTCAAGGAATTATCCCGAACGGCGATTATATTTCTGTTATCTAAAGCCGGAGGCTGGTTTTGGCGTCAATGATCCCCAACGCTGATCGAAATCCACAGAAGCAACAGGCTTTCGATGCGCATAATGGGGGAAAAACTCCGCCAAAATCGGAAATTGAATCTCTTTATCAATAAATGCTCAAAGCGTCTGTTATGAGAAAGACCGCAATCGAGTGGCTGGCAGGGCTGGCCGTTTTGTTGGCCCTTCCTGGCGCAAATGGGCAATCCTCGTTGAAAACCAAGCAGGACGTAGAGATGCGAAGGCTATCAGCAGAAAGCGGTTGCGATCTATGCCATTCCCTTGAGCATCGACCGCAAACGGGAAACGAATTATTACCGATTGGCCCGGCATGGAAAGATGTGGGGAAAAAGTACCGGGGCCAGAAGGATGCGGCGGACCGTCTGGTACAAATTGTTATTCAGGGCTCAGGGTCTCAAGACCGCCATTGGAGTGGCAAGGCCAGCGGGGCGACCATGCCGCCAAACGCCGTCGAAATCAGTGAAGCAGATGCCGAGAAGCTGGTGCGCTGGATCCTGTCATTGGACAAAGCTTCGCATCAGTAGAATTCAGAATCACATGCCGGGCCTGTCTCGATGCAGTGCCGGCCTGTGCTTGCGCCCACGCAAGCGATATTGGGCCGTTGGCCGGGAAAAAGGAGTTTTGGGGTGAAAGGAATTCTAAGACTCGCATTTAAGCTATTGACCAACGATACGGCCAAATTCACCGCGCTGCTTGTCGGAATAACGTTCGCGACATTCTTAATGATCCAAATGACCTCGATATTTGCCGGCGTCCTGGACAAATCATCGGCGACCGTCACCAATATCGGCTCAACCATCTGGGTGATGGACCCGGCCGTTAATACGGTAGCGAACAGTATTCCAATGCCGGATTATGTGCTGGACGCCATACGCAGCATAAACGGGGTCAAATATGCCGTGCCTCTCTATTCTGGTACTGCTCTAGCCAAGCTTCGAAGCGGTACTTACCAGGCGGTAAGCGTGCTTGGGCTGGACGATTCCAGCCTGGTAGGGAGACCTGGCCTGTTCGAGGGAAAGATCGAGAATATCTTTGCTGAAAACGCATTCATTGTGGTTAAGGATTCCGAGTTTCCAAAATTCGAATATCCAAAAGTAGGCACGGAGTTTGAAATTAACGAGCACCGCGGACTTGTTGTCGGCATTGCGAAAGTCGCTGCTGCCGGACTGTTTGGAATCCCGACCCTTTATACGACCTACAACCGGGCAATTCAATATCTGCCAAACAGTAGATATACCCTTACCTATGTTCTCGTCGAACCGAAAAACCTTAACGATGTGCAACACATTAAGCAGCAGGTAAAAGCGCTGGGCTACTTGGCCCTGACAAAAAACGAGTTTGTACAGCGCATCGCCGATTTTTACATTTACCAAACAAGCCTAGGAACAAATTTGCTGCTCATGACCCTGATCAGCTTTATCGTCGGTCTTTCCATATCGGGGCAGACCTTTTACACGTTTATTCTCGAGAACCTTGAACATTTCGGGGCCTTAAAAGCGATAGGCACAAAGGGATACGAGCTTGTCTACATGATCCTTTTTCAAGCCGGTTTTACCGCACTCATCGGTTTCGGTCTGGGAATTGGTTTGTGCACGATATTAATAACATTAGCGAAATTCAGGCTTCCCAGTTATGCGGCGGTAATTACCTTCACCAATATCGGGGTTGCATTTATCACCGTTCTCATCATAGCCGGCGTCTCCAGTTATTTCGGCGTAAGAAGGGTGCTCAAGATAGAGCCCTTTGATATCTTCCGAGGCTAACGATGCCGAATACGGCAGTTAAAGCAACCCAGCTAGTCAAATGGTTTGGCGAAGGTGAAGCCAAGACCCAAGCTGTCAAGGACGTCAGTTTCGAGGCCAACTTCGGCGAGATGCTCTATATTGTCGGGCCATCGGGGAGCGGAAAGACAACACTGCTAAGCATGATTTCAGGCATACTCCGCCCTAATTCCGGCAGTGTGATCGTCGAAGACAAGGACCTTTGGAATTTGCCTGAAGATCAGATCGCTGATTTCAGACTGAACACGATTGGCTTTGTGTTCCAGGACTACCACCTCTTTCCACGCCTGACAACGGTTGAAAACGTTGCAATTCCGCTGATTCTCAAGAAGCGCGACTGGAATGAATCAATGCAGGAGGCGACAAAATGCCTCGAAGTTGTCGGGCTAAAGGACCGGGCGCAACTGCGCCCAGTCAAGCTAAGCGGCGGAGAGCAACAGCGGGTCGCGATCGCGCGGGCCATTGTTAGCCGCCCGGATATTTTGATTTTGGACGAACCGACCGCTTCCTTGGATGGGGACACAGGCAAAGCGATTATCCAATTCGTAAAAGCAAACATCCTCAACGAGAGGCGTTGTATTTTAATCGTGACACATGACATCAGGATTTTTGAATTCGCGAATGAAATAATGAAAATGGAAGATGGACGAATAGTGGGAATCGAAAGGGTTAACTAGGTGAGAAACAAGATTCTAATCCTGCTCTGCGCTGCAGGCATCCTGGCTGGCCTGCTGAGCGCGTATCTTTACAGCTCTCCTAAGATTCCCTTGCCACCTGCGTTTAATCCGGCTGTAAATCCCTACGAAAAAGGAATTTACGCCAACGGCATTATCGAGAGCTATCAGACAAATGGCGAGAATATTAACATCTACCCTGAGATCTCCGGCCCAATCACCCAGATCCTGGTCAGCGAAGGAGAAACTGTGCACCAAGGAGATCCACTGATCACGATAGATGACTCGGTTCAGAGAGCAACCGTGCAGCAACAGAAATCCCAGGCAGAGGCTGCGCTAGCCCTGCTCCAGGAACTAAAGGCCCAACCAAGAAAAGAAATCTTGCAGGTTTCAGAAGCGCAAGTTGCATTGGCCAAGGCAAATTTGAAAACCGCAGAGGACCAGTTGGATAAGCAAAGGAGGTCGTACGAGCTGGAGCCGAAATCGGTAAGCAAGGACACTCTGGATAATGCGGTTAATGCAGTCCACGTAGCCAAGGCCAACCTGGAGCTTGTCCAGAAACAGTTCGAACTCACAAAAGCCGGAGCGTGGATATACGACATCCAAAACCAGGAAAAACAGTACAACGCATTGTCCAAGGCGTTTACGGCATCAAGTGCTCTGCTGGCAAAGTACGCCATAAGGGCGCCAGTAGATGGAGTTGTTCTTGCAATCAAAGCAGCAGTGGGAAGCTATGTTTCACCACAAGGCGCCTATGGTACTTACACCGGGGACCTTAACCCGATGATTGTCATGGGAGCTACCCAGACCTACCTTGAAGTGAGGTGTTACATCGATGAGATATTGATACACCGACTCCCTCAAGGAACGGCGATGAATGCAAAGATGTCGATCCGAGGCACTAATGTCATCATTCCTTTGGAGTACGTGCGCTCCCAGCCCTACGTTTCGCCCAAAATTGAATTGTCGAGCCAGAGGACAGAGAGAGTCGACGTAAGAGTGCTGCCTTTGATCTTCAGATTCAAGAAACCCGATAACGTTAATCTTTATCCCGGCCAGCTGGTGGATGTTTATTTGGCGGAGAAATAGACGATCTGATGGAGGACGGTCATGTTAAAGACGCACTTCATGCAGCGATGTGCTGCGACAGTAAAAATGTCTTTCGGTAATGCTATCAAGTGCCAGACGAACTACAGAGCGGCTGAGCGCATGCTTTGGGGACTGTGCACGGCCTCACTTTGTTCTATGGTCGGCTGCGCGGTTGGTCCGGATTTTGTCCGTCCCAGCAAGCCATCGGTTGAGCAGTACACGCATGGCGAAGAGCCGAGTACCACGGGATCTGCGGATGGCGAAGTACAGCACTTCGAACCGGGCGCAGACATCGTGGGCGATTGGTGGCGATTATTTAGCTCCGATAAGCTGGACACTGCGGTCAGGGAAGCCGTTGCCCAGAATCAGAATCTGCAGGCGGCACAGGCCAGCTTGCGCCAAAGCCAGGCGCAATTGCAGGCGGGTTACGGCATCTTCTATCCGCAAATCGACGCGGGATTCAGCGCTTCGCGCCAGAGGTCTTCCCCAGCCCGCATAAACGGAAATGTCACGAGCAGTGTATTCAATTTATTCACGCTTTCGGCGGTGGTCAGCTATACGGTTGATGTGTTTGGCGGGCAACGCCGAACGATTGAGAACCTGCAGTCCTTAGTCGATTATCAGCGCTACACGGTATTGGCGACCTATCTCACTCTCACGGGCAATATCGTCAATGCCAATATCGCACGGGCTGCCTATGCTGCGGAGATCGAGGCTACCCAGCAGCTTGTCGACTCACTTAGAGAAGAGGTCAAGATAACCGAGGCCCAGGCGCAAGCGGGCACCACACCGTACTCGGCCCTGGCCAGTTTACAGACCCAGTTGGCTGCCATCGAGGCGACGCTGCCACCAATCAAACAAAAGCTAAGTCAGACTGATCATCTGCTCGCTACCCTTTCTGGTCGTGCCCCGGCGGATTGGCAACCTCAACAAATCAGCTTGACCGAGCTCGCGCTTCCGGAAAACCTGCCGCTTACCTTGCCTTCCGAGGTCGTTCGTCAGCGCCCGGATATTCTCGAAGCGGAAGCCCTGTTGCACAGTAGCAGTGCTCAAATCGGAATCGCTACTGCTGCTTTATTTCCCAGCTTCACAATAAACGGTGGTTATGGTGTACAAAATACTTCCACGGGCAATCTTTTCAATAGCAACAGCAAATTTTGGAGTATCGGCGGAGGCGTGGTCGCCCCATTGTTTCACGGCGGTACCCTGTACTACCAGCGTGAGGCTGCTATTGAAGGCTACCAGCAATCACTAAGCAATTATCGCCAAACGGTCCTCGGCGGTATCGCGCAGGTTGCCGATACGCTGCGCGCGTTGGAACACGATGCCGAGGCTTTACAAGCGCAATCCAATGCGCTTAATTCGGCCGAGGAAGCGCTAAACCTGATACTGACAAATTACCGCGCCGGCACGGTAAATTATCTTCAAGTTCTGATTGCGACCACCCAGTACCATCAGGCGAAAATCGGCTATCTGGAAGCAAAGGCTCAACGTTTGCAGGATACCGTGGCCCTTTATATCGCCCTCGGCGGAGGGTGGTGGAACGGCGGTGATTTCGTACCGGCTAATCCCGCCGCAGGATAATAGCCGTCGGCCTGACGCAGGCCTTTTCGAATAACCGGGAATCCAGGCGAAATATTAGAACTCGAAAATTATCAGCACTGCGTGAGCTGATCGGGGGTATCGATATCGATAACGGTCCCGGGATCATCTGTATCCACGCGTACCAGTTCCTGGGAATCGCGTATTAGCAATTTTCTAGCGCCTTGATCGCCGTCTAAATTGAGCAAATCATCAAGGTATTTTTTGCCAAACGCCACTGGATGTCCGCGCCGACCGGCGAAATAAGGTGCAGCGAGCACCGCGCCATCGACAATGGTCCTGGCAAGCTTGCCAATGGTCTGAGGCTGAATGAGCGGCATATCGGCGAGCGCCACGATCCAGCCATCGGCATCTTGCACGCGGCTGATGCCGAAAGCCAGGCTCGCTCCCATTCCGCGTTTCGCATCGGCGCATATGGCAAGCTCCAGTCCTTCCTGAGCCAGCAGGCGACTCAGCGTGGCGTCGTCCGGGCGTACAACCGCAAGCGCATGACCCAGCCCGCGCAGGAGATTGCGTGCCGCGGCAACAGCTATGGGTATTCCGTCCGGAAGCGGGGCAAGCAGTTTCTCGCCGCCAAAACGGCGAGCCTCCCCCGCGGCAAGTAAAATTCCGTAAATCACGGCCCGGCCAAGGCGCCGCGCAATGCTGCAGTTGCCGGCGACTCTTGCGCAGGAAGAAGTTTGATGCCGTTACGCAGTGCAGTAAGCTCTGCAAGAATCGCCACCGCGATTTCCGGCGGAGTACGGCTGCCGATGTGCAATCCAACAGGCCCGTTGAGCCGGGCAATCTCGTCATCACTCAGGTCGAAGTGTCGTTTCAGCCTGAGCTTGCGTTTCGCAGTATTTATCTTGGACCCCAGCGCGCCGACATAGAACGCCGGGGATTTGAGCGCTTCGAGTAGCGCCAGGTCATCCAGCTTCGGGTCATGCGTCGCGGCAACCACTGCTGTGTGCCCATCCGGTTCCAGAGCCAGCACCATGTCATCCGGCATGCTGCTGGAAAATTCCGTGCCTGGCACACGCCAGCCTTTGAAATATTCTTCTCGCGGGTCGCACACGATCACATGGTAATCGAGCGCCAGCGCCATCTGCGCCAAATAGCGCGCAAGCTCGCTGGCACCGATGATGAGCAGGCGCCAGCGCGGTCCATGAATCGTTTTGAGCCACGCACCGTCAAACTGCATCATGTCACTGCGTTTTGCCGGTGAAAGCAGGGCGCGTCCGCTACTGAGTTCCAGGCTGCGTGCAACAATCTCGCGCTGTTGAATGCGCTTTTGCAGTTCGCGCAGAACCGCAATCTCCGGCGCAGGTTCCAGTACCAGCTGCAGCGTGCCTCCGCACGGCAGCCCGAAACGCAGCGCTTCGTCCTGGGTTACGCCGTAAGTCACAAGCTCGGGCCGCCCCCCGCTTAATCTGCCTTCCCGTACCCGTGAAATCAGGTCGTCTTCAATGCAGCCGCCGGAAACCGATCCGCTTACCTGACCGTCATCCCGAATCACCAACCACGCACCCGGCGCGCGCGGCGCAGAACCCCAGGTACTGACCACTGTCGCCAGTAGAATCCGGTGGCCGGCCTCGCCCCAGGTTATTGCGCTTTTGAGCACTTCCAAGTCGACGCTATCCATAAAATGCTCAGGCCTTTTCCAGTTGCTTTCCTATCGGCAATTGGCGAATGCGCTTGCCAGTCGCCATAAACAGCGCGTTGACAACAGCGGGGGCAATGGGAGGCACTCCGGGTTCGCCCACACCGGTCGGCTTTTCATTCGAAGGCACGACGTGCACCTCGACGCGGGGCATTTCCGCGATGCGTAACACCGGGTAGTCCTGAAAGTTGGACTGATCGACTTTACCGTCGGTCAAGGTAATCGCGCCGTGCAACGCCGCCGCCAATCCATAACCAATTCCGCCTTCCATCTGGGCGCGGATGATATCGGGGTTAACGGCGAAACCGCAATCCACCGCGCAAACCACTCGATCTACACGAAAGCTTCCGTCCTGCTTCACTGTCACTTCGGCTACCTGTGCGACGAAGGAGTTAAACGATTCATGCACTGCCACTCCCCGCCCGCGCCTTTCGCCCTCCCGGCCTGGGTCTAGCGGAGAATCCCACCCCGCTTTTTCAGCCGCAAGCTGAAGCACCCCGATATGCCGCGGGTGATTTTCCAAGTGCGAAATGCGAAACGCTACCGGGTCTGTACCAGCCAATTGTGCCATATCGTCTACGAAGGTTTCAGTCACGAATGCGTTGTGACTTGAGCCGACCGAGCGCCACCACTGCACCGGCACACCGATGTTGGGCGAGTGCAGGTCCACCAACAGGTTAGGAATTTCGTAAGGCAGATTCGCCGCCCCTTCCACCGAGGTGCCGTCTATGCCATTTTTTACCATCGCGGCTTCCAGCGGCGTGCCGGCCATGATCGACTGGCCAACAATACGGTGTCCCCAAGCCACAAGCTTGCCGTTTGCGTCGAGGCCGGCTTTCATCTCGTGGTAATACATCGGCCGGTAATATCCCGCTCGAGTATCGTCTTCGCGGGTCCAAACCAGTTTCACCGGAGCACGGCCCTTGATGGCCTTGACGATATTTGCGGCTTCCACGAGGTAGTCCGAGTGAGGATTTGCGCGGCGGCCAAAGCTGCCACCCGCGTAAAGCATATGCAGCTTCACCTGCTCGGGCTTTAGTCCCATTACATTGGACAAGGAAATCTGGTCGACTGTCTGGAATTGCTCGCCATTCCATATTTCACAGCCATTCTTGGATAAGCGCGCGACACAGTTCAGGGGTTCCATGGCGGCATGCGCAAGATACGGCAGCTCGAATGCGGCCTGCTGTTTTTTATCTGCAGCTGCGAAAGCGGAATCAAGATCGCCTTCCTCGCGCGCCACCGTCCCGGGCAGTTTCGCGAGTTCTTGGTACTGGGAGATAATTTCCGCCGAGCTGAGCTTGAACGCCTCGGAGTCGTCCCACTCCACCAACAGGACGTCGCGGCCCTGTTTCGCTGACCAGAAATCAGTTGCGAGCACCGCTACGCCGGTGGGAATTTCCACCACCGCCACCACTCCCTTGTATGCCTTGGCCTTGGAGGCGTCAAAGGATTTGACTTTTCCCCCAAAGCGCGGCGAATGAGCGACTACGGCAGTCAGCAAACCGGGCAGCCGCACGTCTTGCGTAAAAACCGCAAGCCCGGTGGTTTTATCATGCGAATCCTTGCGCGGCACATGCTTGCCGATGAATACAAAATCAGCCGCATCTTTGAGCTTGACATCCGCCGGCACCGGCAATGCCGCAGCCCTCGCAGCAAGCTGGCCAAATGTCGCGCTGCGGCCGGATTGTTCATGCCTTACTGTGCCTTCCCCCACCGCAATGGAATCGGGCGCAACCTTCCAAAGTTGGGCTGCGGCCGCCACCAGCATGGCGCGCGCTGTTGCACCGGCACGCCGCATTTGCTCGAAGGAATTTGCGATTGCACTGCTCCCTCCGGTTCCTTGCATCGGACCCCAGAGTAAATTGTTATAACGCTTGGCATCCGCGGGCGCGCCCTCGACGCGAACTTGCGACCAAGACGCGTCCAACTCCTCGGCCACCAGTGTCGCAAGTCCTGTGTAGGTGCCCTGCCCCATTTCCAGATGCTTTGCGACTACGGTAACCGTGTTGTCGTTGCCTATGCGCACAAAGGCGTTCGGCTCAAAGTCTGATCCCCTCGCTGCCTCCGTGTTGCCGGATCCGCCTTCGGCCAACGCGTTTGGCAGATAAAAAGCCAAAGTCAAACCTGCACCGGCCTTAAGAAAATTGCGGCGGCTTTCGTTAAAGATTTCTGTCCCGTCCATCACGTCTTTCCTCAGGTCAGCGTCTTGGCCGCTTTATGGATGGCGGCGCGTATTCGCACATAAGTCGCGCACCGGCAAATGTTTCCACCCATCGCAGCATTGATATCCGCATCGCTAGGATTGTGATTGCTTGCCAAAAGCGCGGCTGCGCTCATGATCTGACCCGGCTGGCAGTAGCCGCACTGGACAACATCCAATTGTTGCCACGCGGCCTGAGTCGCCATGCCGGCTTTGGTTTTCAATCCTTCAATCGTAATGATCTCCTTTCCCGCCACGGCAGAAATTGGCACGACACAGGATCGCGCAGGCGCTCCATTCAAATGAACCGTGCACGCCCCGCACAGCCCTATGCCGCAACCGTATTTGGTTCCAGTCAAACTCAATTGATCGCGCAATACCCAAAGCAAAGGAGTGTTCGGGTCCGCCGAGACTGTTCGGCGTTTTCCATTGACAGTCAAAAGCGTCATGTTGATTCCTTTTCAGAATTGGCCCAAAGTCGCGAAGACTTGCCCATCGCCATAGCTAAAGATTACCAAATGACGCTCCGCTGTGGTATCGCAGTTATCAACAGCCAGGTCTCAATCGCAGCTTGCAGGGCGACGTCAGGTGCCGCTTCATCATCGACCTTCCGTCGCTGGAATAGTAATCTTGCAGCCGGTTCTAATCGAAAATTATCGATAAACTCTTAAGCAGTACTAAAAGATCTGGGGGCCGTTTTTGCCCGCGAACTTAATTCACAGGAAGGGCCACTGAAGGAAAAACCTGACAGTCAGCTTACAAAACAAGTGTTGAGGTGTTCAACCCTTGGTTGTGGTTTTGCGGATTTCCTTTTCGTCGGACCACTCGAGCAGCCCGTTGCGTATGTTCCATAGCTGCAGGTTAAACTTGTAAAAGACATCTTTCACGTCTTTCGTTTGCTTCACGATCGAGACGATGTTTCCCTCCATGCGGTACTGGGCACCCACCATACGACCTTTTTCTGCCGCCTGCTCCGGCTCGTAGAGTTCGCTTTGCTGGCGCTCTAACTCCTGGACCTGCTGCTGCATTGCGGCTTGGTCTACAGCGAAACGCACCTTGCCGCTCTTCTGCAGCTCGGCACGGATGCTGTCAGTAATGGCACGTGTGTCGATGTACTCGCTGGTCTTGTTCTTGACCTCTTGCACGGTCACGATGGGTAGGTTGCTGCCGACGATGACCGGGGCCTGCAGCATGGAGCGTGTCATCGATTCAGCGATCATTTGCAAATCAGTGGAGCTGAACTGGTTGGTTACGGTTTCTATGCCTCTTTCTTCGCCGTAGCGGGTCTTCTCCTCGGCGCAACCCGCAACCAGTGCCGCGGCGACGAGCAATACCGCTAGGCGGCGGCTGTGGCTCGATTCAATCATCTGTTCTCCTTTCAGAAGGCGGACCCACGGTCCAGGCCCGACGCTTCGTTTCCTGGATCAGCCAGGATTACTCCTGGCCCATCAAGATCAATCGGAAATCGACCGCCTTGTTCGTGGGCGCCACCCCGCTGACCGGAAAATTGCTGTTATCGTTCATCAAGATCGGCTTCCACACTTCTTCCTCCCAAGCTCGCAT
>Ga0187774_10000292_pt1 | contig 16886 bp, 11 predicted proteins | sample 0216_BV02_MP05_2_FD_133152 | JGI IMG/M metagenome (GOLD analysis project Ga0187774, IMG submission 133152) | Tropical peat soil microbial communities from peatlands in Department of Meta, Colombia - 0216_BV02_MP05_20_MG | ecosystem: Environmental > Terrestrial > Soil > Wetlands > Peat | place... | reverse complement strand
CGGCCTCGCCGTTCGAGTAGCGGTGGATGAAGCGATAGCTCTTAACCCCGCGGATGGGCACGCGAACCACGCGATCCCTTCTCCCCGTGATGATTGATTCTTCGCTGATGATATCCGGAAGGTTCTTGCGAATGGCCTCCTTGATCTTCTCGCGATGGCGGGCGGCATCGGTCCGCCCGCGCGGAGTGGAACCGTAATCCGGCTGGGTGACGGCCATCGCTCCTACTCCTCTTTCCTCAGCATCTCGCCCACGAACTGAAGCAGAGCCTCGGCGCAAGACTGGCAGTAGCCTCTCTCCAACATCTTCCCAATGGCCTCTTCCCTGCGTTTGATCGTCTTGGGGTCCTTCCTCGTCTTGTCGGCGAGAGTGAGAGAGACGATGTTCTTCAGATCGGCGATGAGCTTCTTTTCAACAGCCTCCTGCAAAGGCGGGTAACTCTTGAAGTCAAAGGGCCGGCCGCGGTCCAGGGCATCCGATTTGAACACGAACAGTCCCTGGCGGAACTCGCCCTTCGCCACCTCGGAGACTCCGATCATCTCCTCGATGGACCGCATGAGCTTTTCATCCGGTTCGCGCTCCTCCTGGGTCACCGGGTCCTGGATTTTTCTCTTGAGGCAATAGGCTGTTGCGTTCGTCATGTAGTTATCGAACAGAGCCTGGGCCTGATCTTCATAGGCATAGAGGAACGCCTTGTTCACCTCCTTCTTTGCCCTGTCGCGGTACTCCGCAAGGACGCTGTTCTTTTCAGCCACAAGCAGGGTCTGGTAGCGACTTCGTTCTTCATCGGAGAAACCGATGTGGTGACTGAACTGGTGCCTGAGGGCCCGGATCACGTCCACCGGGTTGATGCAGGCGGCACCTTGTCTGGCGCTGCCAAGGGCGATGTTGAGTGCGTTCATGCTAAACCGAGGACTGATGCCGCGCATACCCTCGCCTCGTTCCTTCCCCTCCAGCCAGAGCTTCTTGACGTCCAGCGGGTCCTTTTCCTTCTCCAAGAGCGCTTCGCCGTTATAGTACTTGGCCTTCTTGATCAGATCCAGACAGAGGTTGGTGGGGGTGAGACGGGTAAGAACGGCGAAGAGGGCGGCCATCTCCAGGGTGAGGGGCGCGATGTGCACCTTCTCGTGGAACTCGCTCCGGGAAATGAGCTTCCGGTAGATGGCCACCTCGTCGCGAACCCGCAAGTTGTAGGGCACGTAGATGGGGTACATCCGATCGTGCAGCGCTTCGTTCTCCTTGTTGGCCTTGAACTTGTCGAATTCCGTCTGGTTCGTGTGGCTGATGATTACAGTGTCCACGTACATCTGCGGAAATCCCGGGGACTTGATGAGCTGCTCCTGGGCCACCGTGATCAGCACGTAATGGAACTTGATGTCGCACTTAAGGACCTCGATGTACTCGATGAGCCCCCGGTTGGCGATCTGGAGTTCCCCGTCGAACCTGTAGCCGAGCGGATGCCCCTCACCGAGGCGGGTGATCTGGCCCAGATCCACATGGCCGATGAGTTCTGAAATGTCCTGGTTCTTCGGGTCGGAGGGTTGGAAGGTGCCGATACCCAGCCGCTTCCGCTCGTTCAGGCAAATCTCCACCACGGGCATCTCCTCCCATCTGAAACCTCCACCGGCATCGCGGTACCGCTCGTCGCTGGTGAGCCGATAAGCACACACCGGACAGAGTTCGCCCTCGATCCTTACCCCAAGGAGCGTTTCGAATTCCGGACGGAGTGAGCGAGGGACCAGGTGGAGCGGTTCTTCGTGAATCGGGCAGCCTTTGATGCCGTAAACCGGCGTTTCCATGTCCTCGAGGCCGCGCCGAAGCAAGGTGGCGATGGACGACTTCCCTGATGAGACCGGTCCCACGAGGATGAGGATGCGTTTACCCGTCTCCGTGCGGTTTGCCCCAGCCCGGAAAAAACGCACGAGGTCATGGAGCGGTTCCTCGATGCCAAAGATCTCATGCGAGAAGAACTTGTAGCGGACCAGGTCTTCGTAGTGGGGGAGCTTTTCGGAATCAGGCACCGGGTCGGCGCCCTTGTTCATGATCATCGTGTAAAGCCGCCCAGGTGCAAGCCGGGCGATCTCCGGATTACGATGCACGAGGGCCATGTAGTCCCTCATGGTACCTTCCCACAATCCGCTCCCTTCAGACCTTGATGCGCAGATCAGGTCGTCCAGGCGCTCGGAAAATTCGCCTTTCCCGTTGTCCATGTCTCGAGCCCCTCCTCAAGGCTTACCACCACTCCGCACGGGAGTTGCGCTTGGCGTGTTCTTGGTTTGTCGGGCTGTTAGCGGGTTTAATCGAGGCTAGGCAGGCCTATCCCTTCGCTGCATTCCCTGAGAGGGCTCGGAACAGGCCGTTGAGAAAGGGCGGACGACGGGGCTCTCTTCTCACTTCCACGTAGCGCCAGCGAGTTCGTACCGGGAACAGTGTTTTCCCGGGTAAACCATCCATGCAACATCGCGATCCATTGCACATCCGTCCGAAGCTCCGCAGTCGAAATACCGTTGGTACGGCACCTCAGCTCGCCCTTCAGCAAGAGCCAATCGGCCTGCCGGCTTCGACGTTACCCTTCACCAGTGTTACTCAGTATACCTCTAATCTTGGGTGAACGGAAGAGCAAGACGCGGGCCAAAAAGACCGAGGAGGAGGGAAGGCCATGCTATGCCATGTGGACCGGGCGGATCAGGGTGTGTTCCCGGGCCCGGGGACCGCCTCTCCTCAGATCGGCAGCCCCTCGCCGCTGCGCCACGCCCGGACGCACGGAGTCAAGTCTGCGTCTCCGCAAGTCCCGACTTCGAACTTTAACCAGGTCTGTCCCTGCCCTCCTGGTACGCCGCCATGCGCTCGATCGTCCTGGGACACTGGATTCGGAGAGTCGAAAGCGTCGGCCGTTTCCAAGGGTGGACCATTCATCCTGCGTGCTCCCAGAGTGTCCGACATCCAGTCGAGGCCAGAACCTCCTCATACCTAACACAGGGGAAAGTGACAGGCCACCTTGTGGGCGGTGCCAGAGTCCCGGAGCTCAGGCTCCGCTCCAGGGTCGGTGCACACTTCCGGCCGGCCCCGCTCCTGATACACCGGGCAGCGCGCCGAAAACCGGCAGCCGTCGGTTTGGTGCTCGAAATCAAACAGTCCCCACTTGGCCGACCTCCCTCCCAAGGAAGCGGCGAGAACCTCCCGGTTCTGTTTCTCCACCAGGGAGGACCAGAGAATTTGGGTGTAGGGGTGGCGCGGCGCGTGGGCTATCTGACCCGCCAGGCCCAGTTCCACAATCTTCCCCAGGTACATGACCGCCACCTTGTGGCTGATGAGTTCCACCATCCTTAGGTCGTGGGAAATGAACATGTAGGAGAGTCCAAGGGCCTCCTGGAGATTTCTGAACAGATTGACCACCTGAGCCTGGATGGACACATCGAGCGCGCTTGTCGGTTCATCAGCAACGATGAACCGTGCCCCTACGGCGAGAGCGCGGGCAACACCCACCCGCCGCTTCTCTCCGCCGGAGAGCTCGTGGGGAAACTGACCCAGCGTGCTTTCCTTCAGATTCACCTGTTCGAGGAGTTCCTTGATTCGCGACCGGAGCTGGGCGCCCTCCATGGCGTAGTGTACTCGGACCGCCTCTTCGAGGATCGCTCGAATGCGCATCTTCGGATTGAGGCCGGCATCGAGGTCCTGGAAGACTATCTGCATTTCCTTCCTGAGCGGCCGGAAGTCGGCGGGAGAGAGGGCCAGAATATCTCTCCCGTCAAAAAGCACTTTGCCCGAGGTCGCGGGGAGAAGACGGAGGATGGTTTTCCCCACGGTGGTCTTGCCGCAGCCCGACTCCCCCACGAGACCCAGAGTTTCGTGCTCCTTGAGGTAGAAGCTCACGCCGTCCACGGCAGGGATGATTCCCTGTGGGCTGCTCCCGAGCGCAAAGACGCGCCGCCGTTGGCTGAAGTGCTTCCTAAGATCGACGACTTCCAGGATCGTTCTCGCCATGGCCTCTAGTCACCGAAGAGCCAGCACCGCAGCCAGTGTCCGGGAGAAATCTCCCGGAGCTCCGGCTCGTGCCCTTGACACCTTTCCCGTATCTCGGGATGGACCTGATTGCAGCGGGGATAGAACCTGCAGCCCTCGGGGATGGTGAGGGTGTCGACCACATCACCCTCTATGGCCTGCAAGGGAAGCTTGTCCCTGATGTGTCTCCTGTCCGGTATGCAGCCAAGGAGCGCCGCCGTGTACGGGTGGTTCGAAGCAGCCTCGGCGGCAAGGGTGTCGCGGACGGCGCCGTACTCCATGATCCCGCCGCCGTACATGACGGCGACCCTGTCCGCGAGACGCCTGATGACCTGGATATCGTGGCTGATGAGGAGCGTCGTGACACGAACCGTTGACTTCAGCTCCTCCAAAAGGTCCACGACCTTCGCCTGGATGGTGGCGTCCAGGCCTGTGGTCGGCTCGTCGGCGATGAGCAAGGAGGGTTCGGACGCAAGCGCCATGGCGATGAGCACCCGCTGGCACATGCCGCCGGAAAGCCCGTAGGGATAGTTATCGTACCGCAGCCCGGGGGAGTCGATTCTTACCTGCTCGAGCCAAAAGAGAGCCTTTTCTCTCGCCTCGCGGCGATCCTTGATGCCGGCGTGGAGCCGTACGGCCTCCGCGATTTGCTTGCCGACGGGCACGAAGGGATTCAGGGAGCCCCGCGGGTCCTGAAAGATCATGGCGATCTCTTTCCCCCGGATGCCCCGCATGAGCCGCTCCGAGTGCCGCCGCCACCCTCTCCCATCTTTGCGGACCTCTAAGACCCACCCGTCTTCGACTCTTAGCTGGACATAGCGCCCGAGGTCCTGAAGGAGGTTTTTCTCGAAGGAGCCGTTGCCGTAGAGGATGGTCCCACTGATAACGCCCGGATCCCCTGCATTCAGCCCCAGGATGGAGAGGGCGGTCATGGTCTTGCCGCTCCCGCTTTCGCCCACGAGACCGACCGTTTCCCCCGTCTCGATCTTGAAGTCCACGCCGTCCACGGCGCGGACAAAGGCCTGCCTGTCTTTGGTGTAGAAATAGGTGCGGAGATTTTCTACGCTCAGCGTCGCGCCCCGGCTCATTTCTTCCCCCCGGCCTCGAGGATGTTGTTGAGACCGTCCCCAAGGAGATGAAATCCCAGAATGGTGACCAGGATAGCGAGCGCCGGCGTTGTGGAGAGCCAGAATTTCCCCTGGAGGAGGTAGTTGGCTCCTGACAGCACCATGTTCCCCCACGAGGGTGTCGGCTCCTGAACCCCGAAGCCGAGGTAGCTCAGGCTGGTCTCGATGAGTATGGCCTCGGCCATACCGAGGGTGGCCTGGATGATGAGGAGCGAACGGCAGTTGTACCAGAGGATGTGCTTAAGGATGATTGATCTCGTGTTGAGGCCGATGGCGACGGCGGCCTCAATGAAGTTCTTGTCCCTGAGGAACTGGATCTTGCCCCGAATGAGGGATGCCACCGTCGGTACGTTCGTGATTCCGACAACTACCATAATGTAGTAGATGTCCGGCTTGAAAGCAGCGATCACAAGCAGGATCAACACGAGACGCGGGAAAGAGTCGATGAGATTGACCACAAAGCTGATGGTCCTGTCGGCAGTTCTTTCACGGTAACCTGCCAGAATCCCGAAGAGGGCGCCCAGGCTGAGGGCGATGGTAATGCCAAGAAGCCCCGGCAGAAAATAGGCTTGAGTTCCCAGGATGAGTCTCGCGAGAATGTCTCTCCCCATGAAGTCGGTGCCGAGGAGATGACCGCTGGCTCCCGGCGGGACCATCATGAGCGTGAGGTCCATGTCTTGAGGGTCGTAGGGCAAGAGTTTGAGGAAGCCGAGGATGTACGAGAGGACGACGACGAGCGCGATACACAAGCCGTAGCCCACGCAGACGAGATCCCTCGGGGCCGCAGCCCGAAGGAAGGTCAAGCGCCCGACCTTGAGTCCCTGGCGGGATGTCTGGCGATACTGCTTCATGCCCCCCATGATCGACTTTCTTCGTGAGATGCCCTGGGATTGACCATGATGTAGACGACCCGCTGGAGCAGGGCGCCCACTCGGACAAAGACCGCGGCAGCGATCGCGATCCCCATGATGACCGGATAGTCCCGGTCCTGCGCTGCCTGCCAGGCCATCCTCCCCATCCCGGGCCAGTTGAACACCTGCTCCACCACCACCGCACCCCCAAGCATGAAGGGCATCTTGGCGGCGATGATCTCTGTGGCCGGGATGAGAAAACCTTCCTTGAAGGCATGAGCCCAGACCGATGCTCCCTTGGCGCGGGCGGTACGGATGTAATCTTCCGCCAGCACCCGGCTCATCTCGTTTTGCAGGTAGCGCACCACTTCGCTCACGGTGCCGTTGGCGATGCCGAGCACCAGAATCGGGAGCAGGAAGGAGATCCACTTCTGGCCCCCGGAAGGGCCGAGGAGTATGGGAAAGAGCCTGAACTTGTGGATGAAGAAGTAGATGACAACGTAGCTCAACCAGAACACGGGCAAGGCGGAGACCACGTAGGCGAACATGGTGAACGGCCAGTTGCGAAGGGTGGTCCCCTGCGCCGAGGAAGAGAGGGCAATGGGAACCGCGATGAGGAGCGTGACCAGCATGGAGCCAAGGGTGAGGTAGAGGGTGTTGATCCCCACGCGGACAATCTCACCGAGCACCGGCAGCCCCGTGCGGATCGAAGTTCCGAAGTTTCCCCGAACCATGTTCGCGAGCCACACCGTGTAGCCGCCATACCAGGGGCCCTGCTCTCCCACGGCATGTCGCATCTCGCCGTGCACTGAAGCGGTGGCCATCTGGTCCCCGAGAAGCACGCTGAATGGGTCGCCGGGCGCGAGGTGGAGGATAAGGAAGACCACCACGCTCACGCCCACCAAGAGGAGAGCGGTTAATACGAGTTCCCTGCAGAGGAGCAGGGCAACCGGTCGCACGGCGGAGAGTCTCATGGTTTCGGCGCTAAAGCGATCAGGGCCTCTCATCCGAGGCCCTGATCGGGGTTTCGCAAGGCAACGGACCTATCGCTGATCCTCGACCGGCAGGTACCACTGATCAGCGAAGGAGAAGAACTTGTAAGGATGGATCGCCACCCGACGGAGCTTTTTGTGGTATCCGGCGTAATTCGTCAACGTCCAGAGGAAGGTGTAAGGACACTCCTCCGCGAGCAGGGCGTGGAGTTTCCGATATATGGTTCTTCTCTTTTCATGGTCGAGGGTCAACTTGCTCTCTACGATGAGACTGTCCACGTCGGGATTAGAGTAGCTGCCGAAGTTGTTTCTCCAGGGGCCGATCTCGGCGGAATGGAAGAGGGAAGAGATATCTGCCGAGTCGTCGAACACCCAGGACGCGTACACGATATCAAAATCGTGCTTCAGAAAAACGTCCTCCTTCCAAGAGAGCCACTCCCTGAACTCAGGCGTGATCTCTATACCTATTTTCTTGAGGTAGTTCTTGAAGGCGAGGACAACGCGCTTTACGGCCTCACTTTCCTTTTCTATGGGGACTTTCAGGGTAAAGGAAAGCTTTTCCCCGCCTTTCTGCATGATTCCGTCGCTGCCCTGCACGAATCCCGCCTCGTTGAGGAGCTGAATCGCTTTCTGGGGGCTGTAGGGTGAAGGCTGGACGTCCAGGTTGTAAGCCCAACTGCCGGGTGCGAACGGGCCGGAAATAATGGTTCCCTGGCCGTTGAAGAATGAATCCAGCATCTCCTGACGATCCACACCGCAGGTGATCGCTCTTCTCACGCGACTGTCAGCCAGGAGAGGGTTCTTGAGGTTGTAGCCAAAGAACGAGTAGGACAGTGCATTGTACGGCTGCAGGACAAGACGCTTGTCTCCCTGCACCTGAGGTATGTCGCGCGGGTTTACCAGCACGATCATATCAATGGCATTGAACATCAAGGCCTGGCCCATGATGTTCTGATCGGCAAATGGTCTGGCGATGAACTTGTCAATGTGGGGCCTGCCTTTGAAATAGTCATTGTTGGCCACGAGGATAACCTCACCATCGGCAGTAATGTTCTTGAGCATGTAGGGGCCGGTGCCTATGGGTTTGCGTACGAAAGCGTCTTCACGAGTCAGGAACTCACGATTTTCCGGACCGTGTTTGGGAATGATCTTGAAGCTGAACTTGGCGAGGGCATTCAGGATCGGCCGTTTGAGGGTGAATTGCACGGCGTAGTCGTCGAGCTTGGTGGCGCTGGCGATGAACTCGTAGCGAACTCTGAGGGGCGTGATCGTCTGAGGGTGCATCATGACGTTGTAGGTGAAAATGACGTCATCGGCAGTGAACGGTTTCGCCTCCTCGCCTTCTTTCGCATGCCATTTCACATCCTTGCGCAGATAGAAGGTATAGGTTCGCCCATCATCAGCAGCTTCCCACCGCTCTGCGAGTTCGGGAACGATCTCCTGCTTTTCGTTGATGCCGACGAGGCCGTTGAAAATGATCTCGCTGACCCGCAGAGAGATCATATCGTTGCTCGTTATTGGATCCAGCGTCGCGGCCCGGCCATATTCACCATAGCTCAGGCTCCCGCCGTCCGGATAGCCGTCCTGTTTTGGCGCCGCCTCCGATCGCGGCAGCGGTGTCGCGAGAACCAACACGACAAGCATGAACATGAGCGTCGGCAAGTTTTTCATGATCGCCTCCTAAAGGTTAGAAGGGAGTGACCTCGCTTGCTTCATAGGCTGCTGCATGCGACGTCTCCATTGAGTGATCAGAACAGTCTGGCATCTCCAGCACTCTTCTGCTCCCTGGCATACACTCCCTGCATGGCCACCTGTATCTGGCGGACGGCCGGGAAGTGCTTACTCATCTCAAAATAGATCTCGAGAGCCTCGGAGAACTTCCTCGTCTCATAGTATGCTTCAGCGAGCTTGATGAGCATGAGTGGATCGTTGTGAACGATACTGTTCTTGTTGCTCTTGTCTCTCCCTGCTTCGACGCAGGATATTGCCTTGGCGTAATCTTTTCGCTGGAGATAGTAGCTCCCCAGAGCCCGGTACAGTTCAGCCATGCTCGCCCTCTCACCGGCGCTGGCGAGAAGCGACGCCCTCCTCTCGATCTCCGGGCACTCGATCTCCAAGGTGCTGCACGCCGAGAGAACTTCCGCCACGACCTGCGCTTCCGCGGTCGGACCAGCCAGCCGCTCCAATTCGCCCTGCATTTCCTGCCTCTGTTTCTGATCGGCTTGCCGGCAGCGGTTAACAGCCTGGAGCACCGCCGCTTTGGCTCTGTACTGGGCGGGCGCCTCTCCGGTGGCGAGGACGAGGTCGAGTACCTGATTGGACGCAACGAAACTGCCGAACCGCGCCTGGGCTGCACCTAGGTAGTAGTTTGCCGCTTGTTTTACCTGTCCGTCCGTGGCTGCTCTCTCGAGGGATTGCAGGCTTGCCATGCCATAAAGAAGAGACAAGTTGCGGAGCAAGGAGGGATCATAGAACCGAATGACCTTGTGCGCATCCACAGTCTCTTCGTAGGAATAGGCGCTCAAGTCCGTCTGCCCGACGAGGGCCAACCCCTTTTCGAACTGCCCCGCCCTGGCGTACACCTCGATAAGATCGGTGATGATGCGGATCGAAGGCCCTTGCTTGGACTGTCTTGCTGAAGCCAGGGCCTCTTCGCCCATAGCGACGGGCTTCTTCCCCTCAAGTCCAAGCCTACTGTAGGTTGCGGCGAGCCCGCACCGCACCTCTGGGTCCATGGGGTTCACGGCGAACCAGAGTCTCTCTGCGTCCTTGTTTTTCCCCTGCCGGTAGAGGCACTCCCCGAGATAGAGGCGGGCGAGAGCCCGGTCCTCCGGCCGCATGGCCTGGTCCCGGATACACCTGCCCAACAACGACGCTGCTTCAACGCTCTTGCCTGACTCGAGGGCGGCGCGGCCGAGATAGAGACTGGCATATCGGCTTCTGTTCGGCTCCTTGCTTGCCACCAGTCGGCCGAGGTAGTCCACCTGCGCCCGAAGCGATGCACGGTAGAGCTCACGGTAGAGCTCAGCACTGGCGAGACAGGTCATGCCGAGACCGAGATAGGTCTTCCCAAGTTCTGTCGGGCTCGCGGCAGGCAGGCAGGCGTAGAGGGCGGTGCCCGCCTCGTCATAGAGGTGCTTGCTGTAGAGCTGCATCCCGCGGTTCAGCGGGTTATCGGCAGCGTAGGACGGCGCCGCCGCCAGCAATATCGTAGTGAGAACCAGGAGCGTCCTGGCCATGGCAACACCCCTCGACGCCACGGTCTATTTTTTCAGGTTGGCAATGTATATGTGATCCCATTGCTCAACCTGGGCACGATACGCCAGGGTACCGTCCCGAGAGCAGGCAACATCGTGATTCATTTTCGTGTCGGTCTTGATGAGCAGGTTAGTCTTCTGCTCAATATCGACAATGTAAATCGGATTAAATGCTTCCGCATCATTTTTCACATAGACTATCTTCTTGCTATCCGGCATCCAGGCGGGTCCTTGGTCAATATCGGGAACGACGTTCACCGCTACAACCCTTGACGCCAGAAAATCAGCTTGCATATTGTTTGAATTGTCAAGGGAGATGACAATGATGCACCATACCTTCGGATCATTCTCTGCATTGTAGTTTGAGTAGAACGCAATTTTGCTCCCATCGGGGGACCAAGTCGGTCTCAAGTCATCGTAGATCCATGTTGTGATCGGTCTCAGGGTCGCGATGGGTCTGGCAACGTCTTCGATGAGGTACACATCATGATTGTCGTTGCTTCCGTAGATCAAGGCGATCTTCTTGCCATCCGGGGACCACTCCGGGTACAAATACGACTTCTCCCCTTGGGTCAGCTTGATGACTGCCCTGGGCTCGAGCTTCAAGAGGTATATGTCCGCTTTTCCCGTGCGGCCCGAGACGAAGACAACCTCGTTGGCGACAGGTGACCAGCGGGGTTGACCGTCTCTCTCAGGGTTTTCGGTGAGTCTGATGATCGTATTCTTCCCAAGATCAGGCAGCAGGTAGAGGTCGTAGTTACCCCTTCCGCCGTTGCTCATGAACACGAGACTCTTGCCGTCAGGAGACCAGGTTATTCCCGAATTGAAGCTCGCCTCATCGAGGATTCCGGAGAGGAACATCTGCATGGCGCCCCCCGTTTCGGATTCGGGAGTCCGGTAGTAGACCCTCTGAACGACCGAGCCATCCAGCCGGCAGATGATAATCTCTCGCTTCTCATCAATGCTTCTCTCAAAGGCAAGAAGTTCGCCCATGGGAGACCACACGGGATTCGAGTCGTTATGACCGGGCTCGACGCGTGTCACCGAACGCACGCTCTCCGGCTCCAACGCGGGAGGCTCATCTGTCTTCGCCTTCTCGGGGGCAGGCTGGTTTCCCCTTCCGATGTCAGCCTGCTCCGTCTCTCCTGTGACTTTCGGGGCCACGGCCCCGCTTTCTTGCGGTGGCGGCGGCACCGAGGCCTCACCATGCTCGCGGGGCGCAGGAATTTCGCCCGAAGCCGCATCCGAAGCCCCACCGCTATGCACCGCAGAGGTTTCAGCGGCCGAATGAGGCTTCGACCCATCCGATGGAAGGCACACGCCCCGTAACAAGCCAACCGCAAGGGCAGCAAAGCTCAGAATCAGGATTGCCAGGCCTTTCAACTCAGCCCCCCCGACTACTTGAGATCCTTTATCTGAGCCCAGTACTTCATCGCCGACTGGCGCATCTTGGCGAAGTCGCTCTTTCCCTCCAGTTCCTTCGGGAAGAAGTCGAAGTACTCCTTCCAGGCAAGGTCGGCCTTGTCGAGGAGCGATTTTTGCTGGGTCAGCAAGAACAGCTTGTGATACGCAATCGCCTGGTAATAATACGTGTCATGCACCGCTTCCCCATACTGTCTGGTGGGGAAGAAGCGCGTATTTTGTTTGGCTATCTTTAGCGCCTGTGTGGCCTTCGTGAGATTCTCGCCTGCGGCCTGCTTATCCTGCTGAATGAGCTGATTTCCTTTCTCGTAATAGGCATGACCCAGATTCGTGTAGGTTACAGCGAACTGTTTGTAGATGATCTGCTGGTTTTCAGGAAGAGAGAGCACGTTTTCGAACTCACGAATGGCGGAGTCGTAATCATTCTTCTGATCCATGTAGAGCTGAGCAAGGCGATGATGTGCCTCGGAATAGTCAGGATGTCCTTTCTGGGTGCCAGCATAGGCCTGGATCGCCGCATCGATATTCCCGTTTTGCTCGGCCATCTTGCCAATTTTCAAGAAGTCCTTGGCCAGGACTATCTTATTCGGACCGGTGCGATCGACCTCAGACTTGTTGAACTCCAGTACTTGCTCCCAATCCCGATAGTCACCACCAACTGAAAGTCTCACGGCACGGAACCCAAAGTTGACTAGGTGCCCTTCGAGAAGGGGAGTCTTGCCCACGGGAAGATTGTCCACAAAGACTTCGGCCCCCGACGGTTCCGACTCGACCTTAAAGAGGGCGTTTGCCACCGTGAGCGAGTACTCCTTGGCCTCTTTGCTCGCACTCACCGTGAGCTTCTCGCGCGCCTGTTCATACCCGTGCTTGGAAAGCAGGAGTTCGTGCTCCTCATAGAGCCGCACCGGGACCTCCGCCTTCCCCTCTGAATCGGTGCTCCCAACCCAGGTGTTATCGACATATATGTTTACTCCCCACACGGGCGCGGCGTTTGGCGGTGTTCCTCCTTTGACCGAGAGAACACAGGAAGACTTCGCGGCCTCCTTCTCTCCCTCGAGGTATACGCGGCGGACGACCTTGTCCCCGATCCTGATCTGCTCGCCCGGATTCATAGCCAGAACCCCGGCCCACGAAAACTTGTCCTGATTGTCTTTGATGACGAGCATCCCCGCCTCATGATATCCCTTGACGCTGCCGTTCTTGTCTACGTCGAGGGTTAGGTGTTTGAACTCGTTGCCTCGTCTAATCCTGTAGTCGAGCTTACCTAGGTTGACTCTGAATCTACCCTCATCCACAGCATCCACAGTGCCCTCGAAGGGGAATTGATCTATTATGTTGTTGACTATCAATTTCACTGTATTATCAAGGTCCTTTTTCTTGCTCACTTTGTTTAGCTGACTGAGTATTGTCTGGCCGTTTGCCGCATTGACCGTGCTCTCGATCGCAAAGCCCTGGCCGTCCTTTGAGACGCTTCCCGAAATGATCACGTCGGCTGTTTGTAGGAGTGGCGTCCCTTTCCAGCCTCGCGTCGCCATGGTTTGGAGATCAAACTTGGCATCCAGCATACTTTTCCTGAGCTTTTCCTTAGGAACTGCGACAAAGCTTCCATAGATGAACAAGTTATCACTTATTCCCTTTTCAACTGTGCTTGTGACCTCCGATAGATCTTCTTGGGGGCTGTTATTCACATAGCCATAGATAGCGACTTTCAGAGTCTTCGGTTGTGCTGGATAGAATACTTGCCTGATGTTCTGCTCACCTTCCAACTTGATTGAAAGTTGTCGCTCAGGCGGAATGTAGCCGGGCGCAACGAGCTTGACCTTTGCCAGCACCCCCGATGTGCCTTCATACTTGTAGGTGCACACGCCCCTCTGGTTGGTCTTCCCCGCCTGTTTGCCGTCTACCTCCACGACGACATTCGGAATCTCCTGTGAAACACCGTAGGATTCGGTTACGGCGGTGAACGAGATCCTCGCCCCTTTGCCTTTCGGTCTTGTACCCGGAACCCCGGACTCTCCCGGCTCCGTCGTTCGCGCGCTTGCCACCGCTGTCCCTGATTGCGCCGGCGGTGCTCCTTCGCTGACCGCTTTCTCTTCGGCGTCTTCTTTCCCTCCTCTTTTCTTGGAGAGAGAAACTTCGACGACCTGTCCCGGCTCCACGTTCATCCTTTTCTGCCAGGTCGAATATCCTTTCTTGCTTACCGTGATGTCAAAACCCTTCTTTGACAGGACTTGATATTCGTGGACGTACTCTCCAGCATCGCGGGTCTTTCCGCCCACCTCGCCGTCGATCAGGACGGAGGCATCTTTTACGGGCTGTCCACCGTCCGCGACCACAACCGTGAAGGCCCTCGTCGCTTTCAGATCCACCGTAAAGGGGTAGACCTCCACCGAGTTGCCTTTAGGAAGCTTCACCAAGAATGACTGTTTCCATGGTTCGACTCGATATCCCGGCGCATCTTTCTGAACCACAACCTGGACCTCTGCGCCGGGTTGCCTCTTGATCCTCTGCGAGAAATTCCCGTCCTTATCGGTAGTGCCCGACTCCACCCCGTCGAGGAGTACCTTCGCCTGTGGAGCCGGTTTGCCGTCCATGGTGACGCGGAGCTGGACCTCGAAGTCCGCATGCTTCTCCACTCCACACGCGATCATGAGGAGCGATAGAACAAGGAGCGTCAGTATCTTCATTGCTAGCTTAACCATTGGGTTTACCTCCTGACCGGCTGCCGGCCAGACCGACCTGGGAATGGACACTTCCCTTGTGTACGTGATCGGGATGCATACGTCTTGTGCACCGCGGCGAAATACAGGAAGTCACAGTCCAGGCGGCCGGATGTTCACCTCTCCGGGATTAATGATCTTATCTGCATCGGTACCTGTGCCCGCAATCGATTTACGCTGGCCCTCTGGGATCTTTTTCAGCGTAAAGTCCAAGTTTTTCCGCGTCATGCTCCCTATCTTTACCGTTTGAGTTTCTGTTTCATAACCGATTCTACTCGCCTCCACTTTGTACATGCCGGGTTTGATCGAATCCTTTGCCGACTCAAACTTTCCATTCTCCTCCACGAGTACCGAAGATGAGGCCTTTTCAATACTGGCTGTGGTGTTTATCAGGTTTATTACCGTACCTTTCGAGCCTTCGCCAGGAACGGGCTTCATATTCTCGTCAACCAGTCGAACCGTTCCGGATATCTTCGGCGAACAAGCTGCAAGACAAAGTACGATCGCAACGGCTGTGGCGCTTCTAAGACTCATGAGTTTCTCCTCTCCGGCTTCCTCAGTTTCCCTGAAGTTTGCCCAAACGGTGCCGTTTGTAGACCCTGTCCATAGGGATCCGGGCCTCTGGGTTCCTGCCTGGCCCCACCATAATCTCCCTAATCTGAATCAAAGCGATTCGGGAGTTGCGATAACCAAGGCGGGCGGGCGTGAAGCCAGCCCCTACGACTCGATTCACGAAAACCGCCGTTACTTTAAAGGGCACTTCTAGAGAAACAACCCGTGCCCTGTAGGATTCGATGAAGGCTTCGTTCTGAATGCGGTTTCGAGACTCACGGCTAGCCCCGGGCGGACAAGTGGGGACCTGATAGTCCAAGCCAATTCCGCCAGTCTCTCACTTCTTGACCTTTTTTTCTTGCGCTTCGATTTCCTTGGCTAGCTTCTTTATCTTGACGTCGAAAGTATCCAGATCGGCTTTCGTTCGAACACGATCAGACTCGATACCGAGTTCTTGCGTCTTCAAATCCGCAATCTTCCTTATATTGTTTTCCTTATCTCCGAGACTCGAGTTTTCTATTGCCTCAGCCTTCTTGACTTCTACGGAAATACTTGCCTTCTTTTCTACGATCTCGGCGAGCTTCATTGCGCAAGTGGCATGCTCATTCTCAAGTTGGGCTCGTTGCGTTTGCATCTCTGCGAGCTTCACTTTTTCTTTGGCCAGTTCTACGCTCGATCGTGCTTGTTTCAGGTCGTACTCTGCTTCATTCACTGGCGCCCGCATCGCTGCAGGGACTTTCGCGTAGAGGTCGCCTTGGTCTGCCGCCGGTGTCTTGGTGATGCCCGGTAAGGTAACGCAACCTGAGAGGAACAGGACAAACAGGAGAAGGCCACGCCTCATAGGATCTGATCTCTTCATCTTTCTTGCCCCCTTTGCCGGTGGTCAGAGCTGATCGCCAAACCCCGGCCTACATTGGTCTGGTTGCTTTGGTCACCCTTTGATCCAGCCCGTGTTGCGGGCGGTACAGGCAGTCTCGAATGAGACGATACAGGGTGTTCCCGGTCTTTCACCCTCCGCAGGTGTTGGATTTGCACCGCGGCCGACGAGCGTATCGAACTGCTGGACCATGCACCTCAGCGCCAGGGGAGCTTTCCATTCGGAGGATCCGCTTGCTTGGTGTCAGCGCCGCTCTCGTGGAAGTTCTCGCTGCCTATCAGAGGCCGACCAGGAAACCCAACGAGTCTCTCCCTTCGTCCTCTCGAACCCGCGTCTTTCGACACAACCATCACGGTGCGTTGGCTTGCACAGAAGCACAATCCGTGCCAGGCCGGAGGCAATTCCCGGGCTCTGGGGAGGCGCGCTCCTGCTGCCGTTGAGGCGCACGCATGAAAGACGTAGTCCGCCTTCCATCCGGGCCCACCCGGGAAGGCGCAAGAGGTCAGGTCAGCAACCATTGCCCTACCCGGTCTTCAACGTGCATCTGCGGCGTTTCATCTCGGAACATCAATCCGAGATTGGAGGGTGAAGGTCGAGGTGCTCAGGGAAAAGAGATCGTCCGCTGCCCAAAGTCAGCATGGGCACTCTCTCTGTGAAGGGAGTCGCTACGCGTTCCGGCAGGGGCTTGGAGTATGGGCTCCCACACTCCGTCTAGCAGGAAGGGGATCGAAGGTATGGAGTGTGCACACCCGTGTACTTGGAGGTTGAGCAGGTTTGCATGGTTGATGATGTGAGACCGGTCAGGAGACAGACCGGAAGGCCCTTGCTTCCGGTTTGAAGGAGAAGACGCCCGACAGGTGCGACGCACGACGCCTTTACCGGGCGGCGAGGGGTCGCCCGCCTCAGCTAGGGCGAAGGAGGGAGATCTCTAGCCACCCTCAGTATGGCCGATCTCCCGCCTTCGCTGACGCTTCGGCGCGGCGCAGGCCGTATCGGCCTTGATGGGGCAGATGCGGACCCGCCTTGGGCGGGCGGGGATCTGCCCTTCGGATTCTCGTAGATCTTGGCTGCGGCGGCCGCGATCACTG
>Ga0187774_10000290_pt1 | contig 16928 bp, 16 predicted proteins | sample 0216_BV02_MP05_2_FD_133152 | JGI IMG/M metagenome (GOLD analysis project Ga0187774, IMG submission 133152) | Tropical peat soil microbial communities from peatlands in Department of Meta, Colombia - 0216_BV02_MP05_20_MG | ecosystem: Environmental > Terrestrial > Soil > Wetlands > Peat | place... | reverse complement strand
TCGAGCTGTTCCTCGACCTGAACAAGAGCGAGCCGGGGACGGAGTTCCTGCGCAAGGTGCTCGACTACGGCGCGCAGAAGAAGGGCTTCAACAAGGACGCGTGGATCCACGAGCTGACCGACTCGATCATCGGCGACAACTATCCCGTGCCCGACCGGATGCTGGTGCACGTCGAGAGGGTCGTGCACGACTACCTGATGAAGGAGATGTGCGACAACCGGCCGCCCAAGGGCACGTTCGACCTGTTCGCGGTCGAGGGCGGCACCGCGGCGATGTGCTACATCTTCGACTCGCTCATGCAGAACGGGCTGCTCAAGAAGGGCGACACCATCGCGCTATTCCTGCCGACCTTCACGCCGTACATCGAGATCTGCCGCCTCGAGCGCTTCAGCTTCAAGATCGTGCCGGTCAACGCCGACGACGTGCGCGGCGACGGCAGCCACACCTGGCACTACACCGACAAGGAGCTGAACAAGCTCGCCGACAGGAAGATCAGGATGGTCGCGGTGGTGAACCCGAGCAACCCGCCTTCCGTCGCTCTCACCCCGGAGGCGCTGAAGAAGGTCGTCGGCATCGTCAAGAGCAAGAACCCGAACCTCATGATCGTCACCGACGACGTCTACGGGACCTTCGTGAACAACTTCCGCTCGCTGATGGCGGAGCTGCCCCAGAACACCATCTGCGTGTACTCCTTCTCGAAGAACTTCGGCTGCACCGGCTGGCGGCTGGGCGTGATCGGCGTTCACCAGGACAATATCTACGACCGGATGATCGCGAAGCTCCCGCCGCCGTGGAAGAAGCGGCTCAACAAGCGCTACGGGCCGCTCACGCTCGAGCCCGAGAAGATCAAGTTCATCGACCGCATGGTCGCCGACAGCCGCTGTGTGGCGCTCAACCACACCGCCGGGCTGTCGCTGCCCCAGCAGGTGCAGATGTGCTTCTTCGCGCTCACGCACCTGCTCGACGAGGAGGACGCCTACAAGCGCCTCACCATGGAGATCTGCCGCAAGCGCCGCGACCTGCTGTGGAAAGGGCTGGGTATTCCGCTGCCGCCGCACGATCCCTGGCGCGCCTGGTACTACGTTGAGCTCGATCTCGAGGTGTGGGCGAAGCGAATCTACGGCCAGGAGTTCTTCGAGTATCTCTCGCACAACTACGAGCCGGTCGACTTCCTTTTCCGCGTCGCGGAGAAATCCTCGGTGGTGCTGATGGACGGGGGCGGGTTCGGCGGGCCGAAGTGGTCGATCCGCGTGTCGCTCGCCAACCTCGACGACGAGGACTACGCGCAGATCGGCAACTTCATGCGCAAGTCGGCCGAGGAGTACGTCGCCGCCTGGAAGGCGAGCAAGAAGTAGTGCTCACTGGGGAAGGCCGAGGATCTCGAATATCGAGCGCAGCTGCGCGCTCATCGGCAGGTTGAGCCGCTCGCCGTCCGGCAGCTTGCGCAGAAACCATTTGTTGTAGTTCTGCTCGAGCTCGCGCGAGGTCGCAAGACGCTCGAACGCGCCCTTCACCACGGCGTCGAACTCGGGGTCGCCCTTGCGGTACATGATGCCGTAGGGCTCGTACGAGAGGAAATCGCCGACCACCTGGAAGTCTGCGGCATGGCCGGACCTCGCGATGAGCCCGTACAGCAGCGCGTCGTCGGTAGCGAATGCGTCCACGCCCCCTTTCTCGACCAGCGCGAACGACTCGGCGTGGTCCTTCGCGACCACGAAGCGGATGTCGAGCTTGCGCTTGTCCGACAGGACCTTCATCGCGGCTTGGTTGGTCGTTCCCGAGGTCACCGCGACCGTCTTTCCCTTCAGATCGAGGTAGGACCGGATCTTGACCGGGCGTCTTACCATCAGCTTGGTGCCGGAGACGAAGATCACCGGCGAGAAAGCGACGCGCTTCTGGCGCTCGAGGTTGCTGGTGGTCGAGCCACATTCGAGGTCGACCTTGCCCGAGGCGACCATGTCGATGCGGTTCTCGGGAGTGACGGGAACGTATTCGATCTTGACGTCGTCGATGCCGAGGGCGTCCCTGGCGTCGTCGACGATCTCCAGGCATACATCGATCGAGTACCCGATCGGCCGCCCCCCCGCGTTGAGATAGGAGAACGGAATGGAGCTCGCGCGGTAGCCGATCGTGACGGTACCGCTGTCCCTGATTTTCTTCAGCGTGCCGGTCAACTCCTGAGCAAGCGCGGGCGCCAGCGCGAGGGCGCCCGCAAGGACGAGCCCGAAGAGGACGCGGCTCACGGCGCGCTCACGCAGCGGCGGGCACGGCGCGTCCCGGCGCGGGCAGGGCTTCTCCCTCGCCCAGCTCGCCTTCCCACCTGGCGACCACCGCGGTCGCCACGCTGTTTCCGATGACGTTGGTGGCCGAGCGGCCCATGTCGAGGAACTGGTCGATGCCCATGATGAGCAGCAGCCCGGCCTCGGGGATGTTGAACGTCGCGAGCGTCGCGGCGATGACCACGAGCGAGGCCCTCGGCACCCCGGCCATGCCCTTGCTCGTCACCATCAGGATGAGCAGCATGGTCACCTGCTGAAGCAGCGTCAGCTGGATGTTGTAGGCCTGCGCGATGAACAGCACCGCGAAGGTACAGTACATCATCGAGCCGTCGAGGTTGAACGAGTACCCGAGCGGCAGGACGAAGCTCACGATCTTCTTCTTCGCGCCGAAGCGCTCAAGCTGCTCCATGGTCTTGGGATAGGCGGCCTCGCTGCTGGCGGTGGTGAACGACAGCAGCAGCGGCTCGCGCACCATCCGCAGCAGCGTGAATACGCGCGGCCCGAGGAACACGAAACCGGCGAAGGCGAGCACGCCCCAGAGGAGCAAAATGCTGAAATAGAACTCGCCGGTGAACTTGCCATAGGTGATCAGGATGCCCAGGCCGGAGGTGGTCACGACCGACGCCATGGCGGCGAACACGGCGATCGGCGCGAGCGACATCACGTAGCTGGTGATCTTGAGGATGATCTCCGACAGCGCCTCGATCCAGTGGATCATCGCCTTCGCTTTTTCGCCCAGCGCCGCCGCAGCCGATCCGAAGAACGCGGAGAAGACGACGATCTGCAGGATCTCGTTGTCGGCCATCGCCTCGAAGGCGCTTCGCGGAACCAGGTGGGTGACGAACTCCTTGAACGAGAGCGACGCGACCTTGAGGTTGGTCGAGGCCGAGGCGTCGGGAAGCGGCAGGTTCAGGGCTTCCCCGGGGCGCAGCAGGTTGACCATCACCAGGCCGAGGAGGAGCGACAGGAGCGACGCGCTGATGAACCACAGCATGGTCTTCACGCCGATGCGCCCGATGGACGCCGTGTCGCCCATGTGCGCGATGCCCACCACCAGCGTCGAGAAGACGAGCGGCGCGATGATCATCTTGATCAGCCGCAGGAAGATGTCGGTGAAGAGCGAGATGTAGCCGGCCGTGACCTTTGCCGACTCCGGGGTCGGGAGCAGCTCGTGGCACATGTAGCCGACGATGATTCCCAGAACCATGCCCGTGAAAATCCAAGTGGTAAGTCTCATACGTGCCTCCCAGTATCTAGAACAGCACCTCCAGCTCCCCCGAGCGCAGCGTCACCCGCTGCCCCACGCGGAAGCGCAACCCGTCGCGCCGCTGGAGGCTGCGGCGCTCGCCGCTGTCCATGGCCACGGTGATCTCGTACGAAGTCTCGCCGAACTGGCTCTGCATTTCCGGCGTGCCGACGGCGCCGACGCGCCAGCGCTCGTTCTCCGTCCCGCTGCCGATGGGGACGTAGGCGACCGCGCCGACGACGCGCCAGTCGTCGGTGCCTGGGCGCGAGCCGACCGATTCGCCGGGGGACGCGTTCGGCACCGGCGCGGTCCTGCCGACGTGGATCTCGCGGATCGAGCGTATCTCGCCGCAGGCCTTGCACACCGAGCCAGCCGCCGCCGGCGCTTCCGGCGGCGGCCGCAGGTCAAGCGGCTTGTCACCGCCTTGAGCCCAGGCGGCGGCGCCGAGAAACGCCGCGAGCAGGGCGAGGATGCGCGTCGGGCGGGCAGGCGGCGCCTCCACGGCTATTCGGCCAGGCCCTGGATGAAGTAGCTCGACGACAGCAGCAGGCTGGGCGGGCCCAGCGGTCCCAGCCAGCGGTCGTAGATCGGGCGGATCTCCCCGGAGCGATAGAGCCGGGCGAGGACGCGGTTCACCGCGAGCCGCATGTCGTAGTCGCCGCGCCGCAGCACCAGCGCATAGGGCTCGATCGAGAAATCCTCGTCGAGGAGCTTGAACACCCCGCCACCGGCGGCTTTGAGGACCACGCCGATGAGGGTGGTGCGGTCGGAGGCCAGCCCCTCGACCTTGGAGTCGTTGAGCAGCGCGAGCCCCTCGTCGCGCGTCTTCACCAGCACGACCTCGGCGGGGACGGCGCGCCGGGCGAGGGCGTCGCGCAGCACTTTCTCGGTGGTCGTCCCGCTGATCACCGCGATGCGCTTGCCGCTGTAATCGGTGAGACGGCTCAGGTCCGATCCCGCCTTGGCGAGAACGCTCGCGCCGTCGACGAAGGTCACCAGGCTGAAGTCGACGAGCGCCTGCCGCCCCAGAGTCCAGGTCGTCGTGCTGCACTCGAGGTCCACGCGGCCGCTGCGCACCGCCTCGAGACGGTTCTGTATGGTGAGCTTCACCCAGCGGATCTTGAGGCCCTCGCGCTTGAGCTGCGTGCCGAGACCCTGCGCGACCGTACGGCACAGTTCGACCGAGTAGCCCTGAGGCTGCCCCTTCTCGTCGACGAAGGAGAACGGCGGGGCGCCGTCGATGTACCCCAGCGTGATCGAGCCTTGCTTGCGGATCTTCGCCAGGGTCTGGGCGCCGGCCGGCGCGGCGAGCGGAAGGGCGATGCCGAGCGCGAGCGCGGCGAGGAGCGGCTTTCTGCGGGTCATGGTTGCCTCGAGGAAAAAGAATCAACCCGTTCCATTCTTCCGGGTCTTTGCGGCGGATGCTACCGCATCCAGGAGCAGGCGGTCCTCGAGGGGCTTGCGCAGGTAGGCGGCCGCGCCGGCCGCGAGGCAGTGCGTGCGCGTCTCGGGCTCGTCGTAGGCCGTGATGACGATGGCGGGGAGGGCCAAACCCGACTGCCGCAGGCGCTGCAGCACGTGCAGGCCGCTCATTCCGGGCATGTGGAGGTCGAGGATGACGCAGTCGGGGCGCCGGTTGACGAGGGAGTCGAGGAAATCGGCGCCGGACGCGAACGCCTCGGCCTCGAGGTTCGCGGCGCGCATCAGGCGCTTGAGCGCCTTGCGGATCGGTTCTTCGTCGTCGACGATGGCGACGAGGGGGACATGCCCGGCCATGTTGCGGCCATTGAATCAGTTCGCGCGCCCGCGAGGAATTGGACCATGGTCCTATGGACCAAAGTCCTACGCGGGAGGACGGGCGTCAGGAGGCGGGAGGCTGCGCCGGGGCGGGCCGGACCCCGGCGAGGTCGGCCATGCGCACCAGCTCGACCAGGGATGCGGCGCCCATCTTGCGCATGATGCGGCCGCGGTGGACCTTGACCGTCTTCTCCACCGTTCCCAGGCGGGCGGCGATGTGCTTGTTGAGACGCCCGGCGACGACGTGCTCCAGCACCTCGCGCTCGCGCGAGGTCAGCTTCGCCAGCCGGTCCCCTACGCGGCGCCGCTCGGCCCGGACCTCCCGCGCCCGGGCGTCCCTGTCCATCGCGGCCTGCACGGCGGCGAGGAGCTGACCCTCGTCGAAGGGCTTGGTGAGGAAATCCACGGCGCCCGCCTTCATGGCGCGCACGCTGGTCGGGATGTCACCCTGGCCCGAGATGAAGACCACGGGCCGCTCGCTGCCCGAAGCCGCGAGCTCGAGCTGGAAGTCGAGGCCGCTCTGCTGCGGCAGGGCGACGTCGAGGACCAGGCAGCCGGGCTCGGATGGATCGTGCGCGCCCAGGAATTCCCGGGGCGAGGCGTAGGCGCGAACCTCGTGGCCGGACGCGCGCAGCAGCCGGGCCAGCGCCTTGCGCACCCCCGCGTCGTCGTCGACCACGAACACGGTACCAGCCGCCGCGCTCACGCCGGTCCTCCACGTTGGCCGGGAAGCGCGACGTAGAAGGCCGCGCCGCGCCCCGCATTGTTGGCGCCCCAGAGGCGTCCGCCGTGCGCGGTCACGATCGAGCGGGAGATCGACAGCCCCAGGCCCAGTCCCTGAGACTTGGTGGTGAAGAAGGGCTCGAACAGCCGCGTCGCCGCGCCCGGCGGGATTCCCGGCCCGAGGTCGGCGACGGAGATCTGCACGCTGCCGTCGGTAAGCAGTTGCGTCCGGATGGTGATCTCGCGCCCGCCGGTCGCGCCGTCGCTCATCGCCTCGCAGGCGTTGACGAGGAGGTTGAGCAGCACCTGCTCCATCTGCACCGGGTCGGCTTTCACCGGGAGAAGGTACGCCGAGAGCTCGGTGGCGACGGCGACGTTGCGCGCCACCAGGTCGCCGTGCGCCAGGGCGAGCGACTCGCGCACCAGCGCGTTGACGTCGAGCAGCTGGTGCTGGGTCTCGCCGCGCTTGAACAGCGCCCGCAGGCGGTGGATGACCTCGCCCGCGCGCTGGTCCTCGGCGACGATGTCCTCGAGGATCTCGCGCAGCTCGGAGGGATCGATTCGGCCGGCGGCGAGGAAGTGAAGCGCCGCCTGGGCATTGCTGAGGATCGCGGTGAGCGGCTGGTTGAGCTCGTGGGCGAGGGCGCCCGAGAGCTGCCCGAGGAGCGCTACGCGCGTGAGATGGGCGAGCTGAGCCCGCTGCTCCTTAGCCTCTCCCTCGGCACGCCGCTGCGCCGCCGCGTCCTTGCGCCGCTCCTCGACGGCCGCGGCGAGCAGCAGCACGGGGACCGACATGGCGATGAGGAAGAACTGGACCGAACGCGCGTTGTCCTCGGGGGAGCTGGAGACGAAGGGTCCGTCGCCATGCGTCGCGCCCCAGATCGCGAGCATGACCAGGGCCAGGATCGCGGTGCTCGCGCCCCTCGGGCCGAGGCGCACCGCCGCCCACAGGAGGAAGGGGAGCGGCGCGTTGAGCAGCGCGTGGAAGGTGCTCGTGCTGGCGTGGTGCCGGTCGAAGATCGCGAATCCGACCGTGAGGAGGCACAGAAACAGCATCACGGCCTCTGCGGCACGCCGTGGGGAAGCTCCGCGGATCACCGCAACTCCCCCGGTCGCCCAGGTCATGACGAAGGGAACGACGATCAGCGCCGCGAGCACGTTGGAGAGGAAGCGCAGGCGCACCAGCTGCCAGTACTCTCCCTCTCCCCAGCCGATGACCCGGACCAGCGCGGCGTCGAGGAACGAGGAGAGCAGCGGCGCGACGAAAGCGCCGAAGAGGAGAAAGACGCCGACGTCGCGGAAGGAATCGAAGCGCAGCGGCCCCGGGCAGAAGCGCCGGATGCATACGGCGCCGATCAGGGCTTCGGCGCTGTTGCTCGCGAACCATCCCAGCACCATCCCCGGGGGCACGCCGTTTTGCAGCTCGGCGGCGAGGTGGGCCGGGAGCGCCGCGGCGAGCAGCACCCACCAGGAAGACACGGGCGAGAGCAGCAGCGCGGCCAGAAGCAGGGAGTTCGGAAGCCACAGGACGGAAATCGGGTGGGGATCGAACGTGAATGCGAACCCGATCTTCGCGCCCAGGTAGTAGGCGGCGGCGACGATCAGCGCCTCGCGCCAAGGCCTGGAGCGGGCCGCGCCGACGAGCCCGGACAGGATCCCGCGATTCACGGCCGAACTCGTCTCCGTGGCCTGCGACATCTCTCAACCCATATCCTCCCGGCGGACTCTACACCCAAATCGGAAAAGCGCCAGTCGGGAATACCTGACACGGCGCGGCTGGTAAAATCCGGCCATGTCCTACCAAGTCCTCGCGCGCAAATGGCGCCCGCGCAATTTCGAGTCCTTGGTCGGGCAGGAGCACGTCGTGCGCGCGCTGCGGCACGCGCTCGACGAGAGGCGCCTGCATCACGCCTACCTGTTCTCGGGGACCCGCGGGGTGGGCAAGACCACGCTCGCGCGCATCCTCGCGAAATGCCTGAACTGCGAGGCCGGCATCAGCTCGCGCCCGTGCGGTGTCTGCGCGGCCTGCGTCGAGATCGACTCGGGCCGCTACGTCGACCTGATCGAGGTGGACGCAGCGACCAACACCAAGGTCGACGAGATGCGCCAGCTCCTGGAGAACGCGGTCTACGCCCCCACGCGAGGGCGGTTCAAGGTCTACGTGATCGACGAGGTCCACATGCTCTCGACGTCGGCCTTCAACGCGATGCTCAAGACGCTGGAGGAGCCTCCCGAGCACATCAAGTTCATCCTCGCCACCACGGACCCGCAGAAGATCCCGGTGACGGTGCTGTCGCGCTGCCTGCAGTTCAACCTGAAGCAGATGCCCCCGGCGGCGATCGCGTCGCACCTGCAGCGGATCCTGGCGGAGGAAAAGATCCCCGCCGAGGAAGCGGCGCTGAAGCTCATCGCGGGCAGCGCGCACGGCAGCATGCGCGACGCCCTGTCGCTGCTGGACCAGGCAATCGCCCACGGGGCTGGCCGTGTCGAGGAAGCGGGCGTGCGCGCCATGCTCGGGACGATCGACGACACGGTCCTGTACGCGATTCTCGAGCGCGTCGCGGCGCGCGACGCAGCGGGAGTGCTGGCGGCGGCCGAGGAGATGCGCGCGCGCAGCGTGGCCTTCGACGGCGCGCTCCAGGACCTCGGCTCGCTGCTGCACCGGGTGGCGCTCGCTCAGGCCGCTCCCGAGGCGGTCGAAGCGGGCGGGAGCCTATCGGCGCGGCTCGGCGCGCTCGCCAAGGCGCTCCACCCCGAGGACATCCAGTTGTTCTACCAGATCGCCATCCACGGGCGGCAGGACCTGCCGTTCGCGCCCGACGATTTTGCCGGCTTCACCATGGCGCTGCTGCGCATGCTGGCGTTCGCGACCGGCGAGCGGGGCCCGGTGCAGCGCGCCGAGAAGCCCGCCGCGCCACCGCGGCAGGCGGGATTCGACGGCGACTGGCCCAGGCTCGCCAACGCGCTCAACCTCGGCGGGGTCGCCAAGCAGCTGGCGCAGGCGAGCGAGCTGCAGCGCTTCGACGGCGAGTCGCTCGAGCTGTGCGTGCCGCCGGCGGCGAAGCACCTCGCCGAGAAGAGCTTCCAGGACAAGCTGCGCGCGGCGCTGCAGGAGCATTTCGGCAAGCCGGTCCGCCTCACCGTGCGCGTGGGCGAGACCGGCGGCAACACCGCGCGCGACCGCGCCGCGGCCGCGATAAGCCAAGACGCGTTCGTGCGCGACCTGGTCGAGAATTTCGATGCCACCATCGTGGAGTCCTCGATCAAGCCGGCGCAGTAGGAGACAGACGATGATGAAGGGACAGCTCGCCGGGCTGATGCAGCAGGCCCAGCGCATGCAGGAGCAGATGCGGAAGCTGCAGGACGAGCTCGCCACGGTGGAGGTCGAGGGCCAGTCGGGCGCCGGGATGGTCAAGGTCGTCATGACCTGCAAGCACGACGTCAAGCGCGTGAAGATCGATCCGTCCCTGCTCGGCGACGACCGGGAGATGCTCGAGGACCTCGTAGCGGCGGCGATGAACGACGCATCGCGCAAGGTCGAGGCTGCGGTCCAGGAGAAGATGGGCTCGCTCGCGGGCGGCATGGGCCTGCCTCCGGGCTTCAAGCTGCCGTTCTGAGCCTCCGACCATGAAGTCACCCGGCGCTCTCGAGGACCTGATCGAGGCGCTGCGCTGCATCCCCGGCGTGGGACCGAAATCGGCGCAGCGCACGGCCTACCATCTCCTGCAGCACGACAAGGCGGGGGCGGGCCGGCTCGCCGAGTCCCTCGCGAGGGCCCTGAGGAGCATCCGCCGCTGCGCCAAGTGCAATACCTTCTCCGAGGAAGAGCTGTGCGCGCTGTGCGCATCGCCCAAGCGCGACGCCTCGCAGCTGTGCGTGGTCGAGACGCCGGGCGACCTGCTCATGATGGAGCAGACCATGGCCTACAACGGGCTTTATTTCGTGCTCATGGGACGCCTGTCGCCGCTCGACGGCATCGGGCCGAAGGAGATCGGGCTGGACGTGCTGCAGCGCCGCCTCGCGGCCGGAGAGGTGAGGGAGGTCATCGTCGCCACCAATTTCACCAACGAGGGCGAGGCCACTGCGCACTACATCGGCGAGATGCTCAAGGGCCGCGCGCTGCGCGTCACGCGCATCGCGCGCGGCGTCCCCGTGGGCGGGGAGCTGGAGTACGTGGACACCGGGACGCTCGCGCAGGCCGTGGCCGAGCGCAGGCCCGTATGAGCAAGCCGCTCGCGGGGCTGAAGGTGCTGGAGCTCGGCCAGCTCATTGCGGGCCCCTTCGCGGGCAAGTTTTTCGCTGATTTCGGCGCCGAGGTGATCAAGATCGAGCCGCCAGGCGGCGACCCGCTGCGCAAGTGGCGCAAGCTCCACCGCGGCACGTCGCTGTGGTGGTACGTGCAGAACCGCAACAAGAAGTCCGTGACCGCCGACCTGAGGCTGCCCGAAGGGCAGGAGGTCGTGCGCCGTATCGCGCGGACCGCCGACGTGGTCATCGAGAACTTCCGCCCCGGAACGCTGGAGAAATGGGACCTGGGATACGAGTGGCTCGCCGCCGGCAATCCCGGCCTGGTCATGCTGCGGCTCTCGGGGTTCGGGCAGTCTGGTCCCTATCGCGACCAGACCGGATTCGGCGCGGTCGCCGAATCGATGGGCGGGCTGCGCTACGTGACGGGCTTTCCCGACCGGCCCCCCGTGCGGCCCAATCTGTCGATCGGAGACTCGCTCGCCTCGCTGCACGGGGTGATCGGCGCGCTCATGGCCCTGCATCACCGCGGCGCGAACGGCGGGAAGGGGCAGGTCGTCGACGTCGCGCTCTACGAAGCCGTGTTCAACATGATGGAGGGGGCGCTGCCCGAGTACGACCTGTTCGGGGAGGTCAGGGAGCGCACGGGCACCAACCTCACGGGCATCGTGCCGTCGAACACCTACCTGACCCGCGACGCACAGCACATCGTGATCGGCGCGAACGCCGACAGCATATTCAAGCGCCTCATGCTCATGATCGGGCGCGGTGATCTCGCCGAGGACCCGGCTCTCGCCGACAACGCGGGACGCGCGAAGCGCGCCGACGAGCTCGACGCCGCGATCGGCGAGTGGACCGGGACGCGCAACGCGGAGGAGGTGCTCGCCGTACTCGCCGCGGCGCAGGTCCCGAACGGGAAGATCTACAGCATGGCCGACATCGCGGCAGACGCGCACTACATCGCGCGCGGCATGATCCGCGAAGTGAAGCTCGGGGACGGGACCGCGCTCAAGGTGCCTGGCGTCGTGCCCAAGCTCTCCGCGACGCCGGGCGACATCGACTGGGTGGGGCCGGAGCTGGGCGAGCACACCGAAGCCGTGCTCGCCGCCCACGGCTATGGGCGCGCCGAGATCGCGGCGCTGCGCGAGCGCAAGGCGGTGTAGCCGTGGACAAGGCGGCGATCAAGGGGCGCGGGGCCGCGGACAACCCGGCGGGCCGCTTCGAGAGGATCGAGCGCCGGCGCGAAGAGGACGAGCACCCCGAGCCGCATCCGCAGACAGTCATCACGCTGCGCCAGGCGCGCTCGATCATCTCGCGCAACGATTCGCCCGATCTGCCATTCAGCCAGTCGATCAATCCCTACCAGGGCTGCGAGCACGGCTGCGTCTACTGCTACGCGAGGCCGACCCATTCCTACCTGGGGCTTTCGCCGGGCCTGGACTTCGAGACTCGCATCTTCGCCAAGGAGAACGCGGCGGCGCTCCTGCGCGAGGAGCTCTCGGGCCCGGACTACCACCCCGAGCTGATCTCGTTGGGTGCCAACACCGACCCGTACCAGCCGGCCGAGCGCAGGCAGCGCATCACGCGCGGCATCCTCGAGGTGCTCTGGGAGTTCCGGCACCCGGTGGGGATCGTCACCAAGGGCTCGCTCATCGAGCGCGACCTCGACCTGCTCGAGGCCATGGCCCGGGAGGAGCTGGTGCAGGTGTTCATCTCCATCGGCACACTGGACGGCGAGATTGCCCGAACGCTGGAGCCGCGGGCGGCTGCGCCGTTCCGCCGCGTGGAGACGGTGCGCCGCCTTGCGGCGCGCGGTGTTCCGGTGGGCGTTTTCGTCGCCCCCATCGTTCCTTTCCTCAACGACAAGGACATGGAGACCGTTCTCGAGGCCGTCGCCGCGGCCGGGGCACGCTGGGCGAGCTTCACGGTATTGCGCCTTCCCTGGGAAGTGAAGGACCTGTTCAAGGGCTGGCTCGAGCGGCACCATCCGCTCAAGGCCGCGCACATCATGGCGCGCATCCGCGACCTGCGCGGCGGCCGGGAGAACGACCCTGAATTCGGCAGCCGCATGAAGGGCGAGGGGCAGTTTGCCGACCTGCTCCAGGCGCGCTTCGAGGTCGCGTGCCGGCGGCTCGGGCTGAATGCCGAAAAGGGGTACCGGGCGGACGCGGCGAGGTTCAGGCGTCCTCCGCCGGCACAGGGCTCGCTCTTTTAGAGTCACTATGTATTAGAACAATCAATAGGATAAAGGAGGATTCTAATGTCACTTCTTAGATATCTCGCCACGCTCGCGCTCGCTGCTTCTCCGCTCCTCGCGGGCGCGCAAGGACTCGAGAAGAAGGAGGTCAGGCTCGCGGTCGGGGGCAAGGCCTCTTTGTACTATCTGCCCCTCACGATCGCAGAGCAGCTCGGGTATTTCAGGGACGAAGGGCTGACCGTCGATATCGCGGACTTCGCGGGCGGATCGCAGGCGCTGCGCGCGGTGGTCGGCGGGAGCGCGGACGTGGTGTCGGGCGCGTACGAGCATACCCTCAACATGCAGCCCAAGGGGCAGTACCTGCAGTGCTTCGTGCAGCAGGGACGCGCGCCGCAGATCGCCATCGGGATCTCCTCCGCGCGCGCGAAGACCTACAAATCGCCCAGGGACCTGAAGGGCCTCAAGGTCGGAGTCTCGGCGCCGGGCTCGAGCACGCACATGATCGTCAACTACTTCATCTCCCGCGACGGCCTCAAGCCCTCGGACATCTCGGTCGTCGGCGTCGGGCTGGGCGCGGCGGCGATCGCGGCGTTGAAAAGCGGGCAGATCGACGCCGTGTCCAATACCGACCCGGTAATGACCAAGCTCGAGCAGGACGGCGACGTGAAGATCATCGCCGACACGCGCACGCTGAAGGGAACCGAGCACGTGCTGGGCGGACCGATGCCTGCAGGCTGTCTGTACGCGCCGGTGGACTTCATCAAGAAGAATCCGAATACCGTCCAGGCGATGACGAACGCCATCGTGCGCGCCGACAAGTGGATCCACACCGCTTCTCCGCAGGACGTGCTGCGCACCGTCCCCGAGTCCTACCTGCTGGGAGACCCAGCGTTGTACCTCTTCTCCTTCAACAAGGTGAAGGAAGCGATCTCGACCGACGGCACGATCTCGGATGCCGGCGCGAAGACCGCGCTCAAGGTAATCCCGTCGTTCAACCCCGAGGTGAAAGCGAGCGAGATCAAGCTCGCGCTCACCTACACAAACGAGTTCGTCAAGAAGGCGAACGCGAAGTACAAGTGACCGCCGCGGCGCTCGCGCTCGAGAACATCGACTGCACGTTCGCCTCGCGCGACGACGCGTCGCTGCGCTACACCGCGGTGCGCGGCGCGACGCTGCGCGTCGCCAACGGGGAATTCGTCTCGGTGGTGGGCCCGACCGGCTGCGGCAAGTCCACGCTGCTCAACGTCGCCGCGGGCCTGCTCGCTCCGTCGGCCGGGTCGGTGGCGGTGTTCGGCCAGCCCCTCAGGGGCGTGAATTCGCGGGCCGGCTACATGTTCCAGGCCGAAGCCCTGATGCCCTGGCGCAATACGCTGGAGAACGTCGTCGCGGGACTGGAGTTCCGCGGCGTCAGCCGCGGAGAGGCGGAGGCGCGCGGCAGGGACTGGCTGAAGCGGGTCGGCTTGGCGGGGTTCGAGAGGCGCTTCCCGCACCAGCTCTCGGGCGGCATGCGCAAGCGCGTCGCGCTCGCCCAGATGCTCATCCTCGACCCCCAGATCCTGCTCATGGACGAGCCTTTCTCTGCGCTCGACATCCAGACTCGCCAGCTGATGGAGAACGAGCTGCTCGAGTTGTGGGGCGCGGACCGCAAGTCGGTGGTGTTCATCACCCACGACCTGGAGGAGGCGATCTCGCTCTCGGACCGCGTGGTGGTGCTGTCGGCCGGGCCGGAGGCTCACGCGATCGGGGACTACACCATCGACCTGCCGCGGCCGCGCGACGTCGCGGAGATCCGGCTCTCGCCGCGGTTCATCGAGATACACACGCGCATCTGGCACGCGATGAAGGAAGAGGTGCTCAAGGGCTATGAGCGGCAACAGCGGCAATAGCGGACGGAGAGGCCGAATCCGGCTGCGGTTCTGGCAGGGATTCCTGCTGGGGATGCTGCTCGTCGCCTGGTACGTGCTGACGAGCCCGACGCTGCTGCCGCCGATCTACTTTTCCGAGCCCAACCAGGCCGCGTTCTTCTTCGGCGAGCCTCTCAAGGTGGCGGAGCGCCTGTGGCGCTGGTTCGCCGGCGGCGAGATCTACGTGCACCTCTGGGTGACGCTGGTCGAGACACTGCTCGCGTTTCTCATCGGCACGGTCCTCGGCGTGACGGTCGGCCTCTGGCTCGCGCTCGCTCCGGCTGCCTCGGCGATCCTCGATCCCTATATCAAGGCGATCAACGCCATGCCGCGCGTGATCCTCGCTCCGATCTTCTTCGTGTGGTTCGGCCTGGACATCGCCTCGAAGGTCGCGCTCGGCGTGACGCTCGTGTTCTTCATCGTGTTCTTCAACGTCTATCAGGGCGTGCGCGAGGTGAGCCCGGTGGTCCTTGCGAATGCGCGCATGCTCGGCGCGAGCCCGCGACAGCTGCTGCGCTACGTCTACGTGCCGAGCGCCATGAGCTGGGTGTTCGCGAGCCTGCACAACTCGGTCGGGCTCGCCTTCGTCGGCGCGGTGGTCGGCGAATACCTTGGGTCCGCCAGAGGAGTAGGCTATCTCATTCATCAGGCCGAGGGATTCTTCGACATGAATACCGTCGTCGCCGGGATCGTGCTGCTGACGGCGTTCGCGCTGCTGCTCGACTGGCTGGTAGGGCTCGCCGAGAGGCGGCTCATGGTGTGGCAGCCGCGCAGCGCGGAGGCGGAGCGCACGTGAAGCCGGTCGCCTTCGCCTGCATCGTGGCGCTGCTCCTGCCCATCGCCGCGTCGGCCGAGGAGGGCGCGCCGACCTTCAGCGAGAGCGAGATCCGCACCATTCTCGCGCACGGCCCGTGGCCGGTTCCGGTGCGGAACGACCCGAGCAACCGGGTATCGGGCACGCGCGAGGCGGTGATCTTCGGGGAGCTGCTGTTCTTCGAGCCGCGCCTGTCCGCGGCGGGAAGGTTCTCGTGCGCGACCTGCCACGTTCCCGAGCGCAACTGGACCGACAACCAGACGCGAGGCGCAGCGGCGGCCGAGGTGGATCGCAACACGCCCACGCTCATGAACGTGCGGCTGGGACGCTGGTTCGGCTGGGACGGCGCCTCGGACAGCCTGTGGTCGCAGAATATCCGCCCCATGCTCGACGCGCGCGAGCTGGGAGCGAGCCCGCGGCACATCGCCGAGCTGGTGCGCAGGGACGAGCAGCTCGCGTGCCGATACCGCAGGACCTTCGGGGCCGCCGCATCGGCGACCGACGACGAGCGGGTGCTGGTGGACGTCGCCAAGGCGCTCGCCGCGTTCGAGGAGACCCTCGACAGCCCGCCCACGCCCTTCGACCAGTTCCGCAACGCGCTTGCGCGCGGCGAGCGCGTCGCGCCCTGGCGTTATTCGGAGGCCGCCCGGCGCGGGCTGAAGATCTTCATCGGCAAGGGCGGCTGCGACCGCTGCCATTCCGGACCGAATTTCAGCGACGGCGAATTCCACGCGAACGGGTTTGCCGCGCTCGGAAAGCGCCCCGACCCCGGGCGCAGCGAAGGGGTGAAGCGCCTGCGCGAGAGCCGCTTCAACCTGCTCGGGCCCTACAATGACGACCCGGCGCGATCGACCGCGGAGGGGACGCGGGTCGCCATGAAGGTGACGGGCGAGGCCGGCGCGTTCAAGGTCCCGACCCTGCGCCACATGCTGCTCACGCCCCCGTATGGCCACCACGGCGAGATCGAGCGGATCGCCGACGTCGTGCGCCATTATTCGGAGACCGGCGGACCCGGAGAGATGAAGCCGCTGCGCCTCAGCGCCGCCGAGCAGACCGACCTCGTGGTGTTTCTCGAGTCGCTCAGCACCCTGAGCAATCCCTGGCGTCCTGATGATAACGGCCGCTGCGAATGAGGGTGTTGCAGCGCAAAAAGGTTTGACAGGATTTCGAGCCGCCCGCTATAATTCCGCTTCTGTACCGGGCGCGGGGTGGAGCAGTCTGGCAGCTCGTCGGGCTCATAACCCGAAGGTCATAGGTTCAAATCCTATCCCCGCAACCAACTCCAGAATTTCCGGAGTTCGGCCGGTATCAGATCCCCGCCCGGGGAATGCTCTTTAACAAATTGAACAGCCGATAGGTGTGGGCGCTGGGTGAAGCCAGTGACGCTTTGCATTTCTTGCGTCACACAAAGCTTTAACCAAGCTCACACTAGTCAAGCAAGGTTTAATACCTTAGCAATGACTTTGAGCGAGTAATCAGGATTGAATTGAAGAGTTTGATCCTGGCTCAGATTGAACGCTGGCGGCATGCCTTACACATGCAAGTCGTACGCGAAAGGGGGCAACCCCGAGTAGAGTGGCGAACGGGTGAGCAATACATCGGAACGTGTCCTGTAGCGGGGGACAACCTCGAGAAATCGAGGCTAATACCGCATACGATCTACGGATGAAAGTGGGGGACCGCAAGGCCCCACACTATAGGAGCGGCCGATGCCGGATTAGCT
>Ga0187774_10000289_pt1 | contig 16930 bp, 15 predicted proteins | sample 0216_BV02_MP05_2_FD_133152 | JGI IMG/M metagenome (GOLD analysis project Ga0187774, IMG submission 133152) | Tropical peat soil microbial communities from peatlands in Department of Meta, Colombia - 0216_BV02_MP05_20_MG | ecosystem: Environmental > Terrestrial > Soil > Wetlands > Peat | place... | reverse complement strand
CGTGAGCGGGATCCAGCGGATCAAGGAGACCTTTCGGACGACGGTTGGCCGCCAGTATGGACCTGAGTTCATCGATCTCGGGGTGCAGATCGGCAAGGAGATCTTCCAGTATCTCCAGCGCCATCTGAGCGACCTGAGGGATGAAGCGGAGGGCGCACGGGCCGGGGACCTCGACAACGAGGTGAGGTCCGGGGAAGAGTGAGGCCGGGCAGGCCGCCTAACCCGAGGCGGGGGAGGCTGTGGGCAAAGGTATCCAAGGGCTTCGGATCGGACAGGTAACCGATGGTCATCACCGCACCGGCTGTACGGTTATCCTGGCCGAAGAGGGCGCGGTGGGCGGAGTGGATGTGCGCGGCGGCGCGCCGGGCACACACGGTACCGACGCCCTGAGGCCGGAAAATCTGGTGAATCGACTGCACGCGGTGGTCCTCACCGGCGGGAGCGCCTTCGGTCTGGCTACTGTTCACGGGGTCATGCGCTATCTTCGCGAGAGGAATCGCGGCTTTGTCACGGGCTACGGCGTAGTTCCCATCGTGAGCGGTGCCGTGGTCTTCGATCTCGGTCTCAATCGGAGCGAGCACCTCCCCGACGCCGACATGGGATACCAGGCCTGCCTCACCGCCTCTCCGGAGGTGGCGGCCCAGGGGTGCGTCGGGGCGGGCACCGGGGCCACGGTGGGGAAGCTCTTCGGGCTGGCAAGGGCAATGAAGGGCGGCCAGGGGTTTGCGTCACTCGAGACGCGATCCGGGCTCAAGCTCTGGGCTCTGGCGGTAGTCAACGCCTTCGGCGATGTCCGCGATCCCGACAGCGGCCGTTTGCTCGCGGGAGTTCGTACCGAAGACGGGACCGGACTGGCGGATGCGGTAGCGTGCCTCGCCGAGATGGGAAGACTCGGGGGGTTCATCAGCCAGAACACCGTGCTCGGGGCGGTGGCGACGAATGCAGCGCTGGACCGGGCCCAGGCCACAAGAGTGGCGCAAATGGCCCACGACGGGATTGCCCGGGCGGTGTTTCCGGCACATACCCTCTACGATGGCGACACCATCTTTGCCCTGTGCACCGGCGCGGTCGCGGACGTGGAGGTTACGGTGGTGGGAGCCTTGGCGGCCCGGCTCATGGCCCAGGCGATCGTCAATGCCGTTCGCCATGCCGTAGGCGTCGAGGGTCTGCCCGCGCACCGGGATCTGTGAAACACCGGGCGACTCGGAAAAGTGCCGGGCGCTCTCGGCCTTGACAAATGTTTCGATGCTGCTAAGATTGCGACCTTAATCCCGCTGTTGCACGGAGGATGCGGATGTCGAGGATTCCATTGCTTGACGAGAGGCTGCGCCAGGTGCGGTCTCTCGTCTCTCGCCGGGCGACGGAACAGGGCAGGATCTTTCATCTCACTCTCCGCAACGTCTACTGTCCCGAGGGCCTAGGTATCCTGGGGTGTTCCGATCTTACCGCTGGCTGCATCGATGAGCAGCAACTCGCGTACGTGGAGCCTCGCCGGAACCCCGGGGCTGTCCCTTACTGGGATCTGGTAAACGGTGAGTACCTTTTCCAGTTCAACGAAACGGTCGTTCTCGCCGAGAACGAACTGGCTCTCATCAGGCCCCTCGACGAACTGATGGCAGGCGGCGGGACCCATCCCATCGTCTGCCTCGGCGAGCTTTCCGAAGCCATGCTCATGCCCATGCTGGTGTCACAATCGGGGATCCGCATTCATCAGAACGCGCGGATCTCTCTCGTCACCATCGTTCCCATCTAGCCGGTGCATGCATCGGCCGCGACCGCCCTGCTGGAAGCCGACTCAGCTCCGTCCGGCACCTCACAAATTAAAATCGCACGGGCAAAGGAGAGATCTTGAAGAACATCGTGAACTTCTTCTTTGAGCTCGGCATGCTGAAGAAGACACCAAGGAGCGGGTTCCAGTTTCTCGGCTCGGGGCGGGAATCAGTAGCCGAGCACGCCTTTCGCGTGGCCATGATCGGGTTCACCCTGGCACAGCTGGACGGGTCCGTGGACGAGGGGCGGGTACTGCGCATGTGTCTCTTTCATGACCTCCCCGAATCGCGAACGGGCGATCTCAACTACGTGAATAAACAGTACGTCCAGGTGCGGGAAGAACAAGTGGTTCATGATCTCGCCAAGACCCTTCCCTTCGGCCCGGAGATCGAGGAGTTGCTTGCCGATTTCCGCGACGGCCGGAGCCGGGAGGCCCAGCTCGCCCACGACGCGGATCAACTGGACCTCATCCTTGAACTCAAGGAGCACCTCGATCTGGGGAGTCGATACGCTACGCAGTGGATCCATTTTGCTCGCCAGCGGCTGAAGACCGACCTCGGCCGTCAGCTCGGGTCAGAGATCACCGAAACCGATTCCACCGCCTGGTGGTTCGAGGGGAGAGATCACTGGTGGACGAACACGTAGCGGCGGGGTGTCGGGGGGCGGGGAGTAGCGGTTCGGAAACGGGGAGCGGTTGGGATCAGGCCAGCGTGATGGCGTTCTTGCCGATCTCCTTGCTCCGGTACATGGAATTGTCGGCGATGTGGAGCAGTTCCTTCTTGCTGGCCGCGTCATGGGGATAGGTGGCGACGCCGAAGCTCGCCGTGAGCCTCACATCGAGCCCCTCTTCGCGGAGAAAGACAGTCTCCGCGAGGGCCTGCCGAACCGCGACCACCTTGTCGAGGGCGGCCTTCTTGTCCTGTCCGGGAAGAATGATGACAAACTCGTCCCCGCCGTAGCGGACGAGACGATCCTCCCCGTTCAGGGTTGCGGCCATGGTCCGGGCCACCTCCGTGAGCACCTGGCTGCCCACCAAGTGTCCGTGAGCGTCAACAACCTGCTTGAAATTGTCCAGATCGAGGAACACCAGTGAGACTTCCTGGGGTCTGGTCGCGGCAGGATCGAGGAGCCGTTCCAGGTGCTGGTGGAGAAACCGGGTGTTGTGGAAGCCGGTCACGTCGTCGGTGATAGAGAGGGACTCTATCTTGCGGTAGTTGCGCGAGTTGTTGATGGCGATGGCCACGTAGTCGGCAAGGATGGCAAGGACCGGCATGAACTCGGGCTGAAACAGGGAGGAATCCTCAGGGTTTACCACCTCGATCACCCCGATCACGGAGCCCTGCATTTTCAGAGGCAAACAGATGAGCGAGCGGGTGACGAACCCGGTGAGGTCGTCCACCCGCTTACTGAAGCGGCGGTCCCTGGTCACATCCGCGACGAGGATCGGCTCACCCCTGACCGCGGCCGTTCCGGCAATCCCCTCACCCAGCTTGATGCGGACATCGCTGAGCGACCTCTTGTCCAGGCCCACGACCAGCTCGAAGTGGAGCTCCTCCCGTTCATGGTCCAGGAGAAAAAGGGTCCAGTTGTGGGCCTTGAACAGCTCACTGAGCCGTTTGAGAACAATGACCAGGATCTGCTCCATATTGAACGTGGAGGTAAGGGCCTTGCCGATCCGGAGGCAGGTCATAAGTTGTTGAACGTAAATGGAAACGTCTTTGGGAGGCACTGCCGAGGAGATTGCTGAACTTGCTTGCACCGTTTTACGGCCCACAGAGGTTGCCCCGCGAAGTTCGTGGTTGTCGAGTTTGGTATGAGGAAAAGCAATGTTCATGCCAAGTGCAGACGGAAACTCGGGCGAACCTCAGTCTTGCAGATCGCCCGCCGCCTTATCACCCAACGACCGGGGGAGAGAATGGAGAGCCACGCCAGATGATTGATGGATCCGCTGCGCTCGATCCGCCCTACAGGTATCCTGTCTCGTGAGACACGTAGGGTGGATCAAGGTTGGAGACCGAATCCACCCAGGATGGACTTTCGGAAGTCGTCAGACAGCCGCGCAAACGGCCTTCTGCTGAGAGCAATGGCTGCGGTCAGACGGTCCTCCCGGCAATCCGTGCGGCGATGGCCCTAGCGGCGAGGGTGCCGGTGGCGGATGATTGCAGCAATCCCCTCGTGATCCCGGCGCCGTCGCCCACTGCGAAGAGGTTGGCCACTTCTGTCTCCATTTCCGGTGAGACGGTGACGCGGTTGGAGTAGAATTTCACCTCCACCCCGTAGAGAAGCGTGTGGCGGGAGTACACTCCGGGAGCCAGCCGGTCGAGAGCCTGGAGCATCTCGATCACGCTCAAGAGATGCCGGTACGGGAACACGTAGCTCAGGTCTCCCGGTGTTGCCGAGGCCAAGGTCGGTCTCGTGAGACACCGGTCGAGCCGGGCCTGAGTCGAGCGCCGACCGGCGGCGAGGTCCCCAAGGCGCTGGACGATGGCGCCGCCGCCCAGGAGGTTTGCCAGCCTGGCAATGTAGCGGCCGTAGCCGATGGGGTCGTTGAACGGCTCAGTGAAGGTGCTGCTCACGAGCACGGCGAAGTTCGTATTCTCGCTCTTTTTACGGGCATAGCTATGGCCGTTCACGGTGATGATCCCGGCGGTCTCCTCCGCTACGACCTCGCCGTAAGGGTTCATGCAGAAGGTGCGCACCTTGTCATCGAAGGTCTTGGAGTAATGAATGAGCTTACATTCGTAAGTGATGTCGGTGATCATCCTGAACACCGTGGCGGGGAGTTCGACGCGAAGGCCGATATCCACTGGGCTCGCCTTGGTGGTGAGGCCGAGGATCTCGGCAATCTGCTTCATCCAGTCCGCCCCAACCCTCCCCGGAGCGGCAATGATGTAGTCGCCGCGGATAACGGTGCCGTCGGCGAGCTTGACTCCCAAGATGCGCCCCCCGCTCGCGAGGAGCGTCTCTGCCCGGCAACCGGTGCAGGTCTCCACGCGATCGGCAAGGGCCTGGCGCATCCTGTTCAGCACCTCCCTGCAATTCTCGGTGCCGATGTGGCGGATGCGCGTCGGGACAAGCTCGAGGTCAGCCAGACGGGCCTTGTCCGCGAGCTCCTCCACGGCCGGCGTAAGCTCTCCGAAGAGGCGATCTGGAGCGCCGAACCGGACGTACGTCTGGTCTGTCGTCTCCAGAAGCTGGATGAGGGCGTCACGGTCGAGGTAGTCTCCGAGATAGCCGCCGACCTCGGGGGAAAAGGTTAGCTTGCCGTCGCTATAGGCGCCCGCGCCGCCCCAGCCGCAGAGCATGTCCTCGGAACAGTCCCGCTGCCGTTTATCGAGGTCCTTCCCTTGCTCAAGGAGCAAGACCCGGTCGATTCCCAGATCCGCCAGGGTGAGAGCGGCAAAGATGCCGGCGGGTCCGGCGCCAACAATAATTACTCGGTAGTCCATGGGAACCTCCGAAGATCAGGATGACGAAGGTGCCGGGGAGCTTCCCCGAAGCAATCCTAAGGAAAACGGACGGGAAAAACCAGTACCATCTTCCCCCACGAGCCCGGAGCTCTTGCGGATGAGCGCAGATGCAGAGAAAGTGCCAAACGGAATCGGAACGGCAACCACTTGCTGCAAGGTTTTCTCCGGGATTGAATCCTGCCCCGAACCTGTGCTAAAGGACCAGCTAGCAGCCGGCAGCTTGCGTTGTGTCCTGGCAATGCCTTGCCAATTCGATCCGCCCACGACCCTTGGTTTCTGATTCGGTTAGGAGGTTGGGCGAATTCACGAGTCGGGTCACCCCCGCCCTCAGCCTCCCCATCGGGGGGGAGGAAAATACTTGGACTCACTAATATTTCCCCCTCCCCAGGCGGAGGGGGTGAGGGCGAGCGGATGTGATCGGCGCAAGTCTGTAACCTCTCAGATGGGCTTACGCTACACCTCCACTGCGCGTGATGGCGTCCACGAACGATATTAAGGAATTCTCGGGACACGACACCAGCAGCGGGAAGGAGAGCTGCTAGCTGCCTCCTACCAGCTATGAAACGGGGTGTCCATGAAACTCACCTTTCTCGGTACCGGCTCAGCATGGAGTGTGCCGGAGATGGGCTGCGACTGCGTGATCTGCGAGGAGATGCGGAAACGGGGAGAACGCCGGACGCGGACCTCCCTGTACCTGGAGGCCCGCGAAAGGATCCTCATCGACTGCGGGCCGGACATCGCCCGACAGTGGGCGGCCACCGGCTTGCGGGGTGTGGATGCCGTGGTGATCACCCACGAGCACGGCGATCACTACCTCGGTCTCGACGAGCTGGAGGCGCTACGCCGATCGTCCGATCCGGCGCGTTGGCAGCCGATTCCAGTCTACGCTACCGAAGAGGGGTGGGAAACTATCGAGCAGCGGTTCGCGTACCTTCTCGGCAAGGCTCTGGAGCGAAGGGTGGCCCACCCTGGGAGGCCTCTCGGCGGGCTCAAGACCAGAATCGTGCCCTTCAAGACCTTCCATGGCTCCGTGGCCAAGGGGTCGGTAGGCTGCGTGGTCGGGGAAGGGAAAAAGAAGCTGGTGTATACATCGGATCTCGTGCATGTGGAAGAGGAGGGAAGACTTCTCCGCCAACCGCAGGTGCTCATCATCCAGACAAACTGGTTGAACGAACCCCAGGTCAATCGACCGTCGCACCTGAGCTTGCAGCGAGCCCTAGCCATGATTCGCGCCTGGCAGCCGCGGGAAAAGGTGTTCTTGATTCACATCTCCGACGGAGACCCGGTCCCGGGGGATCCTGCCAACGTTTACTTGAAGAAGGTCCCTGCTGCGGACCCGCTCCGGGACCCGAGGACCAGGGAGCCCTATGCCGTCCCCACGTGCCAGGAGGAATGGCAAAGGATCGCGGTTCAGCTATTCGCGGATCAGGGGATCCAGGTTCCCGTCCAGGTGGCCTGGGACGGGCTGACGGTCGAGATCTGACGCGGCGCTTTGGCCGGGACCGGAGGAGCGCACAGTCGGTAGCGGCCCATGAATCGTGGGCCGCAACAACGCCCCTGGTGAGGGCCTGAGCCATGAGAGAAGAACCCCTTCACGTCATGTCGGACGGCCTCGCTATCAGCGGGACTCTCCGGACTCCGGAAGCTCGCTCCTGGCCGTTAGTCATCCTCTGCCACGGCCTCCTTAGCCACAAGAACAGCTCGAAGTACCTCCAGATCGCACAGGTCTTCGCCGAGGCCGGCATTGCCACCGTCCGCTTTGATTTTCGGGGCTGCGGCGAGAGTGAGGGTCTTGCAGCGGAGAGCACGGTCTCCGGGCGCTGGCGCGACCTCCGGCAAGTGATGGCGCGCGCCGAAGAACTGCTTGGGTTCAACGGCCGGCTCGCTCTCTTGGGCAGCAGTCTGGGCGGTTACCTGGCTCTCCTCGAGGCAGGCCGGAGCCCGCTGATACGCTCCCTGAGTGTCTGGTCTACACCCTCGCACCTGCGCGGCCTCGAGCGGCGGCTTCTCGCGGCCGGCACCATGTCGCCCCTCTTCCTTGAGGACCTCCGCCGCCAGGAGCTCCTTTCCCGCATCGGCGAGGTGCAGCGAGTTCTCATCCTCCACGGGGAGCAGGACGAGCTGGTCACGCCATCCCACGCCGAGGCCATCTTCGCCGCAGTCAAGGATCCGAAGTCCCTCCAGCTTTTCCCCGCTACCGACCACCGTTTTACTCAGGCCGAGTCGCGGCGACAGGCCATCAGCCTCAGCCTGAAATGGTTCTGCCGATTTTTCTGAACGGGCGCCTTTTCCGTTCCCCCTCTCCGGTCGAAGATCCCGTGTGCAGGGGCGGGAACGGATGAAGGGGAGGGGGCAGAAAGCGCTGACCTCAGGTCAACGGTATTTCTGGGACATCACGCTGAGGAAGGGTGGGCGGGGCGGCTCTCCGTCTCAGAGTCTCACGCTACACAGGTGGAGCGACGGCAGGTTCCGGTAGATCTGCTGGTAGTCCATGCCATAGCCGACCACGTAGATGTCCGGGATGTCGAAGCCCTTGTAGCTGATGGGGAGGGGAACGATGCGGCGGATGGAACGGTCGAGGAGGGTGCAGATCTTGATGCTCTCCGGGCTTCTCGCATCCAGGTGGCGGATGAGGTAGCCCAGGGTAAGCCCGGTATCGATGATATCCTCGACGATGAGGATGTGTCTCCCGGTAACGGGCTCGTCGAGGTCTTTCAGGATCTTCACCGCTCCCGCCGCTCCCCCCTCACTCTCGTAGCTGGAAATGGCCATAAAGTCGACGGAGAGGGGTATGTCGATGTGGCGGACCAGATCGGCCATGAACACGAAAGAGGCCCTCAGGATGCCGACGAGCATCAGCCTCAGGTCACGGTAGTCGGCGCCGATAGCCTTCCCAAGCTCTTCCACGCGCGCCTGGATCACCTCGGCACTCAGGTATACCTCGCCTAGCGGTTCCTTCACCATGATCACACCTCACGTGTCATCGAGGGGCCTACGAGTCGGTCTCAGGAGGCCCGGTAGACCCAGGCTCCTCGCTTTTCCGTTCTTCCTCTTCGCCGTGGGGCCGAAGGCCGTACTTGGCAAGCAAGGCCTTGTAGTCCTTGCCGTAGAAGAGCTTAATCGGCATGTTCGGGTAGTGCTCCTTGAAAAGGCGGAGCTTTCGATTTTTCCGGGTGACCAGGGACTGCTTCATCGTGGTGAGCTCGATGAACAGGCCGTAGTCCGGCAAATAGAAGTCAGGGGTAAAGGACTCGTGGACGTACCCTGACTCGTCCCAGGCGATGGGAAAGGTGGTAGGCTCGTATTCCCAGCGAATCCGATAGAAGTCGAGGATGCGAGCGAACTCCCGTTCGCTCTCGTTGGCAAAGCTCAGGGTGCGACTCTGCTGGTAGGCTTGAGCGCTCTCGTAGTCGTCGAGCACTCCTCGATCGGACAGGACCCTCTCCACATCGGTGATGGCCCGTTTCAGTTCCGGAAGCAGGGCGGCAGGGATGGCGACCGTGGCCTCAGCTGTCGACGTCGCGCCGCTATAGGTCTCGATCACGAAAAAAAGGCGCTCCCTGCTTTCCACCAACCGGACGCTCGCCTCATAATCCGCGCCGGTGACAAACCGTCTCTCGAAAAGCTCAACGCTCGTGGGCAATCGAAGCTCCTGTCGGATGGGACCGCGGTGGGATGGGTTGATGATGTCGGTGAATATTGCTCTTGTTCATAGAAAAGGTGACGACATTTTGTCAAGCAAAAGTTCGCGCTTCCATGTCATGGACCTGCGAAGAAGGGAGCGGCCCCCTCCCCGCCTTGCTCGGTCCATGTATGCATGTTATATAATGCTTGTGGACATTTGGCCATCCCATGCGCGGAGTGACGAGGTCCCGGGACTTTCTGAGGACGACCTTCATGTCCCGCGCTTTCGATCATTCCGACGTCGCTGGGCCCGCCATGCCTACAGAGGAGAAGGTGGGGGCTTGTTTCCGCTTGTTTGAGCCGGGGCGGATTCCGCCTGTCATCCACGGCCACGAAGCCCAACGGAGCAGCGCATGACCCAGGAAGGCGATCTGGTGCTGGTCCAAGTCGAGGGCAAACCGGCCTTTTTCGCCAGAATCGAGACTCTCACCCAGGACGCGAAACAAGGCTGGTACCAGGTGGGCCTCCTGATTCTGCAGGTGCCGGTCGTTCTGGTGACCTGGATCCTGCGCCGGGAGTACATTGACGGAACACCATTTGCCATGGGAGGGCGGAAGGTCGTCATCGAACGGGTGGTCGCCCCAGCCCCGGAGCCACCGTCGGATCCCGAGCCGAAGCCCGGGAAGCCGCCGGAGAAAGAGCCTCCTGCGGCAGGAGAGAAGGGAAAGGTGATCTCTCTTTTCCCCAAACGCTAGGCCTTGCGACCGGGTGATTTTTCCGCTACAGTGGCGGGGAGGCGAGGTGGCGAATGCTCCAGTTTTTCGACTCAGAGCGAAGAGATGGCGAGCGACGCATCAACATGCGGGTGGTGCTTCGGGAGCAGGGAGGCCAGGTGGAGGTGTTCAAGGACGGCCAGCTCTATGCGGTCTTCGCTGCCAACGATCGCGAGTTCCGGAAGGCAATCGTCATCCAGCTCGCCCGGATCGGCGCCGCGAGCTTTCGAGAACTGTGCGCCGGATTCGAGATGGATCGCGAGACCTTGGAGCGCTACCTCATCAGGTCTTACGAACGGGGCCTGCGGGCGGTGGTGGATGACAAGCCCGGCCCGAAGGGGCCGTGGAAGCCTGATGAGACAACCCGCTTGGCGGTGATCAGAGAGTTCGTCGACGATCCGACCAGATCGGACGGCGAGATCGCTCGCCGCGTCTCCGCTTACCGGCCGATCCAGGTGGATCGGAAAATGGTAAAACGTATCCTCAGACACGCGGGGCTCAGGGGCTCGTCCGAACCGGACGAGGAGACAGGCGACATTCCCTCCAACCAACTCGCGTTTCGTTTCAGCAAAAGCTCGGGACACTCTCCCCGGGTTGACCCCGCGTCGGAGCGGTTCCGCCGACAGCCTCAGAAATAGTCTTTGACGAACTGTTCGAGGATCTCACGGTAGGAGGCATCGAGGTCGATGAACTCGACGGCCATGCCGTTGGCCTCGGTTCGCCGGACCACAGCCCGGGCAACGATGGGAATATACTCCACCTCGACGGGAATGCGGAAGCGGAGGTTTACCTCTGAATCCGTGGGGAGGGGGGTGGCGGTTTCAATAAAACAGCCAAGGGGAGAGAGGTCCCTGATCATCCAATCCTTCTCTTCGAAGACCCTGATACCGAACTCAAGTCGCGGGTAGCGACGTTTTCGTTTGTCATTCATTGCCCTTGGTCTCTCCGTACGATGTCGCACAGCCCTTGCCAGCCGATCCTGTCAGGGGCATCTCTTCCCGCAACCCGGATTATTCATGAAGATCCCACGACTGCATGACTAATCCGCCCGTTGGGCTTCGACTGCGGCTTTGGAGGCTTCCGCTCTGGGTTAGTCCTGAGCCTGTCGAAGGGCTAGCCTCGAGTCCCTCGACAGGCTCGGGACGGAACACTGTGTCGAAACCAGCAAGAAAGGATTTTCCTTTCGTTGCGGGGGCTTATTCACGAATCCCCCAGGACTCGCGAATAATTCAGGCTAAGGCTGCCGATAGCGCGGCAGCACTCTAGTACGTTCGGCGCCCCTTGTAAAGGGGAAACCTTGGTGCCTCTCCGGTTCCGGGACAGCCGGGTAAGGTCGTTATGCAATCCCGGTGCCCGGCGGTCGCTCCCTTGCGCCTTACGGCCCTCGCGGGGCCCTCCGCGCCCCGTATCTCCGTGTCATCCTTTCCTCGCCTTTCCCCCGCTCTCCGACGGCTAACCCCTGATCCCTGGGATCTGCGTCTCGAACGCCTCGAACGATTTGAACAAGCGAAGCGGTCGAACGTGTTCTGTTGCCCCGGCGTTAAAATTGCTCATTTGGTTCAACTTTAGGCACGTTAGGCACTCTGGGTCACTTTGGAACACCCCTCCCCCCGATTCTTTTCCCTTGCCCTCTCAGCTTCCTCTCCTGTACCATACCTACTCAAGCAAAGAGGCGGCATCGACAAGGATGCCGCGATCGTACGATCAGCTCGCACGGCACGGGGCGCCAAGAGCATGGCCGCACGTTCGAAATACTCCACGGGACTGAGGCCGGCATCCAACGTCCTTCGCGTTTTCAGGACCGGTTCGTCCGGCTTTTTGCTTACCCAGGCTGTCATCAAGGAGGCAGTCCGCAAAGCCGACATAGTCAAGGCCGTGTGCTGTCACACGTTCCGGCATTCCTTCGCGACGCGTTTGCTCGAGGGGGGTTATGAGATTCGGACGATCCAGGAATTGCTTGGGCACAAGGACGTGAGCACGACCATGGTCTACACCCATGTCCTCAACAAAGGACGCCGAGGGGTGCTGGGCCCCGTCGATGACCCGTGAGTTGTCCTATACAGTCTGTATATCCCGGAGGCCGTCGAGACGGCAACAGAGGAGATTCTACGACATTTCAGCGACTTAAGCTCGTGAACCATAAAAGCCTCAGACGTTATATACAGAAGGAAACAGTCTGCCTTCGCAGAATTATACAGACTGCATAATCATTGATGGCGCGGACGCGAAGCGCAGAAAGGTGGTGGGCGGGAACAGGAGATGACACAGCAGGAAGAGAGGTGGGGGTGCGTAGATAGGGTGCCGCGCCGCGCCATCGGGGCTGCGGATTGCCGGCCGCCTTCTGTCCGGCGCTTCGCGCCGGGCCATCAAGCGGCTAAAGCGGACGTCCGTCGCCCCAAGAGAGCTTGCGGCTCCTTCCGCCGCTTATCCGCAACGCCGATGTGCAGATAGATGTGTCTACATATCGTTGAAAAGTCCGATGATGCGGATCTTGCATAAAATAATCGATGCACATGGCCGATCTGGTGTTCTGACTCATAATCAACTTCGATTTTCTTTCATAATGATTGGCCCGGTATTTATGATTATTGGCATATTGGGGCTCATTGGGCATGGGGACGCTTGGTCTAACGCAATTGCCTCTAAGGGGATCGGCGGCGTAGTCTCATTTTTCGTTTTTCTTGTTATCGGTATTCTATCACTGACTTTAAGGTTAACTTTATTCAGAAATAAGCGACATTTGGACAATAGGGAAAGATAACCTGTCACTCGAGAGGGGGGTGGGGAACGCTGCCGTGCTTCCACGCCCCTCCGCTCTGTGTTAGCTGAGAGATGCAAGAGTTCTTCTCCAAAGAGACTTCAGCACTGAAGAGAAGCGCAACCGGAGAATCGAAGAGGAGCTGAGCATTGGCTCGCCATTCTCATGTCCGAGTGCAGAAAGTTCAGGCGGCCGTTCTGCGCAAGAAGGGCGGCCCCTTGAAGATAGAGTTCCTCGAGCTTGAAGGTCCGCGAGACGACGAAGTCCTCGTGCGCCTCGTCGCCACGGGTATCTGCCATACGGACATAGACTTCTGCGACGACTGGGAGGCAGCCGCCGACCCGGTGGTGCTGGGTCATGAAGGTGCGGGCGTGGTGGAGCAGATCGGCAGGAGCGTGGAGGGGGTCAAGCGCGGCGATCATGTCGTGCTCTCCTACCAGTCCTGCGGCCGCTGCCGTCAATGCCAGAGTGGACGGCCTGCGGCTTGCGAGAACTTTTACGAGGCGAACTTTGGTTTCGCACGCCTGGACGGCAGCAATGCCTGGCAACGAAGCGGTGTACGCGGGCACTTCTTTGGCCAGTCTTCGTTCGCCACTCATACCCTCGTGACCGAACGCAATCTCGTCAAGGTTCCAAGAAACTTGCCTCTCGAGGTTCTAGCTCCCCTCGGTTGCGGCCTGCAGACCGGAGCGGGCACCGTTATGAATTCGTTGAAGGTCTCGAAGGGGGCAAGCATCGCCATCTTCGGGACGGGAGCGGTCGGCCTGGCAGCGGTCATGGCGGCTCGCATCGTCCGCGCCGAACCGATCATAGGCGTCGACCTGAACCCCATGCGGCTAGAGCTCGCCTTGGAGCTGGGCGCCACCCACACGATCGACAATCGCCATGATGACGTCTCCTTCCGCATCAGTGATATTACCGGTGGCGGCGTTGATTACGTGCTGGAAATCACGGGCGACCCGAGGATGCACCAACTCGCCATTGGTGTGTTGAATCCACACGGCACGGTCGCGTTCCTGACCGGCGCGAGCGACACAGACTCTCTGCCGGAAGGGCGGAAAGCCATCAGCATAATCCAGGGTGACGCCGTGCCGCAGCGCTTTATCCCTAAACTGATCGCGCTGTACCAGGCAGGGCAGTTTCCCTTTGACCGCCTCGTGAAGTTCTATGACTTCACGAGAATAGACCAGGCCATCGCAGATGCGAAGCGCGGCGACACCATCAAGCCCGTGCTGCGAATCGGCGACGCTTAGGTTGAACTATCGGGGATGTAGATCAGGTCTAGGGAAACGAGCGTTGGAAAAAGTTGTTTGTAACGTTTGTCGTGGCGTCTCTGTAAAACATGGGAACTTTATATCATGATGCACTTCCCCTATCTGGTCATAACGGGAATAGCCTGTGGTGAGCATTGAAAAACAGAAATGGTTGAAGTCCTGAAGGGGATTACCGAGAGTAAGAGAGAGGAGGTACGTGTGAAGAGGAAACGGCTGGTTTCTATAGGTATCGCAGTGGTTCTCTTCCTGGCTGTCCTGTCTGGTGCCGCGATATCAATGGCTCGCTCAGACAAGAAGATTATGAAGCGAACCCATATCGTCAATCTTGAGGCACAGCCGATATGGTTCAGGCCGGGACAGCCCATCGATTTCGTCGCGACCGTCGAGAACGAGGGCGGATCACAGGACGGGTTTGATGTGGGTGTATTTCATGAGGGCCGACTGGTGGGGTGGGAAACGAGTCAAAGACTTGACCACGGAATGAACACATTCAGATTGCAGGATGCACAATTCAAAGGTGATCCCGGTGGGTACATTGTAAGGCTGAGATTCGACGGCAAGGTGTTCGCCGAGAAAAAGTTTGCCGCCAGGTCGCAATGTGCGTTCACGATAGACCCGGAAGCAGCGCCTCCGGGGTGGTAAGCACGAGTGAGACTCTACGCGCAGAGCGGGTCGCCTCAGGAAGCTTTCTCGAAGGGCGCGTCTCATTATGGCGACCATTTCAACCCCCTCGTTTGATGCGGAGAGGTGAGGTGGGGGGCGAGAAGGAGGGGAATGACATGGGATCTTCGACAGGGGAAGGGAAGAGGAATCTCCCCGGAGCGGTATAACCTCTCCGTCTGAAAACATGGGGACATTCATGTATGACTTTTGGCGCTTGGTGCTTCAGATGTCGGGGAACCGGTGAAGCGATCGTTGCCGATTTCAACTTCCTCGTCGGGACGGCTGCTGATGTGCATGGATCGCGCATGGAGATCGATTCCGCAGCGCAGTGGTAGTTGTCCTGTTTGGGTTAGCTGCCTTCAATGAACTGCGCCAGATCAAACCTGGGGTAAAAGGCAATCCTGTCAAGCGGCTACAACGAACAGGAAGCGATCCAGCGCTTGGGGGAGACGGGTATTGCGGGATTCATCCAGAACCCCTACCGGATTGCCAGCCTGCGGGCTACGCTGGAGCGGGTCCTGAAGGGGGCTGGTTGAACCGGAAGAACTCTCCTCCCGGCGAAGCGTAACTCCCCGGTGAGCCTGCACTTTCTGCCTATACTCATTGAGCGATTGAGAGGTGTCGACGCCTGAAAGGGGCGTCCGCTAAACCCCCTTTACGGTGGACAACCCCGGCCCCGGTTCTTCGTGTGACCAAAGCAAGTTCTGGAATCGTACGGCCGATCCCTGCCCGTCCGGCAGGCGGGTCCGTATTGGCCGAAACTGAGCCGGTACGGAGACCCGCCCTACAAGAGGCTGGGTCGCTTGTTTCATAGGGGCGGGCTTTACTCCCGCCCGAATCGGTTGTCGGGCCCCCCGGATTGTTCAGACAAGTTCTCTCCCAACGCGTCGCTTCAGATGACCTTGGCACGAATCTCGCAGAAACGCCTTACACACCTTCGATCATGGAACCCCCCGGAACTCAGAATGGAGGCCATGGGTTATACAGGAAACGAGCTGGTTCTGGGCGCAGGACATCGGGTTCTCCGTGGGTCTTATGAGGCGCTGGCCATTCACGACATTCCTTCTCGTCTTCTGGATACCCTCCTTTGCCCTTTTCCTCGGCGGCGAAGTCGCCCGGGTGGCCTGTTCTGCTCCCAACCAAGTGAATGATAATGCGAACATGCCGCGTGTCACGAAGCAGGCAAGCCAGAAGAACGCCTCCGCCTCACACTCCATGCGGGAGTCTGATCAGCATGCTGCGGGAAGGACTCAAGGTGACTCAGGAGCTGTGACTGAGGCAACATTTGTCAACTCCGTTGGAATGGAGTTTGCTCTCATTCGCCCGGGCAGTTTCATGATGGGTGGCTCTCCGCATGAAATCGGGCAGGACCCTGATGAGCAGCCGCAGCATCTGGTTCAAATAAGCAAGCCCTTTTACATGCAGATAACGGAAGTGACCCAGCAGCAGTGGGTGGCCGTGATGGGCGACAATCCGTCCTTCTTTACAGACTGCGGTGGTGACTGCCCGGTGGAACAGGTTTCGTGGGAGGACTGTCAAAGATTCATCCGAACGCTGAACGAGAGGGAAAAGAAAGATCGATATCGGCTGCCTACCGAAGCTGAATGGGAGTATGCCTGCAGGGGCGGGACCACGACCGCCTTCGCGTTTGGCGACACTCTGTCAGCCGACCAGGCCAACTACGACGGGAATTACCCCTATTCACTCAGCAGTCTGGGCGTAGACAGCAGCCCGGGCGCATACAGAAGGAAAACGGTGAAGGTTGGAAGATTCCCTCCAAACGCATGGGGATTGAGGGACATGCACGGGAACGTTTGGGAGTGGTGTCAGGACTGGTATGGAAACTATCAGGCTCAAGCCGTAATTGATCCGACAGGCCCTGTCTCGGGTTCATGCAAGGTAATTCGCGGAGGCGGCTGGAACTACTTCGGCCGGCTCTGCCGCTCCTCCTTCCGGAGCAACAATCTTCCAACTTTTGTGCACGGCAGCGTGGGGTTCAGAGTCGTACGCGGACTCACTCCGAGTCAATCTGCCGATGTCGGCCCGACGAGAAGCGAACGAGATCCCCGAGACTTGTAGCTGGGACACGAGGAAACAGCCCGTGACCAAGAGCGCCTCGGAGCGTGAAGATACTTAGGACAAATCAAAGCCGGCCGAAGCCTGGGTGTAGGCTCTTATGACTAGCAAGAAGGTAAGCATAACAGTCGTTCTGCTCATTCTGGCCGCAATCAGTACACTCTATTTTTGGTCCAGATCCACAGACGTCACGACCATTGCTACGCCATCGAGGACTCTTGATGTCCCGGTGCCACAACTTGTTAAGTTGATGGAAGAGGGAGAAGGCAAGCCGTCGAAGGCGGTGAAGGGAGGAGCCTTTCGCACGCCTGCGCTGACAGGGGCGCCCGAGGTTGGACGGCCTACGCCGCCAGCTTCGGCTCAGGTCTCCAAGAACGCGACACCCGATAATTCGGGTTCAGAAAGTGTGAAGCGGCCGGTCACAGCGCCACTTCCCCAGCCGGTTGAAAGCAAGCCTCAGACGCCGGCGACCGTGCCCGTCACCCCGGCAAAGGCAGAAAAGCCTGCGATGGCCGCGAAGGG
>Ga0187774_10000284_pt1 | contig 17052 bp, 14 predicted proteins | sample 0216_BV02_MP05_2_FD_133152 | JGI IMG/M metagenome (GOLD analysis project Ga0187774, IMG submission 133152) | Tropical peat soil microbial communities from peatlands in Department of Meta, Colombia - 0216_BV02_MP05_20_MG | ecosystem: Environmental > Terrestrial > Soil > Wetlands > Peat | place... | reverse complement strand
GCTGACGTATACTCCAAATGGTCTCCGGGGAATAAGGGCGGAGAATCCGAGACAATTATAGGCAAATGGCTAAAGAAGAAAGGAAATAGGAAAGATGTTATCGTTGCCACTAAGGTGGGAAACGAAATGGGCCCGGCCAAGAAAGGACTCTCAAGAGCTTATATCTTGCGTGCAGTGGAAGATTCGCTGCGACGGCTGCAGACGGACTATATTGATCTCTATCAATCGCATACGGACGATCCTGATACACCTTTGGAAGAGAGTCTGGAGGCATATGCAGAATTGATTAAGGAGGGAAAAGTAAGGGCAATAGGTGCTTCGAACTATAGCGCGGAAAGGCTTTCTCGGGCACTACAGGTCAGCAGGCACCACAGATATCCGAGCTACCAAAGCCTCCAGCCGTTATACAATCTCTATGACCGTGCCGAGTATGAGACGAAGCTTGAGCCCCTTTGCCTGGAGAAGGGATTGGGTGTGATCAGCTACTTCTCGTTAGCCAGTGGATTTCTTACCGGAAAGTACCGGTCGGAACGCGATTTGACCAAGAGCGCCAGGGGCGAGATGGTAAAGAAATATCTCAGTAACCGCGGACTCAGGATTCTCAAGGCCCTGGACGAGGTGGCAGGCCGACTCAACTCGACTGCCGCGAGAGTCTCTCTCGCGTGGCTAATAGCGCGCCCCAGCATCACCGCCCCTATTGCGAGCGCCACGACCATGGAGCAGTTGGATGATTTGGTCGAAGGTACGAGACTCATTTTAGATGAGTCGTCAATCGAGCTGTTGAACCAAGCGAGCGCTTACTGACATGGTGCACCGAGGGGTGTCTTCGAAGCCAAGGGAACGGAACCGCCAAATTGCGAAGTCTCAACTCTGAGGGCTCTTCGCCGGGGTAGTCGCAACGGTCAAGAAGAAAGTTTCGCTCTCGTTTCCAGAACGACCCCGTTTCCGGCCGACCCGGTCTTCGGAAGCTACTTTTTCGGATAGCCGACCGTCTGCGCCAAGATGATTCTCTGATCCGGCCTGAGCTTCATCGCTTTTGCCAACGCCGGCCGGTCGATAGATCCGCGCACGACCGTTGCCAGGCCTTCACTGGCACAGAAGAGGTACACATTTTGGCCGATAAACCCGGTATCGGCCGCCGAATAGAGTTCCTTTTCCTCGCGGGACGAGCCGCCGGTCTTTGAAAAGTCGGCAACATAGATAAGGTCGACCGGTGCATCGGTCACAAACGCTTGGCGACCTGTCAAGGCGCGGACGTCTTCCTTTACGACAGGGTTGACGGCGTGTTTCTTAGCGTCATAAAGGTAGAGTCCCTCTTCGGTCGCTACATAAAGATCGATTTCTTGCCAGTTGTTAGCCGAAGGAGCCGTTCGGCGGCCCGAATCAGGGCGGTTCACCCCGAAGGCGGCCCATAGCAGGTTGGAGAGTACGGGCAACGGAATCTTCTCCTTGCTGAAGGCCCGGGAGGAGGCCCGTTCCTTCAGAGCCTGCATAAGCGGCTTGCCGCCCTCCGTCTGCGCTTTCGGAAGACCGATCTCTTTGAATTGCTGAGCGGTTGCTGCGCTGGAGAGAAGGAGAGCAGCAATTACCAGGGAAGTCATGACTAACGTTAGAACTCTGTTCATAAAACCCCCTCCCGTGATTTCCCTCGTTCTTGAAGTCCCCGCAAGAGAGAATCCTCTCCCCCCAGGAATCAAAGCCTACCCTAATCTTAATAGCCTGCCCACTCTTTCCTGATAATGGCGTTGAGTAATAGACTCACCATTGCCCGCATTCTTGCGCCCTCATCTGCCGGGCTGGTACCAAAAGAGCATGTGAGTTCGCGGCCAAACTGGGAAGCGCTCTCGTAGTCGACCCCTACCGCGGCGGTGCTAGCATTGAGCCCGTCCACGGTCATCGGCACCCTCGCCTTGATCTCCCTAGATCCTCTCTGTTGCGTTCGCCCGCAAAAGGTGGACGTAGATGAGTATATCAATGCTTCGGGGGAACGATCGGATTTCTTGAAGTTTGACAGAAATAGGCAAGGCCTCAAAAGAAACATATATGGAACAGTCCCTCTGTCTGGACTATTATTCAACGAACTGCGGGGTGTTGATCGAGATCCGCTGTTGCGGCATCTGCCACTCGGATCTCCACACTGCCCGCAACGAGTGGGAGGAAACCGCATACCCGCCCTGGTGGCACAACGAGAATACAAGCGCACAAAAAGGAGAATCACCATGGCTGAATTGTTTGAACGGACCTCCATCAACAGCATGAGCCTCGCCAACCGATTCGTACGGTCCGCGACGTGGGAGGGAATGGCGGAGGAGGATGGCTCCGTCACCCCCAGGCTCACCGAGATGATGGTCGAGCTGGCTAGGGGAGAGGTTGGGTTGATCATCAGCGGTTACACCTTCATCAGTCCCGAGGGCCAATCCAATCCCGGGCAGCTCGCCGTCTATGACGACCGCTTCCTGCCCGGGCTCCGGGAGATGGTCAGGGCGCTGCACGCGGCCGGCGGGAAGATCGCGCTCCAGGTGGTCCATGGGGGATGCAGCGCGAATCCCAAGTTGAGCGGCCGGGAGCCTATCGGGCCGTCCGCCCGCGAAAAGGACGGCCGGCGAACGTGCCGCGCGGCGGTTAGGAAGGATATTGCGGCCATCGTATCCGCCTTCGCTGGAGCCGCCGGGCGAGCGAAGCAGGCAGGCTTCGATGCGGTGCAGATCCACGCCGCCCACGGCTTTCTCCTCAGCCAGTTCCTCTCGCCCGCGTTCAACGAGAGGAAGGACGAGTATGGTGGAACACTGGAGAACCGGGCGCGACTCCTGCTGGAAGTGGTGCGGAGCATCCGAGAGGCGGTGGGACCAGACTACGCGGTTCTCATCAAGATCAACTCCGAGGATTTCCTCGATGGCGGCATGACGCGGGGAGAGGCCGTACAGGTCGCGGGCATGCTCGAGAAGGCGTCCGTCGATGCCATTGAGCTCTCGGGCGGGACCGTGGCTTCCCCCCAGAAGTTCCTACCCCCGCGGCCAGGCCGGTTGGAGACCCCGGAGCAAGAGGTCTACTACCGGGAAGCCGCGAGGCTCTATAAGCAACGGGTCAGGGTTCCGCTCATGCTGGTGGGGGGCATCCGCTCCTACGGGGTGGCCGAGGAGTTCGTCCGGGACGGAACGGCCGACTACATTTCCATGAGCCGGCCGCTCATTTGCGAACCAGGGCTCGTCAAACGCTGGCGAGCAGGTGACCGTCGCCCAGCGGAATGCGTTTCAGACAATGCATGCTTCGCCCCCGGACTCGCGGGCCAGGGCATTTACTGTGTGACCATGGCCAAGAAGCGAGGCAACGCCGGCCAGTAGTCGCCGAGCCGGATGGAGGATCATGGTCGCTTTCAGCTCTTTGATCGGTGTCGCGAGAGTTGAAAGCAATGTATACCATGGCTTTGATGGCAGCGAATCTAGCCATGGAACTAGACGCTGGCAGACAAATCCCTTAGATCGGAGAACAGTGAACGGCGGAGATTTGCCCCTGGCGTCACAGGCAATAATCGATGAGTTGGTTCTCTCTGTCCCTCACGGCGGCCATCAGCTTGGCGACTTGCGACGCGATCACCAAGAAGTCCCTCGGTGATCGCCTGCCTTACGAAATGGGCATGGTCCGGCTCGTCTGTACCGCCCCCTGGCTCCTGCTGGTCCTGGCCTTCATACCCCTTGTAACCCCTGACAAGACCTTCCTGTTCTGCATACTGGCGGGCATTCCTCTGGAGGTTGTGGCCTTCTTGTGCTACATGCGGGCTCTGAAAGCCTCGCCGCTTTCCCTCTCTCTTCCCTTTCTCGCCTTCACCCCCGGTTTCATGATCCTGACTGGATGGATCATCCTGGGTGAGAGGATCAGCATGACCGGCCTAACGGGAATCCTTCTCATTATTATCGGGGCCTATGTTCTGAATCTGTCAGAGGTCAGGACCGACCTACTCGGTCCGTTCCGGGCCATATTCAGGGAGCCTGGGTCCCGGTTCATGCTCGCCACGGCTTTCATATACTCGTTTACGGCGCCCATCGGCAAACTGGGCACCTTGCACTCCAATCCCTATTTCTTCGGGGTAATCTACAACCTGGTTCTTACGGGAAGTCTCTTTTTGCTGCTGCCTTTCTTTCCCGGCGCCCGGCCTTTCAAGATTTTTCACCAGAGACCCAAAGCAGCTACCCTGCTCGGTCTGACCGTCTCGATCGAAGTGTTCAGCCACTACCTAGCCATAGCGCTCGTCCAAGCCGCTTACATGATCTCCATCAAACGCACCAGCCTTTTGTTCGGCGTACTCTATGGAGCCCTCTGGTTCAAGGAGAAAAATATCGGGGAACGCTTGACTGGGGCGATCATCATGCTGGCCGGGGTCTTCGTGATCGGCATGTATGGCTGAACGAATCTTCAGTAGTTCCATCTCTGCGTCATGCCTAGATCCGCTCGATCCAGAGAACCGCCTCGGCCTCAGTCATCTTTCCCGGGCACCTTCCCGTCGTCGAAAGGTTCTTACGCCGGAGAATTACTCTGCCCGCAACTTCGAGGGAAACTCCAAACCGGGGACCCGAACGCAAAACGCGAGGTGGCATTCGCCCCAGGTTCGACCAGCCTCATGGTAGTCCGCTTCAATTACCAAGATCAAAAGTTTGACCCGATTTCTGCATTTCTGCTTTTGCCCAGCCCCCGTCCATAGGTTATAGATAATATTATATGCCGGGGTTGTTAGCAGTTGAAGACCCGCATGACTCGCTTTCTCAGTACTGTAGAGGCTTGCCGGCTTTGCCCCGTTAACCTGGGACCAATCAATGGAGGTGCTGCATGGACCGTGACTCGTCGTATGAAGGCTTTATGAGACAGCTCTTCGATAAGGAAAAGCTCTTCGAAAAGCCGGAGCCCCTCAAAGGCGTCAGGGTTCTCGAAGTCTGCTACGTGGTCCTCGGCCCGGCCGCCTGCGATTACCTGGCGGAGTTCGGCGCCGAGGTGATCAAGTTCGAGGGGCAGCGGGGGGAGCAGATGCGGTTTGTGACTCCTTTTGCCTATTTTTGGAAGAACCTATCACCAGGGTTGGAGGAACAGAACCACAACAAATACTGGGTAGGTATGCACCTGGGGCATCCCAAGGCCAAAGAGATCTTCTTGAGCCTCGTCAAGAAGTCCGATGTCGTCGTGGACAATCTGATGCCCGGGCGCATGAAGGAATGGGGCCTCAGTTATCCGGAGCTCAAGGAAATCAATCCGCGCATTATCCAGTTGCACGTATCCGGGTATGGAAGCTGGGGACCATGGACCGGGAGGGCCTCTTACGATGCGGTGGCTCAGTCCATGGGGGCTCTTTCCCCGATAACCGGCTTCGAAGGTAGAGGCCCTATCAAGTCTGGCGTCTGGATCGCCGACTGGATCACGGGTCTCATGTGCGCCGCCGCAATCATGGCAGCCCTCAACTACCGGGAACGAACGGGGGAAGGTCAGTTCATAGATTACTCGCAAGTGGAAAACGTTATCCGCTGGCTCGATTGGACCTGGCTCTACACCTCGATGACCGGCCGCAACAGGGAGAGATCCGGGAACAGGGATCTTGCCATAAGCCCTTCGAGCCTCTTCGACTGTGCTGATGGCTGGGTGGCTCTCGCCGCCTTCAGCAAAGAGGAGTTCAGGGGGCTGTGCGCGGCTATGGAGCAGCCTGAACTCTGCGACAAGTATGCGGAGCCTCTGGATCGTTTGCAGGATGAGAACGCCAGGGAAATCCTCGACGCTGTCGGTAGGTGGGCGGCGACCAAGAACGTGACAGAGGTCGAAGACCTGGCGGGAAAACACGGTTTTGCCGCCTCACGGGTCCTGGAGGTAAAGGATGTCTACCACGGCCGTCATTTCAGGGAAAGAGGCGCCGTGCAGGCATATGACGATCTCCTTTATGGCGAGATGGTCGAACCCTGTTATGGGCCTAGACTGAGCGAAACGCCGAGCAGGTTGAAGTGGAGCGCTCGCCCCATCGGCATGGACAATGAATATGTGCTGACAAAAATCCTCGGCTTCACCCAAAAGCAAGTGAGAAAGCTCTCGGATGACGGAGTCGTTTTCAAATGGAACAGGCAGATCCCTTCCCAGTGCCCGCCTCCTGACTGGGACGGCAAACAGGGAGTGAAATATCCATAGAAGCTTTGGAAAGCTCGGAGGTAGGATAATGGCGGAGAAGAAGGACACGGATAAGACAGGTATCGAGTTCATCGGCAGCGATCTCGAGGAAGAACTGTTCGACGATCGAAATATCGTCGGCATAGCCATAAACAAGGAGTACGCCCGCTGGGCCCACAGAGCTACCAACCCCGATGCTATCCCGGGAAAACCGGAAGCCCTTGACGACATGGTGGTCATCGATGCGAGCCATGGGAGCTTTGCCGGACTCTTTGCGTCTTCTATCCTGGCCGAGATGGGAGCGGAGGTCATCCGTGTGGAGCCTCCGGGAGGAGATCTTGCCAGGCAGATGACTCCGTATGGGATGATGATCAAGGATAGCGGCTTGGGGTATCTGGTAGAAGGGAGAAACAAATCCCACATTACTCTGAACATAGTTGCCGAAGAGGGGAGGCAGTACTTCAAGAAGCTCATCAAGCATGCGGACGTGCTCATCGAAACATACAAGCCCGGTTATCTGGACGGCCTGGGAGTGGGCTACAGGCAGCTCCATGAGCTTAATCCCGGTTTGCTTCATTGCGCCATCCACACCTATGGTCAGTTCGGCGAAGAAAGCCAAAAGGCCGCCAACCAGCCGGATTACGACATCATCGATCAGGCTAGAGGCGTCATCATGTCCATCACCGGAGAACCCGATCTCGATCCGGAAGTCCCTCCTCAGTACAAGCGCCCCCTTCGCCAAGGCAACTGGATGGGGTGGTACGCAGGAGGCGCTTGGGCGGGTTTTGGCATACTCATGGCCATGTTCCACAAGCGGAAGACCGGCAAGGGGCAATTCATCGACTGCTCTCCACCGGAAGGGCTCCTCGCCATCGCCAACTATGCCATGCCGTACTTCCACATGTCGGGCCGACAGATGCCGAGGGCTGGAAACTACGACTATGCTGTTTTCCCGTACACTTACGTAAAATGCAGGGACGGCTATATCTTCATTTCCGGCTTTACGGATCCCAACTGGACGGCCCTTTGCGGAATCATCAACCGTGCCGATCTGAGAGAGCAGTTTCCAACGATCAGAGAGCGGCTTAACCCTGAAAACCAGCCCAAGATCCAACACGAAATCGAGAAGTTCACCACGCGGTACACCTCGGACGAGATCCTGCAACTCATAACAGAATACAGCAAGCGGCCGGACAAGAAAGGAACCGTCGCCACCGGCAGGCTTGAAGCTCCACTCGAAGTTCTGCAAAGGGAGCACTGGAGCGAGCGCAGGACCTTCATACGGCTGGAAGACCCCTTGTACGGGGAACATCTCATACAGAATTCCACTTTCAAAACAATGTCCGGAACTCCTGGCAGGATCAAATGGCTTTGCCGACCCATAGGAGCCGACAACGAGCTCATTTACCAGAAGTTCCTGGGAATAGGGAGAGGAAAACTCCAGCAATTGAAAGAAAAAGGAATTGTGTAGAAGCGTCTTGCCACCACAGCATCCATGTGCCAGATATTTGGAAACGGTAAATAAGAACCCTCGAACTCCTCTTTACAAGAGGCCTTTCCTGGGCGATTGGTGACGAGGGTGGGGTTCCTCAGGCCGAGGCGGCGCGACTTCTCGGGGGTGACTACTCCGGTCATCGCCAAGGCGGTCAGGGAGCAAGGCGGTTTACTTAGCTGAGAACTTTCCTCTCCACCACTGGGCTCCCGGCTGTTTCCTATCGGTAGAGGCTCGATGGAAGCGGAGGAAAGAGTCAGGCATCAACTGCGCTCAGAAGGGCAGGTGCAGGAGGCAATGAAGTTAGTTGAGGCGGTCTATTAGAGATGGAGATGGCATCCTATCCGCCACAGGGGTTTCTCCCATAAAAAATCCGCCGCTCTGATTCACAAATGGGGTGCTGAGAATTGGTGTCTGAATGGAGAGGCACGGAGTCCAGTCTTTCAAATCAAGGAAGCGGAGCAGCATCAGCAGAAGCTTGTGAACCTGGGCCGGATCGCCATGGACGAGTTGTGCGGCTTTAATGAGAAAGGGGACATCATCGACTAGATGAACCTGTGATGCGAAACCTGAAACGCTCGTGGGATGGGCAGGCTGGCGCGTGGGGGGAAAGGGGTTGTTCGCTTCAATTGTTAAGATTACAGATTTGACCTCCACCGCTTCGATTTTTCTCAAAACATCCGTGCCGGCCCAGGGACACGTTGGTCAAAACGCCGCCTAGTTTGCAATGTGGTTGAGCAAACCTCTCTGCGTCAACTGACGAGACAAATCATGCAGCCTCGGGCGTTGTGGAGCAGCTTATCGGCTATGCTACCCAGTTGAAATGGGCTGATCTCCTTAGAGCCTTTACGCCCTATGGCCAAAATGCCGTAGTTACCCTCGGCCAACTCGGTAAGAATATCAGCAGCCATGCCTCTCCTTGCAGATCTAACTTTGAAGACCACGTTCTCCTCACGAACCCCCGCCGCGAGGAGCTGGCATTTGCCCTCAGCCGCGGTCTTTCTTACTCTTTCTTCGTACTCCTCCATCCACCGGGCCTTCGTCTTTTCCCGTTCTTCGCGCTCTAGCTCACTCAATATGTAGGTGTTGTCCCAATAAACTGGGGGCAGGGGCGGGATCACGTGAAAGAGAGTAAATCTGCTTTCCTGGAGGTGAGCAAAATGTTGAACCGCATGGTCCATTACCCTGCGGCTGATTGGCGCCCCTACCAGAGCCACCAGCACATCACGGGAAGCAATGGGTGGATCCATCAACCAGACGGCTCGCCACTCCGCCATCCGGACGACTCGGTAGGTGACTGATCCCATGAGCATCCGCTCCAGCAGAGGCTCTTTGCGTCTGGCCAGGACGATGGGGTCGAGGCCTTCCCAATTGGCCAGCCTCAACATCGCCGCCGCCGGATCATGACACTTTCCTTCGCAGACGGTCGTTACGCTGGCTGCGTCGAACCCGAAGTCCAACAAAGCCCCTTTGGCCTGTTCCAACAGTTCTTGTTCTTTCAGGTTGCAAATTTTTCGGTGTTCTTCCGCGACCTCAGGGGCCAGACGAAGTAGTCTTGTGAAGGAGGAAAGATCAGCATCGAGAGCGCCGTGAAATATTGTGATGTTCAGGTTCTGCTTGCCTTTCAGGAGATCGCCCGTCGCGGCAATCGCCGGCCGCGCAGATTCGAGATCGGCGATCCCAAAGAGCATTTTCTGTCTGGTGTCCATAGATTGACCCCTTCCACGTGAAGATTCTCCAGCCAGAATCCTTCCCACATTTTTCCGGGTCTGATCTTCAGTAACTCAAGGAATCCACCTCGACGCCGCCTCCTGATAATAGGGTACCGGGCTTAGAGCTAAGTTATTGTATCTTGACAAGCGAGCTGGCTGCATTTAATCAATGCAGCCAGACACTACGTGGATCTACAACAGATTGACCTTCCCAATGATGCTTACTCTGTTCTCATTTCTAGCGATAACCACTGATCTTCTCTCTGCCGGAAACACTTTTCGGACAGCTGTTATCATTTAGTGTACGTACTGATCGAAATAGCGATTGCTTTACTGCGTTTCCGAGACTATCTCCCAGTTCGCCTCAAAAGTGTTGTCATGGAGAGTATATGCATATCCCAACATCCTTCCAATTCCGGGCAGCACTCCTTTTTGGACTCGCCAGTAGGCAAGATAAATGGCCGGAACCATGCGAGGTTCCCCGGTCTGCGGGTCATCTGCGGTGTGTTGCCAGACTTCCCTTTTTTCCATGACTCTCCAAAAAGTGCCATACTTCTTACTCCGAACTATTTGCCCCACGTTTGGCAGTTTCTTTCGTCTAAATACGGTCTCGTGACTTACTTGCATACCCACACCTCCTCTCAAGAAATGCGTTTAGAGGTTGGCTTAGCGACCTGAGGCTGTACCACCGTCTCCCCATTGTGGCACTAGGAATGGGATGTCTCTCCGAGCTCTCGGCATCCGCTTTCTTCGGGGACTGATATCGCGAGACGGCCAGTATTGAGGCCGGGATGATAAGGAGACGAGTGGGAGTGAGGAGCGGAAGTCGTGGTCTGGCGTCGCGGGAGGGGTTGCTATCCTGCGAACTCCATACAACCCTAAAGAACAGCCTGCCCAATAGACTCAGAGTTGGTTGGTGAACTCCCAAGAGAACGGATCCTGCGTTCTATTGGGAGTTGAGCTGGCACATTTTGAGGCTCATTCCTGCCCGCCCTCGGAGCATTCCATAGCAGTTCACTAGATTTTAGTGTAATCTTAAACGATGCGACTATTGCTGTCAAGGTGGAACTAACCTCAAGGGATCGGGCACGGGCATGGGTTGAGTTTCCTGAACCAAGCATTTGAACTCAGTATGCGTAGGGTTCTTCCTTCCTAAAATCGAACATGAATGGGATCCCCGGCTCTCTTATCAGAAGAACTTTATCTGGTACCAAGAGGTGGAAATCGAATAAGATCGTTAGAAGCATGCCTCGTGTGTACAGGTGTGGGTCCGGAAGCTTCTGAGGCAACCGCTTCACGGTCCCGTAGACTTCAACCCATTGCCCGTCAGCGAATTCGTCCGGTCGGTCATACTGGACCCTAAACCCCATCGCAACGGCATCCGCGAGGCAGCAAAATACCGAAATCCGCATGAGCGCAAACTGCCCTAAGCTATCAAGCTCTTGGTTCCGCCTGACTATTCCCCTCACCACATACCGGTTGGCTGTCTTTTCAGATTCCGGTGTCCCACAAAGCAGAGAGAGCTCAACAAGGTTTATTTTAATGTATTCAAGACCATTCAACATCAAGCGCGATTTCTCTTCGATTTGTTCCTTGCCGCTGAACCCCGACAAGAAATTGGCAAAAGAGATGCTTCCGGTAACCCCGACAGTAAATACTCTTAAGAAGAGGAGGAAGATAATAATCCTTGAGAGACTGGACCGCCTATTGGGCTTAAAGATGGATACCGTGCCTATGATGAGAAGCATGGCGGCGGTTGCGCCTGTCAGCCACTTGAACTTGGGGTTCAAGAAACGCCAATAATCCCCAAAAAAAACCAAGGCGCCGGCATAGGCACCTACGGCTTGCAGGATCAGTCCCTCTATAATTCCACCGATCCTCTTCATGATATTACCTGATTAGCATCCCTAAGAGAATTGATGAGAAATACACGATTGCGATAGGCACGGCAACGAGAGCAAGGGCAATACGCTTTCTGAAGAAAGCACCATACATAAAGGCAAGCTTAAGATCGACCATCGGTCCGATTGCTACAAACGAAAGTCGCGCTACGGCCGGAAAGGTCGAAAATGCAGCGGCTACAAAGGCATCCGCTTCCGAACAAACCGATACCAAAATGGCTAGAAGCATCATCGCTCCGACCGATAGAAACACGTTCTCCCGAAAAACCAATAATAACTCCTGGGGCAGTGAAATCCTGAGACTACCCACAACGATGCCACCCAAGATGAGGTATTTCCCCATGTCTAAGAACTCCGAAGCGGTACGTAGCAAAACCTGGGTCAGCGCGGATTGTCCGCGCCCTTCAGAGTAACATCCGCAATCGCGGACCGTTCCAAGACGGGGGTGGGGCGCATTGTGTTTGTCGGCATGACCACAGGCTGAACGCGCATGATCGAATAGCGACTCGTTGTCGCTCTGCCGAAGAAGCAGGGCCGGATTGATACCCGACATTGCCCATCCGAGACAGGCCGCACATCCGGCCACCAGGCTCGCCCGACCGAGGACCATCCAGATATTGCCCTGGAAAGCGATGTAGGTGGCTGCGAGGACCAAGGGATTGATGACCGGAGCCGAAAGCATATACGTTATGGCAACATGCGGCGGGACGCCTTTCTTCAAGAATCGCTTCACGATAGAAACAACTCCACACTCGCAGGTAGGGATTAACATGCCTGCGAATAACCCGTAACCCAGTCCCAATAGCTTTCCCTTCGGCAAGAGTCTTGCGATCTTATCCTCAGGCAGATAGAGCTCGACAAGGGCGGATAGAAGTGAGCCTAAGAATAAGAAGGGTGAAGCCTCCAGGAATATGGCTATAACAGTCGAGCAGAACACTTTCAGATTCTGATCCATGTAAGCCCCATATCTGTTGGGCAATCATCGAGTGGCTTTGCTTCGCTACACCGGATTCTCATCAAGAAGAGTGAAAGGCATGCAGAGTTGAAGTCTGCGCCACGCGCTGCGGCTTCGAGGGTATTGCCGGACTTGACTACTTTCGCCTCCATCTGTGCCACCGGCCATTCTGAAAGCCGCCACACTCAACGGTCACTCTCCGGCTTCATTCCTGCCGCCTCTCGTATCCTCCTATCCATCTCGTGCACCAACTCCCTGACCGGCTCTACCAGAATCAGAAACCGGCCATCCTCCGTGTGCTGTCTCAACCACCCGAGAATGGCCCAGTGGAGCGCTGCGAGGTCATTGCTGTGAATGGCTCCGCCCTCGAAATCCAAGTTCACCTTGTCTCCCTCGATCTTTTCGGTCTTCATCTTGCCGGACAAAACGAAGTAGCAGTTGTGGCCCGCTTCCTCCAGTACCTTTCGTAGCCTTTCGGCTGTATCCATGATGTCTCTCCTCTGCGAGAGGTTGATGATTTCAGCTATTCTCTGAGAGGTGATTCCCCGGCTTCCCCGGCTCAAGGTTTCCGGGTGGTGCATGGTGTCGGCGAAGCGGACACCTGCGGTGGCGCAGCTCCACTCTAGCTGTGGTCAACGACAACCGGTGGGGTTCCGCCGGGACTCGCTCTCTCTTTCTCTCTCAGCCAGTTTGACCTCTCGTCGCCGTAACGCCTCGCGATTGCGCCTCTTCTCTTCCTCTGATTCCAGGATGAGGCCCGGCACTCTTTTCGGCCGACCGTTTGCGTCCAGGGCGACAACGGTCAGGTATGCGGAAACGGTGTGGCGCACCTCTCCGGTCAGAAGATCCTCCGTCTCAGCGCGGACTCCGATCTCCATGGAGCTGGTCCCGACCATATTCAGGCTGGCCTTCAGGCTGAGAAGGTTGCCGACGTAGACGGGATGAATGAAGTCGAGCCTCTCGATGGAAGCGGTGACCACATTGCAGCGGGCATGACGCGCGGCAACTACCCCCGCCGCAGTGTCGATCTGTTTCATGACCACTCCCCCGTGAACGTTGCCGGCGGGATTTGCGTCTTCAGGCATCATGACGTGCGCAAGGGTGATGCAGCTATCCTTAACCGTTTTTTCCATGACTGTTTTCCTCAAATACGAGATGCCCCTGGTGGGCTGGAACCACGTTCGAAGCAGTTCCCAGTAAGGGATGAAATGAAGCCGGGCCTCGCCCTGGCGCCCCGGATCACATCATCTCCCCCGGAATCGAGCGTAGAGATTCTCCGGGTCCGCAAGAATCCGACCGGTCCTACTCAGTCTTGCTGTCGTTGGCGAGAAGCTCGATTGTCTCTGCTATCTCCTGATGGGTGACTTCCTGGCGCAAGGTTTCCAGGCGGTGCATGGTGTCGGCGAAGCGGATGCCTTCAGCGGCGCTGATCCACTCCAGTTGGAGGCGTTCGGGTCGGATGCCGAGCTTGGCCATCTTCTTCAGCACCCTCTGGATCCGCTTTTCGGTCGAGTGGTTGGCGTTGATGTAGTGGCATTCACCGAGGTGGCAGCCGCTCACGAGAATCACGGGCGCCCCTTTGGCGAAACCGCGTCGGATGAACGATTCGTCCACGCGACCGGAGCACATGGTGCGGATGAGCCGCACAGTGGGAGGGTACTGAAGCCGTGAAACCCCCGCATAATCCGCGCCGGCATAGGAGCACCAGTTGCAGGCGAAGGCTAGGATTTTCTCCTCAGGGTTCTCGGCGAGGAGGGCATCGATCTGATCCAGGATTTGAACGTCGGTGAAGTGTTTCATAGTGATGGCGCCAAAGGGGGTAAACTACTTCTCGCCTCGAGTAAGAGCTTTCCCACATTGAGCGATTCCCCTTCCCCTCCCGCTCGGGGAAGGTCGGGGTGATTAACCTCTCGGGTTCGTTGGACTCCTATAGCCGCGAGGTCCCAAGCGGCTGATTCCATCGATCAACCGAAGAAAAGTCGCTCAAAAACGCCATTCTATGTGCTCATCGGAGCAAGTCAAGCGATTTCACTGCTTGAACCAATTGTAACGGGAACGTATCCAACACGTTAACATACTCGTTCCCGGCTGACACCCTGGCAGCATGGCTCAACAGGCAGGATGGACGTGTCAGCCGCACTTGACCCATCATCAGGGGAAGCAAACGAGAGGCGATCCTCCAGGGTGGCCGAGACACGGGTCTTGACCGGCCGTGGGCTGGGGTGAGACCGGGTGATCTGTTCGGCAAGGCTGCGCAGTCGCGCCATGATTACGGTTGGCGTGGTCCGGCCCTCTGCGTGGCGATGGTGCAGGTTCGGGAGGCGCTCCCGGCGGGCCGAGGAGTTAAGAGCTTGCTCAAGGTGCGCCTTGCTTCACAGACCATCCGGTCTCCCGCGGGAGGGTCGGCCGGGAAGTGCTCTGACTGCAATCTCATGTCCGTCCAAGAATGCTGATAGGTGAGAAGGCCTTGCTCCTCTCCCCCAAGCTGTGATCGGCTGCCACCCATTCCGCCGCAGCGCTTGGCATGGATCTTGATATTGTGCGAAGCGGTCATGTTCACCTCATTCGGGCACCGCCTCGCGGATAGCTCTGGTGGTGGGAGGATAGTATGCTGGAAGGCCTTTTCTTCGAGGAGTACCCCTTCGTCGGAGGGTGCTTAATAATGTTCATCTATTTTTTTGTTATGTACCACCTTATCAAGGATGCCCGGCCGTAACGCCCACTAGGGAGGTGGCTCGCCGCAGGCAGGCGGCGACCCCGCAAGGTTATCCCAGAAGATACCGCCAGTATTTTTTCTTGCCCCTTCTGCCGCGCTCCACTAAGCTGAAGGCATGCGGAAGGCCGCGTTGAGCCGCGCCTTCAGAGGGGTATCTCGCACGGTCTGGAGTGCGTCACTGGTGCCCGAAATCCACCACTTGGCTGAGTCTTCGGATTGACCCTCCTCTTCGTCGCGCCTCCCATCGAGGAAGAAGACCGTTCGGGAAAGTTCCCGGCGAGGGGCCTCGCGGTCGGCAGGAGGACTGAGGTGGACCACTCCCTTCCCGCGCGAGCGGACGTCGTTGTCATCGGCGGCGGCATCATCGGCGCCAGTGTCGCCTACTACCTGGCGAGGAGGGGAGTTCGGGACGTACTCCTCCTGGAGCGGGGACTCATGGGGGAGGGCTCCACGGGGAAGTGCGCCGGCGGGATACGCACTCAATTTTCCACCGAGGTGAACGTCCGCTTTTCCCTGCTGAGCCGTGAGGTCTTCGACGGGTTCGAGGCCGAACTCGGCGTCGATCCGGAGTTCCGCGAGATCGGCTACCTTTTCCTGGCCAGCGACGCCCGCCAGTGGTCGGTCCTCCGGAGCAACGCGGTTCTCCTGAGGCGGCTGGGCGTTCCCGTGGAGCTGCTGGAGCCCCGGGAGATCCGGCGGCGCTGGCCGTTCTTGGAGGTGGATGACCTGGTCGGGGGATCGTACACGCCTCAGGACGGCTATGCCGGTCCCTACGAGGTGCTCTGGGCATTCATGAGTGGAGCTCGGAGGCACGGCGCCACCCTTCGCCAGGGGGTGGAGGTTACTGGCGTCCAGGTGGAACGAGGCCATGTTGTAGCGGTGGATACCGCCATCGGCGAGCGGGTGAGGACCGAGGTGGTTGTGAACGCCGCCGGGCCTCATGCGGCGCGAATCGCCCGCATGGCCGGACTCGATCTCCCGGTTCGACCCTTGCGGCGACAGGTCTTCTCTACTCCCCCCTTCCCTGACCTTCCTTCCGTCTTTCCCCTCACCATTGACATGGAGCACGGTTGGTACATGCGGCGAGAGGGGAGGGGGCTCCTCCTGGCGGGCCCCCAGGATGGGGAGAGCTCCTTCAAGGAAACGACCGACTTCGCAGGTCAGGAGTGGGCCGCCGAGCGCGCCCTCCACCGGGTGCCGATCCTGGAACGGACGAGCATCGCCGGGGGGTGGGCCGGGCTCTACGAGATCTCCCCCGACCATCACGGCATCATCGGCTCCTTTCCCGAGGTGGAGGGATTCATCTGCACCAACGGCTTCAGCGGCCACGGGTTCATGCACAGCCCGGCCGCGGGGATCCTCGTCGCTGAGGTGATCGTGGAGGGGAAGGCCAGGACCCTGGATATCCATGCCCTGAGACCCTCGCGCTTTCGCGAGGGCGATCTCGTTCACGAACCCCTCACCGCGTTCCGGCCCAACTGACGGTCTCTCGCGGGAGGCTCGACCGTGGGCTGGGGCGAGCCCGGGCGATCTGTTCGGCCAGGCTGCACAGTCACACGATGAAGCGAACCCCTTGTCCCTCTCTCGTCTCAGATGGCGCCGAGAAGGGTTGCGCCATCTATCCGGTCAAACCCAAGGGATGCAGGGCCTTTCCGATCGAAACCCGGCTCGGAACGGGCGGCGTCCGTCGCCCCGGGGCGGAGGTGTTCCGCCGGAGGCTGGAGGGATGCGATGATCTTCCGAGTGAAGACGAGGCGTGGTTGTTGCGGCCGTAGAGAGGCTTGAGGATCGGGATGGTGTGCCGTTGCGGCTTTGCAAGTGCCACGCGCGAGGCTTCGCGGGGGCGGCTCTGTCTAGGCCCGGGCTCTTCCCGGCTCCCCCACCTTCCTCTGCGGGGCTGATCTGCCCATAGGTCGCACACGGGGTACCCGCGGCGAGGGAATAAACCGGGACTCCGTCAAGGGAAGCGCCGGGGTTGCGACGGTTCCTCTTCTCGGCTTTCTCCCCGTCCCATCGAGTCACCTCTGCATCGGCTTAGTTGACGTCTCCACCGCCCCCGCCGCGGTTGTATCGCATCGCGCTCTCCATGTCGAACATGAGCGCCGCGATGCGGTTATTGGCGGCTTCCTGCCACTTCTCAG